>WBZO01003170.1_pt1 | contig 19770 bp, 17 predicted proteins | sample 5204261 | NCBI WGS metagenome assembly WBZO01 (sample SAMN12412400, study PRJNA552823) | activated sludge metagenome | isolation source: activated sludge from anammox sidestream of wastewater treatment plant... | place: USA: North Carolina | collected 2017-09
CGTCGCGCCCCCGGGCTGCAATCCGGCCGAGCGCCTGTTCATGGGTACGTCCCGCACCGATATCCGCGAACGGTATGCCCAAGGGTACAAGAGCAGCGCGCAGGCCCTGGCCGAGCGCTTCCGGATCGCACCGAATCGGGTGATCTGCAATCAGACGGCCGCCCTGTTCCTGGAGTTGATCGCGCGCGTACTCGGGATACCGCTCGAGAATTTTCTGATCTCCGGTCACGAAACCGGGCATGTGGGATCCGTCGACCTGCTCATCGGGCTGGACCGGCTGCTGCGCTCGAATCGGCTGGATGAGCCATACCTGATGGCGGGGAGCACTCCGTACGCCTTCGGCGCCGGACTGCTCACGCCCGCGTCGACATAGCGCCCGCGCTTCAGGCCACGTGGATACGGGGCTCGCCCGGCAGCAGCCGGCCGATCACGGCGGCTTCCCCGCAGCCGTGGCGCCTGAATTCCCCGAGCACCGCCGCGCTCGAGGAAGGCGCACAGCTCACCAGCAACCCGCCAGAGGTCTGCGGGTCCGTGAGCAAGGTGCGCCACGCCGCATCGATGCCGTCATCGAGCTGCACGTATCCCTCGCAATACGTCCAGTTGCGCCCCGACGCACCGGTGACGATTCCCTCCGCCGCCAGATCCAGCACGCCGGGCAGCACCGGCAGCTGGTCTCGCTCGACGATCGCGCGCAGGCCCGAGCCGCGGCACATCCCCAGCAGGTGCCCGAGCAGGCCGAAACCCGTCACATCCGTCATCGCGTGCACGCCTGCCACACGGGCGATCGCGGTGCCCGCCTGGTTGAGGCATGTCGTCGTCTCGATGAGACGCCGATAGCCTGCGGCGTCGAGCCGGTCCCGCTTGAGCGCAGCCGACAGGATGCCGATGCCAAGCGGCTTGCCGAGCAGCAGCGCATCGCCGGGCTGCGCGTCGGCATTGCGCCGGATGCCGGCTGGCGCCACTTGCCCGATCGCTGCCAGTCCATAGATGGGTTCCGCCGAATCGATGCTGTGGCCGCCGGCCACCGGGATACCGGCTACGGCACAAATGGACTCGCCGCCGCGGAGGATCTCGCGAATCACCGGTGCCGGCAGCACACTGACCGGCATGCCGACGATTGCCAGCGCCAGCAGCGGCGTGCCGCCCATCGCGTAGACATCCGAGAGCGCGTTTGCAGCGGCGATGCGCCCGAAGTCGAACGGGTTGTCGACGATCGGCATGAAAAAGTCGATGGTGGCGATGATGGCGACGTCATCGCTCAGGCGGTAGACCGCGGCGTCATCCCCGGCCTCTCGACCGACCAGCAGCGCCGCGACGCGTGCGCCTACCGCCTGCCCGCGCAGCAGCTCCGCGAGCACGCCGGGTGCGATCTTGCAACCGCAGCCGCCCCCCCGGGACAGCGACGTCAATCTCGGAACCGCTTCCACGGCATTCATTGCGCGCCACGTGCAAGGTGGCGGAAGGCAGTAGGAGTCGAACCTACCAGGAAGCGGCTGACGCCCCCCACCGGGTTTGAAGCCCGGCCGCATCGCCGGATACGCATGCCTTCCATACGATCGGATCCTAGCCCATTGCGATTGTGGCTGTGCCGGCACTTTCGCGGCCTTTTGGCCCTGGTTGCCGTAAAGGTATCTCCCGTTGTCACCAGTGCCGATACCGCAGGAAGTACCGTCACTTCGTCGAGGCATGCCGAGAGCGCCCGACACGGCGCGAATGCCGGGAGCCCTGAAAGTCCCGGCATTCGTGCCGCTCTCAAGAATTGCCCGAGCGGGTCTGACAATCAGGAAGCCGGCGGAGGGGTGGGATTCGAACCGCTCCGCAACCGACTAATCCCGGAGTAGCAATTCACGGCAGCGAACTTCGATACCCTCAGAAGTACCCTCGCCCGCTGCCGATGTGAACTGCCACCCCTGCCGGCCGAGGCTGCCCTCGACTCCGCGGGCATCATGAGCCGGAACCATGGGCAGTCGATACGAGTCAGGTGCGGAGGGCGAGTACGAACCGGGTTCGCGCGGACGGATGCTGTGCAATCTGCTGGGCATCAGACGAGTGGGCGATATGGAATTCGCCGAATCTCAGGCTCTCGATGCCGTGCAGGTCTGGGCCATCGGCAACTACGACAGCCACCACCGCTTCTCGGCGGCGGACATCCGCGAACTGCACCGCCGCTGGCTGGGCGGCATCTACCCAGCGGAAATGGACCCGGCGCGTGTGGCAACGGCCCTCGCTCGAAGCCACGCCAAACTGGTCTTGATTCACCCCTTCCGGGAGGGCAATGGCCGCTGTGCGCGCCTGCTGGCGCTGCTGATGGCGATGCAGGCAGGACTGCCAACACTCGACTTCTGGGGACTTGCAGGTAGAGGCAAACGACAGTACATCGCTGCCATCCACGCCGCCTTGAACAGGGACTACCGCCCGATGCAGGCCTGCTTTACGGACGCGATCCGACGGACTTCCGACTTTTTCGGGAAGTAGCCACTTTGGAGGCCCCGCCATAGGGCTTGCGGATGCCTTCAACGGCAGATGAGCTTGCCGCTGCGATGCGAAGCGATTTCTCTCGATGCACGGGATCGCGGAGCCAAGCGTTTTCTTGGCAAAGATTTGCCCTCAGCCAATACTGTCCCAAATGACACGCCCCGAGCGTCTCTAGGGCTGATTAAACTCCATCCTGCGCTCCTCCCGGGATTCCTCGTCGTCATCCAGATACCAGACCGCGTCTGGGGTGCCGTTTATCCATGGTCTGTCGGTAGTCAGGTAGCCAATGGCATTGACTACATGAATTCCCGGAGTGGCATACCAGCTGCCATCGATATTGAAGCCCTCTTCGTCCAATTCCTCGCCTTCCGACACCGTCCATACGTGCTCGAAGGGCAGCGAAGTGACCTCATCATAGAAGTACAAATCTCCGCTTGGCTTTGCGCGGGCTCCCCAGACATCGACGAAATCCGTTTCTGCAATTAATGGCGCAGCGGCAATAGTCATGACGAGGCTTGGGCGACCTGGAGTATCCGTCGCACGATCGTACCATCACGGTCAGCAGCTGCGGCCGAATTTGCCTCGCGCGACGCAAGATCAACCTGAGCACAGTGTTCGCTGGCCAGAACGTCGGCATCAAGGAGATCAGCGACAGATGTGCCCGGAATGAAACGTTACCGATGTGCTCGGTAAGGACCCTCAGCAAACTGGCGGAAGGGGTGGGATTCGAACCCACGATCCCCTTGCGGGGATGCCGGTTTTCAAGACCGGTGCGTTCAACCGCTCCGCCACCCTTCCGGTGGAGCGTATGGTCGCAAATCCGCGCCCGGGCGCGCTACTGCGGCCGGAAGAGGTTCACCAGCACGTCGTTGAGTGCCGACTCGAGCAGCTTGCGGTCGAGGTGCGGTTCGCGCGCCTCGCGCACCTTGAGACCCTCGAAGATGCACATGAACATCAATGCACGCCCCATCGCGCGTGCGTTCGGCACGCCGTAGCCGCCCTCCTCCCGGCTGCGGGCCAGCGCCCGCGCGAGTTCCCCGCGTATCGTCGCATCGAAGCTGCGCAGCGCCGAGGCGATCTGCGGATCGCGGGTGGCCTCGGCCGACATCTCGAGGAAGAGCGGCGCGCTCAGCCTCTCCTCGTCTCCGCGTGACGTCGAATCGAACGACGCCGCGATGAGTGCCGCGAGTTCGCCCGCGTCGCTCAGTTCGCCGATGCGTGCGCGCGCGACCTCGAGCTGCTCATCGATGATCGCGAGGATGATCTCGTTCTTGCTGCGAAAGTACCGGTAGATGAGGCCGGGACTCATCTCCGCCGTCTGGGCGATCGTGGCCATGCTGGCGGCATGGAACCCCCGGTCGACGAAGCATTTGCGCGCCGCACACAGGATGCGCTTGCGCTGGGCAGTGGCCCGCGCACTCCCCTTCCCGGTCGCCTGTTCATCGGGCGCACTGATCATCGCGGTGAGCTCTCGCGCCAGCCGCCGCCGAGCACCTTGTACAGGCTCACCCGATTCGCCTGTTCGGCGAGGTCGGTCGCGATCAGCGACTGCTGAGCACCGTAGAGCGTCCGCTGCGCATCGAGCAGCACGAGGTAGCTGTCGCGGCCGCTCTCGTACCGGGCGCGCGAGAGCTCGTCGGCACGCGTGGCCGCCGCGAGCAGCGCCTGCTGGGACGCCTTCTGCTCGGCCAGCGTGCGCGTCAGCGCGAGTGCATCGGCCACTTCGCGAAAGCCCGCCTGGATCGCCTGCTCGTACTGCGCGAGCGCGATGTCGCGATCGACCGTCGCCGACCTGAGGCCCGCGATGTTGCGCCCGCCCGCGAAGATCGGCAGGTTCACCCGTGGCGAGAAGCTCCAGATCCGGTTGCCGGTGTCGAATACGCCCGACAGGTCGTCGCTCGCATAGCCCGCGCTTCCGGTGAGGCTGATCGACGGGAAGAACGCGGCGCGCGCCGCACCGATATTGGCGTTGGCCGCGCGCAGCACCCGCTCGGACCGGCGGATATCGGGTCGGCGCAGCAGCACTTCGGATGGCAGGCCCAGGGGCAGCGCGCCGAGGCCGCTCGCGCGCAGGTCGAATTTCTCGGGCAGGAGCGTCGCCGGTATCGGCGCGCCGGCGAGCAGTGTCAGCGCATTGATGTCGGTCGCGACGAGGCCGCCGTAGCGCGCGACATCGGTACGCGCCGTTTCGACGACGGTCTCTGCCTGTGCGACATCGAGCGCAGACACCGCGCCGAGCTCGTGCCGCTTGACCGTCAGCGCGAGAACCTGCTGGCGATTGGCGAGCGTTTCGCGCGCGAGGCGCTGCAGTTCGCGATCGGCGCCGAGCGTCAGCCAGGCATTGGCGAGTTCCGCGATCAGCGACAGCTGTGCGGCCCGCCGCGCCTCTTCCTGCGCGAAGTAGCGTTCGAGTTGCGCGCGGCTGAGATTGCGCACACGGCCGAAGAGGTCGAGCTCGAAACCGGCAACACCCGCAGTGACGCTTGCCTCCTCACTGACAGGGAGCGCCTCGCCACCGGAGCGCGCGAGCGCACCGGTCGCCGTCACCGACGGCACGTGATCCGCGCGCTGGATGCGGTACTGCGCGCGCGCACGTTCGACATTGAGCACCGCGACCCGCAGGTCGCGATTGTTCGCGAGGGCGAGCGCGATCAGTTCCTCGAGCCGCGGGTCGACGAAGAAGTCCCGCCAGCCCATGTCGGCCGTGGCGACACCCGCGGCCGGCGTGTTGTCGGTCGTCGGCTGATTGTCCGCGGCGGTGGTCGCCGGCGCCGGCAACTCGAGCCCGGTGCCCGTCGTCGGCGGCAGCGGCCATTCGGCCGGGATCGCGGATTGCTGAGGTGGCAGCTTCGGGACGAGCAGGCCGCATCCGGCGAGCAGCGACATCGCCACTGCGGCCAGCAGGGCAGACGGTTCACGCAGCGACATCGTGCTTGCCTCCCGAGAGCCGCTGTATGAGCACGTAGAACAGCGGAATGAAGAACAGGCCGAGGAGCGTACCGACGAGCATGCCACCGACGACACCCGTGCCGATCGCGCGTTGCGCGCCCGAGCCGGCACCCGTCGCCACGGCGAGCGGCAGCACGCCGAGCCCGAAGGCGAGCGAGGTCATCATGATCGGGCGCAACCGGTCCCGGACAGCCTGCAGGGTCGCGGCGACGAGTTCCATTCCCGCCTCGTAGTTTGCCTTCGCGAACTCGACGATCAGGATCGCGTTCTTGCTCGACAGGCCCACGCTCGTCAGCATCGCGACCTGGAAGTACACGTCGCGCTCCATGCCGCGCAGCGTATTGGCGAGCACCGCACCCAGGATGCCGAGCGGCGCGACGAGCAGCACCGAGGTCGGTACCGACCAGCTCTCGTAGAGCGCCGCGAGGCACAGGAACACCATCAGGATCGACAGCGTGTAGAGGAGCGGCGTCTGCGCTCCCGCCTGACGCTCCTGGTACGACACGCCCGACCACTCGATGCCGAAGCCGGCCGGCAGCGTCGCGACGATGCGCTCGATTTCCGCCATCGCGTCGCCGGTGCTGACCCCCGGTGCGCCCTGGCCGTTGATCTCGATGGCCGGTACGCCGTTGTATCGCTCGAGCCGCGGCGAGCCGTATTCCCAGTGGGTCGTCGCGAAAACGGGAAACGGCACCATCTCGCCCGCGTTGTTGCGCACCGACCAGAGACCGAAATTCTCGGGCACCATGCGATACGGCGCATCGGCCTGCATGTACACGCGCTTGACCCGGCCGCGATCGAGGAAATCGTCGACGTACTGGCCGCCCCAGGCGGTATTCAGCGTCTGGTTGATGTCCGAGATGGCGAGCCCGAGGGCGCTCGCCTTGTCATTGTCGACAACCACGCGCAACAGCGGAGTATCTTCCTGGCCATTCGGGCGCACGTTCGCGAGGAGCTTGCTGCCCGCCGCGGCAGCGAGCAGCTGGTCGCGCGCGGCCATCAACGCGGTGTGCCCGTGGCTGCCATTGTCCTGCAGGAAAAAAGCGAAGCCTGTTGCGAGGCCGAGCTCCGGCATCGCCGGCGGCGCGAACGCGTACGCGAATGCATCCTTGATCTGGCCGAGCGCCATCAGCGCCCGATGGGCCACCGCTCCGGCGCCCAGCTCGGTGCCCGGGCGCTCTCCCCAGTCCTTCAGGTGTATGAACGCGACGCCATTGTTCTGGCCGCTGCCGCTGAAACTGAAACCAAGCACGGTCATCACCGACGCGACGGTCGATTTTTCCTTCTCGAGAAAGTAACTCTCCACCTGCTCCATCGACGCGAGCGTGCGCTGCTGCGTCGCACCGACCGGCGCGGTCACCTGCGCAAACAGCGCACCCTGATCCTCGTCGGGCAGGAACGCACTCGGCAGCCTCACGAAAAGGACTGCCATCGTGACGACCAGCACCGCGAAAACCGCCAGGTATCGGCGGCTGCGCGCCAGCATCCCGCGCACCCCGCCCTGGACGCGCTCGTTCGTGCGCAGGAACGCGCGGTTGAACCAGCCGAAGAAGCCCTGCTCCTTGCGGGCGTGGCCCGGCTCGAGCGGCTTCAGCATGGTGGCGCACAGGGCAGGTGTCAGCACGATCGCGACGAATACCGACAGCCCCATGGCCGCGACGATGGTCACGGTGAACTGGCGGTAGATGATGCCGGTCGAGCCCCCGAGGAAGGCCATCGGCACGAACACGGCCGCCAGCACCATGCCGATGCCGACGAGCGCGCCGGTGATCTGGTCCATCGACTTGCGCGCCGCCTCGAGCGGCGACAGGCCCTCCTCGGCCATCAGCCGTTCGACGTTCTCGACGACGACGATCGCATCGTCGACGAGCAGGCCGATCGCGAGCACCATCGCGAACATCGTCAGCATGTTGATCGAGAAGCCGAGCGCGGCGAGCGCCGCGAAAGTGCCGAGCAGCACGACCGGCACCGCGATGGTCGGGATCAGCGTGGCGCGCAGATTCTGCAGGAACAGGAACATGACGAGGAACACGAGCACGACCGCCATCAGCAGCGTCTCGATCACGCCGATGATCGAGACGCGCACGAACGGTGTCGTGTCCACCGCCGAGGTAACCCTGAGGCCGGTCGGAAAATACGGCTGCAGGCTGCGCACCGCCTGGTTCACGGCGTCGGCCGTCTTGAGTGCATTGGCGCCGGTTGCGAGCGAGACCGCGACGCCGGTCGCGGGCTTGCCGTTGTAGCGCGAGATGGTGCTGTAGCTTTCCGAGCCGATTTCGACCCGCGCGACGTCGCCGAGCTTGAGCGCGGAGCCGTCCGGGTTGCTGCGCAGGACGATGTCGCGGAACTGCTCGGGGGTCTGCAGGCGGCTCTGCGCCGCGATCGTCGCATTCAGCTGCTGGCCGTCGATCGACGGCAGGCCGCCGACCTGGCCGACCGCCACCTGCGCGTTCTGCGCCGTGATCGCCCTCGTGATATCGGTGACCGCGAGGCGATAGGTGTGGAGCTTGTTCGGATCGAGCCAGATCCGCATCGCGTACTTCGAGCCGAATACCTGCACGCTGCCGACACCCGGCACGCGGCTGATCTGGTCGACGAGGTTCGACGCGACATAGTCCGAGATGTCGACGCGGTTCATGGAACCGTCGTCCGAGATGAAGGCGAGCACCATCAGGAAGCCGGTGCGGCCCTTGTTGACGACGATCCCCTGGCGCTGCACTTCCTGCGGCAGGAGCGGCATCGCGAGTTGCAGCTTGTTCTGCACCTGCACCTGTGCGATGTCGGGGTTCGTCGCATTGTCGAAAGTCAGCGTGACCGAGCCCGAACCGTTCGACTCGCTGGTGGCCGACATGTACAGCAGGCCGTCGAGGCCCTTCATGTTCTGCTCGATGACCTGCGTCACCGAATCCTCGACGACCTTCGCCGAAGCGCCCGGATAGACGGTGCTCACCGTGACGGTCGGCGGCGCGATCGACGGGTAGCGCTCGATCGCGAGCCGCGTGATCGACAGCGCGCCCGCGATCATGATGATGATCGCGATCACCCACGCGAAAATCGGGCGGTCGATGAAGAAGCGTGCCATGGTTTCAGCCCTGCGCTTCTGTGGGCTGCACCAGAGAGCCCGGACGCACTTTCTGCAGGCCCTCGACGATCACGCGGTCCCCGGCGGCGAGCCCGCCCTCGACGAGCCACTGGTCACCGATCGTGCGGGACACCTGCACGGCGCGCTGCTCGACCTTGTTGTCCGCGCCGACGACCAGCGCCGTCGTGTTGCCTTTCGGGTCGCGCGCAATCGCACGCTGCGGCACGAGCACGGCGTTCGGCCGCGTGCCGATGCTGATGACGGCCCGCACATACATTCCCGGCATCAGGATGCGGTCCGGATTCGGCACGATCGCACGCAGCAGGAACGTGCCGGTCGTCGGATCGACCGTCACGTCGGCGAAGGCGAGCTGGCCGTCGTGCTCGAACGTGCGCCCGTCCTCGAGCACGATCTTCACCGGCACGATGGTCGCGGCGCTCGTCAACGTGCCGGCCGCGAGTTCGCGGCGCAGCGCGAGCAGTTCCGTGCTCGAGGCATTCGCGTCGACATAGACCGGATCGAGCTGCTGCACCGTGGCCAGGGCATCGGCCTGGTTCGCCGTCACCAGTGCGCCCTGCGTCACCGATGACTTGCCGATGCGTCCCGTGATCGGCGATGTGATGCGTGCGTAGTTCAGCTGGATGGCGCTCGAGCGTACCTTCGCCTGCGCGAGCTTGACGTCCGCTTCCGCCTCGCGCAGCGCCGCCGTGTCGTTCTCGTAGTCCTGCTGGCTCACGGCATCGACCTTCGCGAGCTCCGCCGAGCGCGCCGCATTCAATCGCGCGGACTCGAGCGTCGCCTCGGCGCGCGCCAGCGAGGCAGTCGCGCTCGCGTACTCGGCCTGGTAGGTCGAATCGTCGATCTGGTACAGGGGCTGCCCCGCCTTGACGGTACCGCCCTCGGTGAACAGGCGTTTCTCGACGATGCCACTCACCTGCGGCCGCACTTCGGCGATCAGGTAGGCGTTCGTGCGCGCCGGCAGCTCACGGGTCAGCGTGACCGACTGTGCCTTGAGCGTGACGACGGTGACCGGCTGGGCCGGCGGCCCGGCGGGTGGCGCGTCGCCGCCACACGCTGTCAACAGGGCGCCTGACACCGCGAACAGCGCGGCGACGCGGACGGAACAACGAACGGACATGGGAGCCTCTACGCACACGGGCAGGTGCGTAGAATGAACGATCATTCTCTCATTGTCAACGCTGCAGCGCGTAGCGTCCGGGCCCGATCAGCGCCACCGCCACGGCGGTCGCGAGATACATGCCCTGCAGCTCGAGCGCCCAGCCGCCGCTGCCGGCGAGCGACAACAGCTCGCCCCGGTGCACGAGCCCGAAGGCGAACAACATGTTCACGGCGATGACAGCGGCGCCGACACGCGCATACCAGCCCGTGATCACCGCGAGTGGCGCCAGCACTTCGCCGACGTAGACGCCATAGGCGACGAAGGCCGGCAGCCCGGCAGCCAGCACACTCTTCTCGACGAAATCGATGCCACCACGCAACTTCGCGATGCCGTGCAGCAGGATCAGCACGCCGAGCGCGACCCGCAGCACGAGCTTGCCGATATCGGTATTCATGAAAGTTCCTTCTTGCCGCCCATGTACGGGCGCAGGACACCGGGAATCGTCACACCGCCGTCGGCGCGCTGGTAGTTCTCGAGCACCGCCACGAGCGCGCGCCCCACCGCCACACCGGAGCCGTTCAACGTATGCACCGGCTCCGGCTTCGCGGAATCGGGATTGCGCCACCGGGCCTGCATGCGTCGCGCCTGGAACGCATCGCAGTTGCTGCAGGACGAGATCTCGCGGTACTTGCCCTGCCCCGGCAACCATACTTCGAGGTCGTATGTCTTCGCGCTCGCAAAGCCGATGTCGCCACCGCACAGCGCGACGACGCGATAGGGCAATTCAAGTGCCTTGAGCACGGCTTCCGCGTGCGCCGTCAGTTCCTCGAGCGCCTGCGGCGAATCCGCGGGGCGCACGATCTGCACGAGTTCGACCTTGTCGAACTGGTGCTGGCGGATGAGCCCCCGCGTGTCCTTGCCGTGTGCGCCCGCCTCGGAGCGAAAGCACGGCGTGTGCGCGACATAACGCAGCGGCAGGTCGGCGGCAGCGACGATGCGGTCGCGCATCAGATTCGTCACCGGCACTTCCGCCGTCGGAATGAGGAAGAGCGACGGGTCGTGCGGGACTGCGAACAGGTCCTGCTCGAATTTCGGCAACTGGCCGGTGCCGGTGAGCGTGGCGCGGGAAACAAGATAGGGAACGTAGACTTCGGTATAACCGTGGTCCCGCGTGTGCAGGTCGAGCATGAACTGCGCGAGCGCACGGTGCAGGCGCGCAACGCCACCGCGCATCACCGCAAAGCGTGCTCCGGCGAGGCGGCTCGCAACATCGAAATCGAACCCGTCGAGTCCGTCACCGAGAGCGACATGGTCCTTCGGCTCGAAATCAAAGCGCCGCGGCTCGCCGACGCGGCGCACTTCCACGTTGCCCGTCTCGTCGCGACCCTCCGGCACCGACGCATCGAGCAGGTTCGGGATGCCGAGCAACCATGCGTCGAGTTCGTTCTGCACCACCGCCAGTTCGCCATCGATGCGCGCCACCTCGCCGGCGAGTGCCTCGCCGCGCGCCATCAGTGGTGCGATGTCCTCCCCGCGCGCCTTGGCGGCGCCGATCGCCTTCGAATGCTGGTTGCGCTCGGCGCGCAGCCGGTCTGTTTCGATCGCGAGCCCCTTGCGCCGCTCCTCGAGCCGGCGAAAGAGCGATACGTCGAGTTCGTACCCGCGGCGGGCGAGATTGCGCGCGACGGCGTCGGGATCGGTGCGAAGCAGCTTCGGGTCGAGCAAGGCAGTTCCTCAGGACTTGCGCAGTCGCGCGAGCGCCTCGCCGATCTTGATCTCGAGGCCGCGCGGTACGGGGCGATAGTATCGGCGATCGGGCAGGTCGTCGGGCAGGTATCTCTCGCCGCTCGCGTAGCCCCCCGGTTCATCGTGCGCATAGCGGTAGCCCTTGCCGTAGTCGAGGTCCTTCATCAGGCGTGTCGGGGCATTGCGCAGCTTGAGCGGCACGTCGAGTGTGCCGAACTCCTCGACATCGGCCATCGCCTCGCCCATCGCGACGTACACGGCATTGCTCTTCGGCGCGCAGGCGAGGTAGACGACCGCGGTGGCGAGCGCCAGATCACCTTCCGGGCTGCCGAGGCGCTCGTAGGTATCCCACGCATCGCGCGCAATCGCGAACGCGCGCGGGTCGGCGAGACCGACATCCTCCACCGCCATGCGCAGCGCGCGACGCGCGATGTAGAGCGGATCGCAGCCGCCATCGATCATCCGGCAGAACCAGTAGAGCGCCGCATCCGGATCCGTGCCGCGCACGGCCTTGTGCAGGGCCGAGATCTGGTCGTAGAACTGCTCGCCGCCCTTGTCGAAGCGACGGCGCCCTCCGCTCGCCACTTCGCGCGCCACACCGAGGGTGATGCGGCGGTCCGTGGCCAGGTCGCCGGCAATTTCGAGCATGTTGAGCCCGCGTCGCGCGTCGCCATCGGCGGCTTGCGCAAGGAGCGTGAGCGCGTCCGCGTCGATCTGCAGCCCGAGGTCGCCGAGGCCGCGCTCGCTGTCGGCGAGCGCAGCTTCGAGCAGCGGCGCGACCGCAGCGGGCGACAGCGGCCGCAGCACGTAGACCCGGGCGCGCGACAGCAGCGCGCTCACGACCTCGAACGACGGATTCTCGGTCGTCGCCCCGATGAAGGTGAGCGTGCCGTCTTCGAGGAAAGGCAGGAACGTGTCCTGCTGGGACTTGTTGAAGCGGTGGACTTCGTCGAGAAAGAGCACGGTGGCGCGCCCGGACTGCGCACGCGCCGCCTTCGCCTGCTCGATCGCCGCGCGCACATCCTTGACGCCCGCGAGCACCGCGGACAGCGCAATGAAGTCCGCGTCGGCACGGCGCGCCACGAGGCGGGCCAGCGTCGTCTTGCCGGTCCCGGGCGGCCCCCAGAAAATCATCGAGTGCAGTTGCCCGCCTTCGAGTGCACGGCGCAATGGCTTGCCCGGATCGAGCAGCTGCGGCTGGCCGACCACCTCATCGAGGGAACGCGGACGCATGCGGTCCGCGAGGGGCCGTGACCGATCCGGCGCCGGGATCGCCATGATCAGTCGGCAGTCGGCAGCGCGGCGCCGCACAGCCGCTCGACGCCGCGCATCCAGCCACTGACGCCGACGAGCGCGACCCCGAGTCCGATCACGATGCCCGCGGCGTTCGCGAGCACGTCGGCGACGTCGGCCGTGCGACCGAACCCCATCGCTCCTTGCGCGATCTCGATCGCGATGCCAAAACCCAGCAGCACCAGGGCGAGGCGCAGGTAGCGATCCGGGCGCACGATGCCGCCGAACCAGGCCGCGAGCGCGAGATACGCAAAGCCGTGCTCGAACTTGTCCCAGAGCTGCACCTTCGGCAGGTCGGCCGACGGCAGCAGCGACAGTACGGCGATCGCGAGCGCGATCACGATGCCTCCCGCGAACCACCATGGCTGCCAGCGCAGCGCCTGCATGCGATTCAAGTCGACGGCGTGCCGATGACATCGGCACCGGGCGGTGGCGTGAACTGCAACTCGGCCGCGTCGACCGGACCGTTGCGCATCGTGCGGCCGAAGACGAGCGTCGCGACCTGGCCGAGCTTGTCGTGCAGCACCATCTCCTTCAGGTCGCGGCCCGCAAAGCCGAGCCTGGCCGAGACGAAGTCGGCGTTGTTGGTGCGCGGTGTGACCTCCACCCAGTCGAGGCCACCCGCACGCGGCAGCGATTCGACGACGAATGCCGTGCGAATGTCACTCGTGCCGGACAGCAGCATCGCAGGGGTCGCGCTGAGCACCGCATCCGCAGGCTTCACGTCGACCTGGTCGAGATCGCGGTCGTAAAACCACAGGTTCCGACCGTCGGCGACCATCAGCTGTCCGCCGGCGGCACCCTTTGGCTCGAGCTCCCAGCGAAACCGTCCCGGCCGCTGTACGACGAGCCGGCCGGTGGCCTCCTGCACGGTGACGCCGCGCGAATCGACGAGACGCTGTGTGAATTCGGCGCGCAGCGTCCGGAGTCCGTCGAGGAACCGGTCGAGCGGCGTCGCGGCGGGCGCGGCCGCGAGCGCGCCCATGTACAACGACGCGAGCGCGATGCCCGCCACCGCGATGGACTTCCGCATCAGGCCTCCGGAGGAGCGCTCGCGAGCACTTCCCGCGCGCCGTTCGACTGCAGCGGACCGACGATCCCGGCCGTCTCCATCGCCTCGAGCAGGCGTGCCGCGCGGTTGTAGCCGATCTTGAGGCGCCGCTGCACATAGGAGATCGACGGCTTGCGCTCGGTCGTCACGATCTTCACGGCCTCGTCGTATAGCGGGTCGGCTTCGGCGTCCGCGCCGCCCGACTCGCCTTCGCCGTCCTCGCCCGGCAGGCCCGGGATCGGTGCGCTCGGTCCCGACAGCACTTCTTCGACGTACACGGGCGGCGCGCTCTTCTTCAGCGCCTCGACCACGCGCTGCACCTCCTGGTCCGACACGAACGCGCCGTGCACCCGGGTCGGCAGCGCAGTGCCCGAGGGCAGGTAGAGCATGTCGCCGTGGCCGAGCAGCGACTCCGCGCCGCTCTGGTCGAGGATCGTGCGCGAGTCGACCTTGGCCGACACCTGGAAAGCGATGCGGCTCGGTATGTTCGCCTTGATGAGCCCCGTGATCACGTCGACCGACGGCCGCTGCGTCGCGAGCACGAGGTGGATGCCGGACGCCCGTGCCTTTTGTGCGAGGCGGGTGATCAACTCCTCGACTTTCTTGCCGACGATGAGCATCAGGTCGGCGAGTTCGTCGATGATCACGACGATGTACGGCAGCGGCACGAGATCCTCGATCTGCCGCTGGTCGATCGTCGGGTCGTTGGCGGCTTTCGCGATCATCACCGGATCGCGGATCGGCCTGCCCGCCTCGTTCGCCTCGCGCACGCGCTTGTTGAAGCCCGCGATGTTGCGCACGCCGAGCGCGGCCATCAGCTGGTAGCGCCGCTCCATTTCCGCGACCGACCAGCGCAGCGCGTTCGCGGCCTGCTTCATGTCCGTGACGACCGGCGCGAGCAGGTGCGGGATGCCCTCGTAGACGGAGAGCTCGAGCATCTTCGGGTCGATCATCACGAGCCGCACGTGCTCCGCGGTCGACTTGTACAAGAGCGACAACACCATCGCGTTGATCGCCACCGACTTGCCGGAGCCCGTGGTGCCTGCGATCAGCAGGTGCGGCATGCGCGCAAGGTCGGCGACGACCGCCTGCCCGCCGATGTCCTTGCCGAGCGCGAGTGCGAGCGGCGAGCCGAGTTCGTCGTACGCCTTCGACTTGATGATCTCGCCGAGCGTGACGAGTTCGCGTTTCTCGTTCGGGATCTCGAGGCCCATCACGGACTTGCCGGGAATCACCTCGACGACACGCACGCTGATCGCGGACAGCGAGCGCGCGAGGTCCTTGGCGAGGCTCGAGATCTGGCTCACCTTGACGCCGGGCGCCGGCCGCAGTTCGAAGCGCGTGACGACGGGCCCCGGCTGCACCGCGACGACCTCGACCTCGACACCGAAATCCTTCAGTTTCAGCTCGACGAGGCGCGACATCGCCTCGAGGGCCTCGGGCGAATAAGACTCGCTGTGCGGCGGCGGATCGTCGAGCAGCTTGAGCGGCGGCAGTTCTCCCGCCTTCGCCGGCTCGAACAGCGGCACCTGCCGCTCCTTCTCGACCCGATCGCTCTTCTCGACGCGCGCGGGTGGCTGCTCGATGCGCGGCTTGACGCGCAGGGCGGCCTTTTTCTGGTCGGTCTCGATCGTTTCCTTGCGCGCCTGTTTGCGTTCCCGCCCCTCTGCAGCGTCGCGCGCCGCCGCGCTGCGCGCGCGTACCCAGCCGATCGCGCCCCATGTGGCGGCACCGATGCGGTCCATGATCGTGAACCACGAGACACCAAAGGCCAGCGATACGCCGGCCATGAACCCCGCAAGCAGTGCGAGCGTGCCGCCGAGAAGTCCAAGCGCGCCGCCGAATCCCCCGCCTACGAGACTGCCGACGACACCGCCCGCCGACTGCGGCAACGAACGCGGCGCCCAGTGCAGTGTCGCGAGGGCGCAGCTCGTGACGAGCACGAGCAGGAATCCGCACAGACGTACCGCGGCGTTCGCGCGGGACTCGCGTTCCTCACCGCGCGGCACACGATGCAACGCGACCGCCGCGGCGCCCAGCATCACCGGAAAGAGGAACGCGGGGCGGCCAAACAGGAAAAAGAGCACGTCCGAGAGCCACGCACCGAACGGCCCGATGCGGTTCTGCACGCTCGTCGATGAGCCGGTGTAAGAGAATCCCGGGTCACTCGGTACATAGGTCGCGAGCGCCGTGAGCAGCACGAGCGCAAGCGCCGCGACGACAATGACTGCGCTCTCGCGCAGTCCGCGGGACACGACGGCATTGAAGCGGGGGGCCTGGCGGGTGGGACGGGCGTCGGCCAAATCAAGAATCCTGTTTAATAGTCAAAATCAAGCAGTTGATTCTAAATGGAAGATAAATGCCCGGCAACGCAGATACGGTACACTCCGCTGCCCCTTCGACAGCCTCGAAATTATACATGACCACTCCGACACATCGCCGCCTGATCATCCTCGGTTCCGGGCCCGCCGGTTACACCGCAGCCGTCTACGCCGCGCGAGCGAATCGCAAGCCGATGCTGGTCACCGGACTCGAACAGGGTGGCCAGCTGATGACGACGACGGACGTCGACAACTGGCCCGGCGACATCGAAGGACTGCAGGGACCTGCGCTCATGGAGCGCATGCGCGAGCACGCCGAGCGGTTCGCGACCGAGATCGTCAGCGACCACATCCACACCGCCGACCTCGCGCAGCGGCCGTTTCGTCTCGCGGGCGATCGCGGCGTGTACACCTGCGATGCGCTCGTCATCGCGACCGGCGCATCGGCACGCTATCTCGGACTGCCCTCCGAGGAAACCTTCCGCGGTCGCGGCGTTTCCGCCTGCGCGACCTGCGACGGCTTTTTCTTCCGCGGCCATCGCGTCGCGGTGATCGGCGGCGGCAACACCGCGGTCGAGGAAGCGCTCTACCTGTCGAACCTCGCCGAACACGTGACACTCGTGCACCGGCGCGACAGGCTGCGTGCGGAGAAGATCCTGCAGGACCGCCTGTTCGAGCGCGAACGCGCGGGCAAGGTGACGATCGTCTGGGACCACGAGGTCGAGGAGATCCTCGGCGACGAGACGGGCGTGCGCGGCGTCGCGTTGCGATCGGTGAAGGATGGCACGGCGCGCCGCGTCGATGTCACCGGTGCGTTCATCGCGATCGGCCACACGCCGAACACCGCCCTCTTCTCGGGCCAGCTCGCGATGCAGGGCGGTTACATCACCGTCAGGGGCGGCTCGCAGGGCAACGCGACCGCCACGAGCATCGAGGGCGTATTCGCCGCCGGCGATGTCGCCGACCATGTGTATCGCCAGGCGATCACGTCTGCGGGCTCGGGCTGCATGGCCGCGCTCGATGCCGACAAGTACCTCGAGCGTTTCGACGCACCGGGAGGCTGAAATCCGCGATGGACAGTCGCGTCCTCGCCAGCCTCGACGCCGTCGCGGCGAACGCATGGGACGCACTCGCTCCGGGCGGCGCGCCGTTCGCGAGCCACGCGTTTCTGGCAGGGCTCGAGCGCACGGGCTGTGTCGGCGGCACGACCGGCTGGCAGAGCGCGCACGTCGTCCTCTCGGACGCTCAGGGTCTCGCCGCCGCGGCGCCGACCTACGTGAAGGACCATTCGTACGGCGAGTTCGTGTTCGATTTCGCCTGGGCGCAGGCCTATGCGCGGGCCGGGGGCGCGTACTACCCGAAGCTCGCCGTGACGATTCCCTTCACGCCCGTCACCGGACCGCGGCTCCTCGTGCGGCCGGACCTCGATCGTGCGAGCGTCGCCCGCCGGCTGATCGCCGTGCTCGAGGAACTCGCTGCCGAGCGCAGCGCCTCGTCGGTCCATGCGCTCTTTCCCGGCGAAGCGGATGCCGTCGACTTCGACGCCGCAGGTTGGCTCGGTCGCCGGGACTGCCAGTTCCACTGGGTCAATCGCGGCTATGAATCGTTCGAGCACTATCTCGGGAGCTTCACCGCCGCGAAGCGCAAGAAGGTGAAACGCGAGCGCCGCCGCGTCGCGGAATCCGGCATCCGCTTCGAGACCTGGATCGGCGGGAGCCTCGATGAACGGCAGCTCGACGCCATCCATGCCCTGCACCGGGACACATTCCTCCGCCATGGTCGCGAGCCTTACCTCACGCGCGCATTCTTCACGCATGCCGCCCGCAACCTCGGTGCGTCGCTGCTCGTCAAGGCAGCGCTGTGGCGCGGCGCACTCGTTGCCTGTGCGGTGTTCTTCCGCTCGGCGGACACGCTGTATGGCCGCTACTGGGGCGCGGCAGCCGACTTCCACAGCCTGCATTTCGAGACCTGCTATCACCAGGGCATCGAGTACTGCATCGAGCACGGCCTCGCTCGCTTCGAGCCGGGCACGCAGGGCGAGCACAAGGTGGCGCGCGGCTTCGAGCCGGCTCTCACGCGCTCGGCGCACTACATCGCCGACAGCCGTTTTCGCCGCGCGATTGCGGGGTATCTCGTGCAGGAGGGCCACTCGGTCGATGCCTATGCCGACGCGGTGCGCGCCCATGTGCCTTTTCGCCATGCGCTGCGCGGGACACGGGAGTGAAGCAGATCACGTGGCTGTCGGACGCCGTTGCACCGGACTGGTTTCCGGACACGGAAACCGCGCTCGACGAGCCACCCGGCCTGCTGGCCGCGGGCGGCGAGCTCACGTCGCGCCGGCTCCTCGCGGCCTACCATCGGGGCATTTTCCCGTGGTATTCCGCGGGCCAGCCGGTGCTCTGGTGGGCGCCCGATCCGCGGGAAGTGCTGTTCCCGGCCGAATTCCGGCGTCGGCGCAGCCTCGACAAGGCGATGCGCAATCGGGGCTTCGAGGTGTGCTTCGACCGGGACTTCGCGCAGGTCATCGACGCCTGCGCCGCACCGCGCGACGTCGGCGGCGGCACCTGGATCACGCCCGCGATGCGCGCGGCCTATCTGGACCTCCACGCGCTCGGCCACGCGCACAGCATCGAGACCTGGCACGAAGGCACGCTCGCGGGCGGCCTCTACGGCGTCGCGCTCGGTGGCGTGTTCTTCGGAGAATCCATGTTTGCACGCGAGCGCGACGCCTCGAAAGTCGCGCTCGCGGCACTCGTCGGGCAGTGCCCGGCGCGTTCGATCGGAGTCATCGACTGCCAGCTCCCGTCCGCGCACCTGCGCAGCCTCGGCAGCCGGCCGGTGTCACGCCGCGAGTTTGCGGCGCTCCTTGCGCGCTTCCGGACAGACCCGCGCCCGGAACACTGGACCTGAGGCGGGCATTTATGCAGAATCCGCGCGCCCTCGTTACGGAACTCGCATGCCGAAAGAAGACGCCATCCAGATGGAAGGCGAAGTCGTCGAGACTTTGCCGAACACGACCTTCCGGGTCCAGCTCAAGAACGGACACGTGGTCACTGCGCACATCTCGGGCAAGATGCGCAAGAACTACATCCGCATCCTCACCGGGGATGCGGTCACGGTCGAGCTGACCCCCTACGACCTCAGCAAGGGCCGCATCGTCTACCGCGGCCGCTGACACACGCGGCCGCTGACACACGCGGCCACCGCCGCCCGCCCCGACCCTACGCCGATACCGTCTCCTCGCCCGGCACACTGTCGAGCTCGAGGCCCTCGCCGTTCGCGGCGAGCGTCACGCGCACCTGGCCGCCGTTCACGAGCTTGCCGAAGAGCAGCTCCTCGGCGAGCGGCCGCTTGATGTGTTCCTGGATCACGCGGGCCATCGGGCGCGCGCCCATCTTCGGATCGTAGCCCTTCTGCGCGATCCAGCGCCGCGCGGCCTCGTCGACCGTGAGGAGCACGCGCTTCTGCTCGAGCTGCGCCTCCACTTCCACGAGGAGCTTCTCCACCACGCGCTCGATCGTCGGGGCATCGAGCGGCGCGAACTGGATGATCGCGTCGAGGCGGTTCCTGAACTCCGGCGAGAACAGGCGCCGCACGGCCTCCATGCCGTCACTCGCGTTGTCCTGCTGCGTGAAGCCGATCGACGGGCGGCTCATTTCCTGCGCACCGGCGTTGGTCGTCATCACGATCGTCACGTGGCGGAAATCCGCCTTGCGGCCGTTGTTGTCCGTCA
>WBZO01003171.1_pt1 | contig 19768 bp, 19 predicted proteins | sample 5204261 | NCBI WGS metagenome assembly WBZO01 (sample SAMN12412400, study PRJNA552823) | activated sludge metagenome | isolation source: activated sludge from anammox sidestream of wastewater treatment plant... | place: USA: North Carolina | collected 2017-09
CGCCGTCCGGCCCTAGGACGACCGCACGCACGGGCGTATCGTAGGCGGGGGGTCGCGGGCGAGTGGAGGAGGATCGCATGGCCGTCAAGCTGCACCGCTGCGGTGTGATGTGGCTCAAGCTGAATGGGCACCCGTGCTGGCGGGTGCAGAAGGCGCTCGACGAGATGGGCGTCGAGTACGAGGTCGTCAAGGCGCCGTGGCCTCGCAGGAGCAGACGCAAGGCGGTGATCGAGGGCACGGGTCAGAGCGCCGTGCCGGCGATCGAGCTCGAGGACGGCACCTGGTACCGCGAGCAGTCGGTCGAGATGGCGAAGGCGATCCGCGCCGGCCGCCTCTCCGGGAGCCCGCCCGCGTAAGAGGCCGCTACAATCCGAGCCTCGCGGGGCTATAGCTCAGTTGGGAGAGCGCCTGGATCGCACCCAGGAGGTCGGCGGTTCGAGTCCGCCTAGCTCCATCAACGACTCAATACTCGGACCACGAGGTCTCTCCAAGGAGCCTCTACCCCGTCCGTCGCCATGTTCGCTCGCCCACTCGGCGTTGCCGAACAGCATCTCGCTGTGAGCGACCGCCTCACTGACGAACCGCCCCACCGTCGATCGTCCGCCCGATGGGGTGACTAGGGTCAGGTCATGTCGTGCCTCGAGGGTTTGACTGCAGGTGCGCGCGTTCGTGGTGCTCTGACCGATCGGCCGGTGACGGTTGTGCAGGCGGAGTGGCACGGTACGCAGGCGTTGATCTCGAGCTCTGTGTGATCGCGCCGCCAGTACGGTCGTGACAGCCGGGTAGCTATCCCTTGGTCGCGCCGGCCGTCAGGCCCCGGATGAAGAAGCGCTGGCCCGTCACGTAGAGGATCACCATGGGCACGGTTGCCCAGAGCATTCCAGCCATGACGAGCGGGACGTCGAGGTGGTAGCGGGACTTGTAGACCGTCAAGCCGACCATCAGGGTCCGGAGGCTTCCGCTTTGGAGGAATACGATTGCGATGAGCACCTCGTTCCAGACCCACAGGGCCTGGACGACGATCACCGTGACGAGCGCAGGGCGAGCCAGGGGCAGGACGATCAACCAGAGGGTGCGCAGGGTCCCCGCGCCGTCGATCTCCGCGGCTTCGAGCATCGACCGCGGGATGGTCAGGAAGAACGTCACGAGCAGGAATGTCGAGAAGGGCAACAAGAGGCCCATGTAGATGACGAGCACGCTCTGGTACGTGTTCACCTGGTGGAGATCGGCCACCATCTGGAACAGTGGGATGATCAGCACGATCGGAGGGACGACCATGAGCGCAATCAGGATGCTGAGAACCACGCCACCCGGGCGCCACCGCATCAGGCTGATCGGATAGGCCGCAAGTGCGGCCACTGCCGTGGACGCAAGCACGGAGATCGACGTGATCAGGACCGAGTTGAGCAGCCAGCGGTAGAGGTCTCCGCCTGCGAGGGCGTTGTGCAGGGTCGATGTGACGGGGTGGTGCGGTGGTCCAAGCTGGTTGCCGAAGTACTCTGTGTTCGTCTTCAGCGAGTTAACGATCATGAAGTAGATCGGGACGAGGGCGAGCAGTGTGAAGGCGAGAAGGATGGCGTGCCGGAACGCCCGTCCCGTGTACGAGCGATCGCGCTCGGGTCGAGAGAGAGCCGCCGCGGAGGGGACGTCACTCATAGCTGAGCGAGAAGCGGTTGCCCATCCAGAACCGGATACCGATGAGGGCGCTGACGAGAGCGAGGAGGATGACGCCGGCAGCGGCCCCGATGCCGATCACGTTGTTCTGGAAGACCGCCTGGTAGATGTAGTACTCCGTTACCACCGTGCTGTTCTCGGGTCCGCCGAGCGTCATCACATAGATGTAGGCGAACACCCACGAGAGCATCGTGATGAGCTCGACGATCGCGAAGAACACGATCGCCGGTACGAGCTGCGGAATTGTCACGTGCCGGAGGACGCTCCACCAACCGGCGCCGTCGACCCGGGCCGCCTCGAACAGCTGCTCATCCACGCTCATCAGGCGAGCTAGGCAGAGGAGCATGCCGAAGCCCAGCTCCTTCCAGATGATCACGAACATGATCGTCGGCAGGGCCCACGACGTGGAGCCGAGCCAGTCCTGTGCCGCGGCGCCGATTCCCAGCGTCCGCAACGTTGTGTTGACCGCGCCGTCGAGCTGAAACATGTAGCCGAAGACGTAGCCCACGACCGGGATCGAGAGCACGTAGGGGAGGAAGAGAAACGCGCGGTACGCCTTCCATCCTCGAGGCTGATCGAAGAGGATCGCGGCCAGGATGACGCTCAGGGCGACCAGGATCGGCACGCAGAGGAACAGCTTCAAATTGTTCTCGAACGCAGTTCGAAAGAGCGAGTCGCCAAGGACGTAGCGGAAGTTGTCGGCGCCGACGAACGTCGTCGGAACGTATTCCGACTGGCCCACATCCTCGACACTGAAGCGGAAGAGCTGGACGATCGGGTAGCCGAAGACCGCCCCCACCAGCGCCAACAGCGGAACGACGTACAGCCACGGCGTGACGCGGCTGACTCTCACGACCAGCCGCTCAGCATCTCGTCGAGCCGGTGTGGCCGCCGCCGGCCGGTCTCCCTGACCGGCCGGCGGCCGACGACCGAAAGTCGATTACTTGAGCCACTTCTCGTAGTTCTTAAGCTCACCGGCGTGGAGCTTCCGCCACTTCGTGATCACGCTCTGATACGTCTGGGCGGCCTTGTCCACGGTCATGTTCCCGCCGAGGAGACCCTGGAAGACGACGAAGTTGCCGTTGACGTCCAAGTCGGTCGGGTAGTAGTTGGCTGGGTAGTGGACATTCTTCTGCGCCATCCACTTGAGGAGCAGCTTGTCGGTCGGCGAGGTCACTTGTCTCTTGTTCCAGCGATCGTCCGCCGGGAAGTTGCCGGTCTGCGCGTAGAGCGCCTTCAGCCGTTCCGGTGTGTGCATGAACTTCATGAAATCCCCGGCTGCCTTCTGGTTCTTCGACCACGAGGTGACCTGAAAGCCGTTCCCCGTGTTGACGATCGAGTCGGCGTAAGCTCCCGACCCAAAGACCGGTGGCTTCATGACGCCCACCTGCTTGCCGCCTTTCGTCATCTCGATGATCGTCGCCTGGAAGCCGGGCGTTCCGAACACCATGGCCGCGTTGCCGGACTGGAACCGCCCGAGACCGTCGCCGAACGCGATCGAGTTGACGTCCTTGTTGACGTACGGCTTGAGCTCGGCGGCCTTCTTGATCCACGACTTCCACTGGGGCGACGTGAAGTCACCGCTGACGGTCATCTTGATGAGGTCGTTGTAATTCGAGTACAGCTGCTTCTGGAACGAGGCGCTCCCGATGATCTCGCCCCCGAAGCCGTCCTTGAGACCGAGGGCGATGGGCGTGATGCCCGCTGCCTTCAGCTTCTTGCAGGCGGCGATGAACTGCGCCCACGTTCTCGGCGGGCTCGCGGGATTGAGGCCCGCCTTCTTGAACAGCGCCTTGTTGAACACGATGGGGTACTCGTACGTGTACAGCGGGTACTGCCAGGTCTTGCCCTGCCACCTCTGCTCGGCGATGTTCGGCACGTGCACCAGCTCCGACGCGGGGAAGATCGATTCGTTCGGGACCGTGCAGCCTGCCCAAACCTGCTGCAGCGACCACGTGCCAGCCCAGTTGTACCAAATGTCAGGGCCGGATCCGGTCTTGCACGCCGTCGTCTGGGTCTGCGTCCACGTATCGACGGCCTGGACGACCGACTTGACCGTCACGTCCGGATGAAGCGTGCGGTACTTGGCGATCGTCTGCTTCATCCACGTCTCGATCCCGGGAACCTCCTGGTTGCCGAGCCACCAAATCGTCAGGTTCGTTGCCGTCTTGGCCGACGTACGCTCTTGGGCTTGCGCCCCGCCGTTGGCGGTTGCGGCGAAGATCATCACTGCTACCGCACATACGGCCGCCAAGGCGAGCACGACTTTACGGGTTCGCTTCATCCCTGCATTCCTCCGTTGTGTGGGTCAGTAAGGAAGTCGAGATCATCGAGGCAGGAGACGCCTCTGGATTACTTCGGTTAGGGATCACCCCCGGTCGTCGCACGACGAGACGCGGAGCAATCCGTACCACACCCTCGAAACCGAGTCAAGAAAACTCTAGGATAGTTGAACGCTGTCAGAATGCTGGATAGAATCGAGTACTCGATGGACTCGGTCGACATCAAGCCCAAGACCCAGGTTCAGTCGGTCGTACGGGCGCTCACGATCCTACGGCACGTCGCGTTGAGCCGGGACGGGCTGACGACCCGCGAGATCAGCGAGGCGACGGGTCTGAATCGCCAGACTGCCTACCACCTCGTCAACACGCTTGTGGCGGAGACCTTCCTCGCCTCGCGCCAGGGCCGACGCTATCGGCTCGGCATGGGGATCGGCACGCTCGTCGAGCAGTTCCGACGTCAGCTCGATCCGCCCGAGCACCTGATGCCTCACGTCCGTGCCATCTCGGCGGCGACGGGGGAGACGTCGTTCCTCGCCGGCTGGCGCGATGGGGAGATCGTCATCCTCGGCACCACCTCCGGGAGTCATCCGGTTGCAGTCACGCCGGTCTCGCTCGGCATGTTCGGCAGTGCGCACGCGCGGGCGAGCGGTAAGGCACTGCTCGCGTTTGCCTCCTCCGATGTCCGGAGCGAGTACCTCACGCGACAGCCGCTCGTGCCGTTTACGCCGAACACGTTGGTCGACCCAGAGGCGTTCGAGCAGGAGCTCGAACGAGTCCGGTCCGACGGGTACGCCGTCGACCGTGAGGAATTCGCCGTCGGCGTCAGCTGTATCGCGGTACCGCTGGACGAAGGCGCCTCGCCGTACGTCTTCGCGATGTCCGCGCCGACCGAGCGGTTCGGCGAGCGGTTCGATGAGTACCGCGGCATCATCATCGAGGCGGCAACGGCAGCGTCTGCACCCACGCTCGCTCTCGCGAGCGAGCAGCGATGAAGCTTAGCGGGAGGGTCTACATCGTCACGGGGGGAGCGCGGGGGATCGGCCGCGCGCGGGACTGAGGATCTGATGGCGTCGATCCACCTCCAGGGTGTGACCAAGCGGTTTCCCGACGGGACGCTGGCCGTCGACAAGCTCGATCTCGCGGTCGCGGACGGCGAGTTCATGATCCTCGTCGGACCGTCGGGGTGCGGTAAGACCACCGCGCTGCGCATGGTGGCGGGGCTCGAGCCCGTCACAGAGGGAGAGATCCGGGTCGGCGATCGCGTCGTGACGGGCGTCTCGGCGGCACGTCGCGACATGGCAATGGTCTTCCAGAACTACGCCCTCTACCCCCACATGACCGTCGAGCGCAACATCGGCTTTCCGTTGCGGATGGCCAGAGTGACCAAGAGCGAGGCGCAGCAACGGGTGCGCGAGGTCGCCGAGCTACTCGGCATCGAGAATCTCCTGAAGCGAAAGCCCGGCGAACTGTCGGGGGGGCAGCGACAGCGGGTCGCGATGGGTCGCGCGATCGTCCGGCACCCGAAGGCGTTCCTGATGGACGAGCCGCTCTCGAACCTGGACGCGAAGCTTCGCGTGCAGATGCGCGCCGAGCTCGTGAAGCTACACCGCCGGCTGGGCGTCACGACACTCTACGTTACCCACGACCAGACGGAGGCGATGACCCTCGGTCAGCGCGTGGCGGTCATCAACCGTGGCATCCTGCAGCAGGTCGACTCTCCACAGGCGCTCTACAGCCGGCCAATCAACACCTTCGTGGCCGGGTTCATCGGCAGTCCGGCGATGAACTTCGTCCGGGGGCGCCTCGCGGGCGGGGTCGTGCAGATCGGGAACTACCGTATCGAGCTACCGCAGGCGCTCCGCGACCGCATCAAGAACGAGCCGGAGAGCGGCGAAGTGCTCGTCGGCCTGCGCCCTGAGGCGTTTGCGGACGTCGAGACTGCGGCCGTAGGCGGACAGCCGGTGATCGACGCGGGCGTCGAGTTGACGGAGGAGCTCGGGCCTGAGACCTACGCGTACTTCAGGATCGACGGTGTCGACTCCGTCGAGGTCGGCGAACACGTCGAGCTCGTCGGCGCCCTGGCGGCCCGCCTCGATCCACGCAGCGAAGCAGCCGCCGGGAGGCGCATCAGGCTCACCGTGAACCCTGCCGCGCTCCACCTCTTCGACCCGGCCGGCGGCCAGTCGTTGCTATCCGTATGACGTACCGCTGCGGTTCGCGTCTCGATGCCATCGTGCTCACCGGCGCATGAGACTCGTTCGTGCCCAACCACGAGATGCCGCTGCTCGCGAGACTGTCCACCATTTGGAATCTTCTCCGCCATTTTGCTTTTTGGGCTGAGGGGGATACACTCGGACATTCTGGGCAAGCCGCACGAAAGGAGAGGCTGGGATGGGACAGCTGGAAGGCAAGGTTGCAATCGTGACCGGGGCCGGGACGGGCCTCGGGCGAGGCATCGCCCAGGAGCTCGCCGAGGCGGGTGCTTCGGTGGCTGTGCTCGAGATCGACGGCGAGTCGGCGCAGGTTGCCGCAGCCGAGCTCGAGGCGGCAGGAGTCCAGTCGCGCTCGTACCCGACGGATGTGTCGCAGAGTCGGCAGGTGGACGCCGCCTTTGCCGCGGTCGTGCGGGACTTCGGGCGGCTCGACATCGTCGTCAACAACGCTGGCATCAGCCGTGTCGGCCCGCACACCCAGGATGTGACCGACGAAGACTGGCACGACTCGATCGCCGTCATGCAGACAGGCGTGTTCTTCGGGATGCGGGCTGCGGCCCGGATCATGCTCCCACAGCGATCTGGCTCGGTCGTGAACATCTCGTCCATCAGGGGGTTCTCGCCGAACCCGGGCCGGATGACCTACTGCGCGCCCAAGGCGGCCGTCATCATGATGACCAGCGTCGCCGCGGGCGAGTGGGCCCCCCACGGCGTTCGCTGCAACGCGATCGCGCCGGGTGTCCTGCGCACCCCGATGTGGGACAAGGACGTCGCACGCGGCTCGATCGACGAGCAGCTCTACCTCGATACTGTTCCGATGCACCGTCTCGGTCTTCCCGCCGAGGTCGGCAAGCTCGCCGTCTTCCTCAGCTCGGACGACGCCGCGTACATCACTGGTGCCGTCCACACGATCGACGGTGCCCTGACGTCGATCCCGGCCGGCTAGAGAACCGGGCCACACCCACGCCAGAGCCGCTACCGAGTTCACGAGGAGGCTACATGACACTCTCGATGCCAAAGCCGCCGCACCGCCTGGACCGCCTTCGGGCCTGGATGGACGATGAGCAGATCGACTGTACGGTCGTCTTCGGCGCGGACAACGTCAATCACCTGTGCGGGTACTGGAGGTACTACGGCGGGCCGTCTGCGCTGGTCATCTCGCGTGAAGGCGAGCGCACGCTCGTCATCATGACCGACGTGGTACCCATCGCGAGCAGCTTGTCGGACGCCGATCAGCTGTTTGGCTACGGGGAGCGCGGGTTCGGCATCAACCTCGATCCGATCACCGACCTCGTTGCAGTGACTGCTGCGCTCCCGCCGGTCGCGGGCGCGAAGCGCATCGCCACGGCGACGGAGATCCCCGGCGCCGACATCCGCCTCGGCGAGACCGTTGCCGCGACGATGGTCGACGCCGCTGCGGCGCTCTGGCGGATACGCTTGATCAAGGACTGGGACGAGATCGAGAAGATCCGCACCTCGTACGAGCTCTGCTGGAAAGCGCAGCAGGCGGTCGCTGGCGGCTCCGTTCCGGGAGTGAGTGAGATCGAGCTGTTCACGGCCGCCCAGGCCGCCGCGCAGATCGCTTCCGGAGGGCCGATCGAGTACCTCTGCGACCTCCTCTCCGGCCCGAACACATCACACGTCTGCTGCCCGATCCACGTCGCTGGGACACGCGTGGTCGAGTCCGGCGACGCGGTCGTGGCCGACATCGTCGTCCGCACGGCCGGCTACTGGGGCGACTCGGCCGAGACGCACTTTGTCGGGGAGAACGCTGAGGCGGAGGCGGCCCGGGCGACGCTGCTCGACATCCTGGAACAGGCGCGAATCGAGCTCGTTCCGGGCGCGACCGGCGCCGAGGTGTTTGCGAACATCCACGCCCGTGTCGTCGGCGCATACCCCGAGGGAGAGCTTCCGCATCACGGCGGGCACGCTCTCGGCTTGACGTCCTTCGAGGACCCGCACATCATCCCGTCCGACACGACGCCGCTCGAGCCGTGGATGGTCCTGGCCGTTGAACCGGGTGTGTACTTCCCCGGCCGGCTCGGTGCCCGCGTCGAGAACGTCTACGTCGTCACGCCAGACGGCGGGGTCGATCTGCGGAACCTGAACGGATCGTGATGGCCGAGATCCAGCGGATCCATCACACCGGGTACACGGTCTCGAACCTCGAGCGATCGCTCGAGTTCTATCGCGACCTGCTCGGGTTGGAGGTGCTCGCGACCCAGGAGAAGGAGGGCGGCTACCTGGCCGCGATCGTGGGGTACCCCGACACGCACGTGCGGATGGCTCACCTTCGCGTGCCCGGCGCCGAGCACGTCATTGAGCTGTTCGAGTACCTGGCTCCGGATGGGGTGCGGCCCGGGCGGCTCGAGCCGCGTGACGTCGGCACTTCGCACCTGTGTCTCGTGGTCGACGATCTCCCGGCGCTCTACGCCCGGCTGGTCGAGGTGGGCATCGACACGTTCGTCAGTCCGCCGATCGAGGTCGATACGGGTATCAACGCCGGCGGCTTCGCGCTCTACCTGCGCGATCCGGACGGGATTCCCGTCGAGCTGTTCCAACCGCCGCGGCGGGCGGCCGGAACGTGAGTCAGATGGAGCGTTCCGTGCTGCTCGACCTCTATCGCAGGATGGTCGAGATCCGCGCCTTCGAGGACGAAGTGATGCGCCTCTTCAACCGCAATCTCGTCCGTGGCTCGACCCACCTCTGCCAGGGTCAGGAGGCCGTCGCGGTGGGTGCGTGCAGCGCGCTCCGCGATGGCGACACAATGACGTGCACGTATCGTGGCCACGGCGCCGTGCTTGCGATGGGCGCTCCGCTCGACCGCTCGATGGGGGAACTGCTCGGTAAGGCGGACGGTCTCTGCCGGGGCAAGGGCGGCTCGATGCACCTGACCGATCTCACCGTCGGGGCTCTCGGCTCGTTCGCGGTCGTCGGTGCGCACCTGCCATTTGCGTGCGGTGCCGCGTTCGCATCGCAATACAACGGGACTGGCGCGGTCTCGCTCTGCTTCTTCGGAGATGCGACGACGAATATCGGTGCCTTCCACGAGGCTCTCAACCTCGCTGCCATATGGAAGCTCCCGGTCGTCTTCGTGTGCGAGAACAACCTCTACGGCGAGTACTCTCCGATCGCGACGACCACGCCGGTCGAGCGGTTGGCCGACCGGGCGGCGAGCTACGCGATGGCGTCCGCCCGGATCGACGGCAACGACGTCCTCGCCGTACGGGCGGCGGTCGAGGAGGCATGCGAGAGAGCCCGGAGAGGCGACGGCCCAACCCTGATCGAGGCCCTCACGTACCGTCAGCAAGGCCACTCGCGCAGCGATCCGGGCCTCTATCGAGCGGAGGGCGAGCTCGAGCGCTGGCTCCAGCGGGATCCGATCAAGCTCTTCGAGCAAGCGTTGACGGAGACCCACGGAGTCGGGGTCGAGGAGGTCACGGCGACGCGCGGCGCTGCTGAGGCGGCTGTAGTGGCGGCGACGGAAAGAGCGATGGGGTGGGCGGCGCCCGACCCCAGCGAGCGCCTGGGCGACGTCTGGGCGGCTGCGTAATGGCTACGGAGACCACGTACCGCGAAGCCGTGACGGCGGCCCTCGCCGACGAGCTCCAGGCCGATGAACAGGTCGTCGTGATCGGCGAGGACGTCGGCGCCGCGGGCGGCGTCTTCAAGGCGACGGATGGGCTCTTCGCGCGGTTCGGCGCGAGGAGGGTGCGAGACACACCCATCTCCGAGCAGGCGATCGTCGGCTGTGCCCTGGGCGCAGCCGTGATGGGGATGCGTCCGGTTGCCGAGATCATGTTCGCCGACTTCGCTGGCGTCTGCTTCGACCAGATCGTCAACCAGGTGGCGAAGTACCGCTATCAGAGCGGAGGCCAGACCAACGTGCCGGTGACCATCAGGATGGCATGCGGGGGCAGTGTCGGGTTCGGCGCCCAGCACTCGCAGTGCGTCGAGAACTGGTTCCTCAATATTCCCGGCATTAAGCTCTGCCTGCCGTCGACGCCGGCCGACGCGTACACGTTGACGCGCGCCGCGATCCGGGACGACGACCCGGTGATCGTGTTCGAACACAAGGCACTGTATTCAGTCCGCGGCGAGCTCGCGGAGCCCGCGACGGCGCTCCCGCTCGGCCGGGCGGAGGTCGTCCGAACCGGTACCGACGTTACAGTCGTCGCAACACAGCTGATGCGTCACCGGGCGCTCGAGGCTGCAGACGTGCTCGCGACCGAGGGCATCGAATGTGAGGTGATCGACCCGCGAACCATCGCGCCGCTCGATCTCGAGACAATCATGACCAGTGTGGCGGAGACGGGCCGACTCGTCTGTGTTCAGGAGGCGCCGGCCGTCGGTAGCTGGGGTCAGGCGGTCATCAGCGAGGCTGTCCATGAGGGTTTCGAGCTGTTCGACGCAAGCCCCCGGCTCGTAGCCGCCGATCCCATTCCTGTGCCGTACGCCAAGTCGCTCGAGGACGCAATGCTGCCGTCGGTCGAGCGGATCCTCGCCGGCCTGCGTGCGACAGCGGCCGAGTGAGAAGCGAGCGCTCGATCCGTTCCTTCGAGGCGACCCCGCTTCGGGCACCGCTCGGGCGCGAGTATCGGTATCACGGAAGCACCTACTCGACCCAGCTCGACGAGCTGCCGACTGGAGTGCGGCTAGGCTGGGGGCTCGGTATCGCTTGCATAGAGCATCACCGATTGGAGCGGTAGCCTCCGGCGGCGACGGCGCGCTCCCGAGACCACGTGACTACGCCCACCACCCTTAGCTGCATCGTACTCGGCGATCTCTACGGGACACCCGAGATCCGCGCCGTCCTCGACTCGCGGGCGCTCGTGCAGGGATGGCTCGATGCGGAGTGCGCGTTGGCAGAGGCACAGGCCGAGATTGGCGTGATTCCAGCATGGGCTGCCGAGCGGATTGCCGCGGAGGCCGACGCCGCCCATTTCGACCTCGAGGCACTTCGCGACGGGATCGCCGACTCGCAGCACCCGCTCGTGCCGCTGATCCGGGCGCTGGTCGAGCGCTGCGGCGAGGCCGGAGCGTACGTTCACTGGGGTGCGACGAGCCAGGACATCATGGACACAGGAATGGTGCTCCAGGTTCGCTTGGCGCTCCGCCTGATCGACGGCGATCTCGATCGGAGCCTCGCGGCGTTGCGGTTGCTGTCGGCCTCCCACGCGGGCGATGTGATGGCGGGACGAACGCATGGACAGCATGCGGTGCCGATCGGGTTCGGTCGCAAGGTCGATTCGTGGGCCGACGAGCTCGGTCGTGCACGCGAACGACTCGATGGGGTGGGAGAGAGACTCTGCGTGCAGCTCGCCGGTGCGGCCGGGACACTTGCCTCGCTCGGGGCGGACGGGCCGGCGGTGCGTGCCGCGTTCGCCAGGCGGCTCGACCTGTCCGAGCCGCCGGTCGACTGGCACGTTGCTCGGGATCGCGTCAGAGATCTGGTCAACGCGCTTGCCCAGCTCGCTGCAGCAGCCGAGCGCGTCGCGGGCGAGGTCGTGCGGTTACAGGCGACCGAGGTGGGGGAGGTGCTCGAGCCGACCGCGTCGGGTCATGTCGGCTCGTCGACGATGCCGCAGAAGCGTAACCCGATGACGAGCGAGTACATCGTTGCCTCGGCCCGCCTCCTGCACGGTACCGTCGTCGCCCTGCAGTTGTCCGCGGACCACGCGGGTGAGCGCGACATGGGTCGGTGGGCCGTTGAGTGGATCGCGGTGCCGCAGGCGCTGATCCTGGCCGGCGGCATCGCCGCCCAGCTCGCGTGGGTGGTCGAGGGGCTCGAGGTCGACGCGGCGAGGATGCGGCAAAACCTCGGTCTCACGCACGGGACGATCATGGCGGAGGCGGTGATGATGACCCTTGCGCGATCGATCGGGCACGAGGAGGCCCATCGGATCGTCGCGGCAGCGAGCGTGAAGGCGATCACGTCGGGTCGACCTTTCAGTGAGCTGCTGATGGAGGACGAGGCTGTCGCGGGCCAGCTGGACAGAGTTGCTCTCGCCGAGCTGCTCGAGCCTGAGCGCTACTTGGGCCGCGGGTAAGGCGGCGGCTCAGTCGCCTTCGAGTGGGTGTCTGCGAAGCGGAGTGACGTCGATCGTCATCCACGGATAGAGCGGCAGCGAACCGACGAGGACACGCAACTCGGCCTCGTCGGAGGCGCGCCAGAGGCCGACGTTCTCGAGGCGACCCGATTCCGACCCCGATTCCGACGATGATTCGTTGCCGACCCGCCAGATCCGCACGATCGAGCCGTTGTCGACCAGCTCTCTGCCCCGCCGTCGCTCGGCTTCCAGGATCCGTAAGCGTTCATCGGCCGTGACGTCCGCCGTCAGCGAGATCGTGATCCTGACGAGGAACTCCTTCACGCGGAGCCCGTCCTACCACCCAGTGCTCGCGTCCGTCGGCTGCGTCGGCGTTGTTGCCGACATAGCCGCCGCCGCTCACGTGGATCGTCGTCCCGGTTATGTAGTTTGCCGTGTTCGGCGTGCCGAGCCGGTGCACCGGGAATGGCATTGCTTGTCGGTGGCTTCGTGCTCACGAGCCGGCGCGTCCATCCACTCTTCCCGGGCGTCCTTCTTGCGGTTACCGCCACAGCGTTGTACAGCTGGCTCGTCGCCTATTCGGGCGAGACCGTGGGCCGTATCCATACCGGATTGCCTCCGCTCACCACAAGCCTCGCTCTCAGCGACCTGCCGCAATTGATAATACCTACGTTAGTGATCGCACTGCTCGGCTTCGCCGAGGCAGCCTCGATCGCTCGCACCTACGCGGCGCTCGAACGGCGCCCATGGGACGCGAACCGTGAGTTCGTCTCGCAGGGCGTCACCAACCTCGCGGCAGGAACGTTCGGTGGCTTTCCGGTCGGCGCTTCATTCTCGCGCAGTGCCCTCAACTGGCTCGCGGGCGCTGAGACGAGTACGAGCTCGGTTGTAACGGGGCTCACGGTGCTGGTGTTCCTCCCGCTCGGCTTCCTGCTTTCCGAGTTCCGCAGTTGGTGGGCACGCTGAGGCGGTGAAAGTAGGTTCTGAGCAGGGGTTTTTAGGTGTTGGCGGCGTGGTAGCCGTGTGCCTACAGCCTGACCGGGATATCGCGGCGTTTCAGGCGGGGTCGAGGGCGGTGATTCGGGGTGGCGGCTCTATCTCGAGCGCGGCCAGGATCGCCTTCTGCGCCTCGGTCGGCGGAGTTGTCTGTTGGACGGTGCCGGCGGCGCCTTGGAGGGTGACGAGGTAGAGGCGTTGCAGCTCGGTCGCGATCCGCCGCCAGCTGTGGCCACTGGCGCGTTCGGCGATCCGGATCACAAGCAGCGTGAGCCAGCAGATGATCACGTGGGCGTGGATGCGGTGTTCGAGTCGGTGGAAGACGGGCCGCAGCTCCAAGGTCGTTTTCAGGTCGCGGAAGGAGCGTTCGGCCTCTTGCAGGTTCTTGTAGCCGAGCGCGATCTCCTCCGCTGTCAGGTCGGGGTCGCTTGTGGAGAGCAGGTACTTGCCGTCGAGCCGCTCCTCCGTCTTGATCTTGGCGCGGTCGAGCTGGAGGCGGCCGCTCGCTGTCTGGCGCAGGTAGCGCGACAGGGTCGGGTGGTCGCGCAGCGCGCACTCCGCGCGCGTGTGCGCTTCCCGTGCCTTCGCCGTCTTCGCCTTCGCGCGGGCGGTCTCGATCCGGGCGATCTCCGTCTCGAGCCGGGCGATCTGACTGTCGCGTTCGGCCTTGTCGTGGGCGGCTTCGGCGGGGTTGTGGCAGACGACAAACCGCTTGCGGTTGTCGCCGTCGCCGATCCGGACGTCCTTCACCCTGAGGTTGTCGCGTACCGTCTGGTAGCGGCCAGGTCGGGCGAGCGCCGCGGCCGCGTCGGGGGAGCCGTCGCGCATCCGCTCGCCGGCGATCCAGTGACCGCCTGCGCGGGTCAGGTAACGCAGATTGCTGTCGGAGGAGAAGCCGCGGTCGACGACCCAGACACAGCGGCCGAGCCGCCAGCCGCGCAGGTCGTCCTTCACCTCCGTGATCACCGACATATCGTTGGTGTTGCCCGGCCAGACCCAGACCCTGACCGGGATCCCCTCGCGGGTGACGGCGAGCCCGATCACGACCTGCGGCAGATCCGGACGGTGGTCCTTCGAGTGCCCGCGCGCCCGCAACGGCCGCCGCTGCGGATCGTCCTCGTCGACCGGGTCGGGCTCCGCCTCGAAATACGTGCTGGTGGTGTCGAAGAAGAGCAGATCGACCTCCAGGTTGAGCAGGTCGGCGCAGGCGAAGAAGACCGTCTCCTGCAGCTTCGCCTCGCTGTCGGCCTCGACCAACAGATCCAGCGCCCGGTAGGCCTGATCGTCGTCCATCTCCTCGAGGCCGGGGATCGCGACATCCTGCGAGGCCCACTCGGCCGCCGCCAGCTTCGAGCAGGGCGCCAGCGCCCGATTGGCGACGAGCGCGAACACAACCCGCTCCACGTCGGTCGTGAAGCGCCGCCGGTCGAGCAGCCCGGCGAGCGTCTCCGCGATCCGCAGCCGCCGCCAGAGCGCATCCAACAGCCAGGCGCCGCCAAGCGGCCTGGAGTCGACGACCTCGAGCCCCTCCGCCGGCTCGACCCGGCCGCCGTCCTCGCCGTCGGGGTCGGTGTAACGGCGGATCGAGCGCGCCAGCCGGCGCAGCCCCTCCACGTCGAGCTCGTCCTCACGGCCGAGATTGAGCAGCACCTCCGCCCGCGTCACCCCGCCCTCCCGCCGGTTGTGCGCCAGCTGCAGATAGCGCACCAGCGAGCCGTCCTTCCGTCGCCGCTGCGTCGTCCGCAAATACATGCCCACCACCATACGAGCAACACCGGACGACAACATGGCTAAAACCCGTAAACCGTGTGCCCACACTTTCGCAAGCCTGCCCAAACCGAAACGGCTTGATCAAGCCAAAACCAGCCACGAAACGGCCCTCAGATGCCCACGAACTGCGGAAGTCGGGTGACGGACGGCGACGAGACCGCGGATGCGGTCGTGATCGCAGCGGCACTCGGCTCGCACGAGCTCGTCCAGACCGAGCTCCCCTGGCGTCGCGAGGAGCCTGACCGGGTGCGACGTGTGCCGGCGCCCGCACGCGAGCGCCGGCGGCGGCGTGCACGGTAGGAAGGCCGCGCCTACCCGCGCCGCCGGTTACGCCGGCGTTCTCGGCCCGAGGCGGCGCGCCCGGCCTCGGGCAGGGGAGGCAGCGCAGGGAGATCCACTCCGTCGCCGCCGGCGCGCACGATCTCGATCAACTCGGACTCCAGGCCCTCGTCGTTCTCGGGCGGACGGTAGGCGGCGAGGCGGTGGTCGACCTCCTCGCGCGCCCGCACGAGCAGGCTTTTCGCGCCCTGCCGCTCCCAGGTCTCGCGGCTCGCGCGCTCGATCGTGGGGCCGGTCAGCCACAGCTCGCTCGGCCACCAGCGGGTCGTGTGCTCGGCCATCAGCAGGTGCTGCTCGTCCAGCAACTGCCGCACGAGATCGGCGGTCGGCAGGTCGTCCCTCGGCTCCACGGGCCGCACGAGATGGAGCGCCTGGCCGCAGAGCTCGTTGTCGAGCACGAGCTTCGGCAGGCTGAACGCGAGCACGTAGTCCAGCATGCCGGGCCCGGAGACCGAGTTGACCCCGGCGAGCGCCGCGAGCAGGGCGCCGCCGAACGTCTCGGCGCCCGCCTGAGCGTCGAGCTCGCGGCCGTCCGAGAGCGCCATGTACGCCTGCGTCGGTAGCCCCAGCGCCTTGCCCACCTCGACGTAGGCGACGTCGAGCTGCAGCGCCTCGATCGCCGCCATCGGCGAGCTCGCCGCCTTCATGTGGAAGGCGGCGGGAGCGCCACCGAAGAGCACCGGCGCACCGGGCCGTACGAGCTGCGCCATGGTGATGCCGGCGAGCACGTCGGCGGTATGGAAGACGGTCGCCCCCACGAGCGTGACAGGCGCGATCAGGCCCATCAGCGTGACGGGCACGATCTCGACCGGGATGCCCGCCTCGACACAGTCGACGAGGTTCTGGCAGGAGTCCTCGCCGTAGCGGAAGCTGCCGCTGGCCGTCACCGTGAAGACCGAAAGGGGCCGCGCGGCGAGATCCTCGGGGCTCTCGCGGAAGCAGCGCTGGATCTCCACCATGCGCGGAACGCCGTGCTCGCTGAACGCCCCCGAGACGACGGGGCGCTCGGAGCCGAGCAAGCAGAGCGCGAGCCGCCACGCGTCGGAGATCTCCGCCGGAACGTCGTGCGTGGAGAACGCGGTCGCCAGGTAGGCGATGTGCTCGAGCCCGTCGGCGAGGCGCACGTACTCGACGAAGTCGGCAGTGGTGGCGAGGCGCGTCTCTCCCGTACGGTGATCGATCGTGCGCAGACCGCTCGAGCCGGGCACGAAGTGGACGCGGTCGCCGCCGAGCTCCGCGTGCGGCCGGCCGCCGCGGTCGTACAGCGTGAAGCTCGACGGAGCCGCGGCGACCGCCTCATCCACGACCTGGGGCGGGATGCGCACGCGCTCCCCCAGCGGGTCGAGCCGCAGCCCCTGGGCGAGCAGGCGCTCGCGCAGGTCGGCACCGCGTACCTCGACCCCGACCTCGGCGAGGATCCGCTTCGCCTCCGCCACGATGCGCTGGAGCAGGTCGTCGGAGAGAACCCGCAGGGAAGGGCGCACCGGGAGAGTCTCGCAGACCGCTATGGGAGCTGAAGCTCGCTGCCGACGGCGGCCGCTGCATCGCGCAGCGCCGCTTCGATCGCCGTCTTCTGCCTCGGCGGCGGAAAGCGATAGGCGGGCCCGTGCACGTGGATGGCGGCGATGGCGCGGCCGCGTGCGTCGCGCACCGGCGCCGCGACCGAGTCGATGCCCTCGGCGAACTCCTCGAACGCCCAGGCGACGCCCTGCTCGCGGATGCGCTCGAGCCGGTCGCGGATCGCCGGCGGATCGACGAGCGTGTTCGACGTCACCTGCTCGAGCGGCCGCGCCAGGAAGGCGTCGACGGCGTCCGGCGGCCACTCGGCGAGCAGCACGAGCCCGGAGGGAACGCAGTGCAGCGGCGCCCGGGTGCCCGTCCAGTCCCTCACCTGCACCGCATTCCCCGACTCGACCTGGTCGACGTACCGCACCGAGTACCCGTCGGGCACGGCGAGGCCTGCGTCTTCCCCCAGGCGCTCCACGAGACCGACGAGGTGCGGCCGTGCCGCGTGCAGCAGCGAGCGCTCGGACGAGGCCTGTGCCGTCAGGGCGACGAGGCCAGCGCCGATGCCCCAGCGCGTCTCGTCGACCCGCTCCACCGCGCCGCGCTGCTCGAGCGAGCGCAGGAGCCGGGAGACGGTGCTCTTGGGCAGGCTGACACCGTCTGCGATCGCCGTCAGCCCCGCGGGCCGGCGAGCGACGACGGTGAGAATGGAGAATGCTCGATCGAGTGACTGGACCATCGGGGTACGGTGTTGTGCAGAAGCCACGCGCCCGTTACAGTTTCACCATACAGCACGTTTCCACGATACGGAACTTACCGACCCCCCTGGAGACGCCATGAGCGACGATCTCGACCTCAATGCGCTGACGGACGACGAGCTCGTCACGCAGATGCACGACGACCTCTACGACGGGCTCGCGGACGAGATCGCCGAGGGGACGCAGATCCTGCTCGACCGCGGCTGGGCGCCCGACAGGGTGCTCGGCGATGCGCTCGTCGAGGGCATGCGCATTGTCGGCATCGACTTCCGCGACGGCATCCTCTTCGTACCCGAGGTGCTGCTGGCCGCGAACGCGATGAAGGCCGGCATGGCCCTCCTGCGCCCCCTGCTCGCCGAGACGGGCGCCGAGCGGGTCGGCACGGTGGTGATCGGCACCGTCAAGGGTGACATCCACGACATCGGCAAGAACCTCGTCGCGATGATGCTCGAGGGAGCCGGCTTCGAGGTCGTCGACCTGGGCATCAACAACGCCGTCGAGAGCTACCTCGAGGCGCTCGACGAGCACACGCCGGACATCCTCGGCATGTCCGCCCTGCTCACGACGACGATGCCCTACATGAAAGTCGTGATCGACACGCTGGAGGAGAAGGGCCTGCGCGACGACGTGATCGTGCTCGTCGGCGGCGCGCCGTTGAACGAGGAGTTCGGCAAGGCGATCGGCGCGGATGCGTATTGCCGCGACGCCGCCGTCGCTGCCGAGACGGCACAGGCGCTCGTGCTCGCACGCCGCGCCGCCGCGACGACGTGACCGACCTGCTCGACAGCGAAGTCGACTACGGCGACGCCGAGAGCGCCCGTGTGCTCGTGCTCGCCTGCGGCGCCATCGCCCGTGAGGTGCTCGCCGTCGTGCGTGCCGGCCGCTGGCAGCACGTCCACGTTCGCTGCCTACCCGCGCAGCTCCATTCCCGCCCGGAGCGGATCGCGCCCGCCGTGGAGGCGAAGCTCGGCGAGCTTGCCGGTCGCTACGAGCGCGTCTTCGTCGCCTACGCGGACTGCGGCACGGGCGGCGCGCTCGACAGGGTGCTCGCCGAGCACGGGGCCGAGCGGCTTCCCGGCGCGCACTGCTACGGCTTCTTCGCCGGCAACGACGTCTGGCAGGAGCTGCACGACGCGGAGCCGGGCACCTTCTACCTGACCGACTTCCTCGCACGGCACTTCGACGCACTCGTCTGGCGGGGGCTCGGGCTCGACCGCTATCCCGAGCTGCTGCCCGACATCTTCGGTAACTACACGCGGCTTCTCTACCTGGCGCAGTCGGACGATCCCGATCTCGACGCCCGCGCCGAGCAGGCCGCCGAGCGCCTGGGGCTCGCCTACGAACGGCGCCGCACGGGGCTCGGCGAGCTCCGGCCGGCCCTGGAGAGCTTCGTCGCTCCGCCCGACCTCGCCTCGGCGCCCACGTCGGGCGGAGGCGCCAGCACGTGACCGACACGGTCCTCTCCTCCGCAACCAGGGAGGTCGTGATCGGCTTCGAGCGCCCCTTCGTGATCATCGGGGAGCGCATCAACCCGACCGGGCGCAAGAAGCTCGCGGCCGAGATGGCAGCCGGCAACTTCGACACCGTCGTCGCCGACGCGCTCGCACAGGTCGAGGCGGGCGCACAGATGCTCGACGTCAACGCAGGCATCCCCCTCGCCGACGAGCCCGCCATCCTCGCACACACGATCGAGCTGGTGCAGTCGATCACCGACGTGCCGCTCTGCCTCGACTCGTCCGTGGTGGAGGCGCTCGAGCGCGGGCTCGCCGCCTACCGGGGCAAGGCGCTCGTCAACTCGGTCACGGGCGAGGACGAGCAGATGGAGCGCGTGCTACCGCTCGTCGCTCGCCACGGCGCAGCCGTCGTCGCCATCTCGAACGACGAGACCGGCATCTCCGAGGACGCCGACGTGCGCTTCGAGGTGGCACGGAAGATCGTCGCGCGCGCCGCCGACCACGGCATCCCCCGCGAGGACGTCGTCGTCGACCCGCTCGCGATGCCGATCGGCGCCATGGGCACGGCCGGGCGCCAGCTCTTCCGGCTCGTGCGCCGGTTGCGCGAGGAGCTCGGCGTCAACACCACCTGCGGCGCCTCCAACATCAGCTTCGGCCTGCCGAACCGCCCCGCCCTGAACGCAGCGTTTCTGCCAATGGCGATCGCCTCGGGCATGACCTCGGCGA
>WBZO01003172.1_pt1 | contig 19764 bp, 17 predicted proteins | sample 5204261 | NCBI WGS metagenome assembly WBZO01 (sample SAMN12412400, study PRJNA552823) | activated sludge metagenome | isolation source: activated sludge from anammox sidestream of wastewater treatment plant... | place: USA: North Carolina | collected 2017-09
CGGTGCGCCGCCGAATCACGAACAATCATTGCAGGAGTTGCACATGGCCAGTTATGGCATGAACGATGTCAAGAACGGTCAGAAGATCATCGTTGACGGGTATCCGTGCACGATCGTCGACACCGAGTACGTCAAGCCGGGCAAGGGGCAGGCGTTCACCCGCGTCAAGTACCGCAATCTCAAGAACGGGCGCACGCAGGAAATGACCATGAAGTCGACCGACTCCGTGGATGCCGCCGATGTGGTCGATACCGACATGGAGTTTCTCTACTCCGACGGCGAGTTCTGGCATTTCATGCATCCCGACACCCACGAGCAGATCGCGGCCGATGAGAATGCAATGGCCGATGCATCCAAGTGGCTCAAGGGCAACGAGACCTGCATCGTCACGCTGTGGAACGGCGCGCCGCTCACCGTGACACCGCCGATCTTCGTCGAACTCGAAATCACCGAAACCGACCCGGGCGTGCGCGGCGATACCTCGGGCGGCGGCGGCAAGCCGGCCAAGCTCGAAACCGGTGCCGTGGTGCGCGTACCGTTGTTCGTCGCCCAGGGCGAAAAGATCAAGGTCGACACGCGCACCGGCGAGTACATGTCGCGCGTCAAATGACCTGCTGGCCGAAGGCCGGCGCGAACTTGCGCCGGCCTTCGGCCGAGTTGCCCGGCACTGGATTGACGTTGCGCATGCAAGCCATCGACCTGCTGATCGAACCGCGCTGGCTCATCCCCGTCGAGCCGCATGCGTGCGTTCTCGAAGAACACGCATTGGCCGTCGACGGTGGGCGGGTCCTCGCCCTGCTGCCGCTGGCACAGGCGCACGAACGTTACGCTCCGCGCGAGCGCGTGAGTCTGCCGCGGCATGCGTTGATCCCCGGCCTCGTCAATGCGCACACGCACAACCCGATGACGCTGATGCGTGGGCTGGCCGACGACCTGCCGCTCATGCAGTGGCTGCAGGAGCACATCTGGCCGGCCGAGGCGCGGGCCATGAGCCCCGAATACGTGCGTGACGGGATCGAGCTGGCGGTTGCCGAGATGCTGCGCGGCGGAACTACCTGCTGCAACGAGAACTATTTCTTCCCCGACGTGCAGGCCGAGACCTATCGCCGGCTCGGTTTCCGCGCGATGGTGGGGTTGCCGTTCATCGAATTTCCGACTGCCTGGGCGGCCAGCCGCGACGAATATTTCGACAAGGGATTGGCCGTCCACGACGCATTCCGCGGTGACCCCCTGATCGGCACCAGCCTGGCGCCGCATGCGCCTTACACCGTGTCCGACGAGGCTTTTCAGCGCATTCGCGTGCTGTCCGACCAGCTCGACCTGCCGGTTCACCTGCATCTGCACGAAACCGCGCAGGAAGTGGACGAGGCCAGGCGCGAGCGCGGTGCGCGGCCATTCGCGCGCATGCAGGCGCTGGGGCTGGTCAACGACCATCTCATCGCCGTGCACATGACCCAGCTCAGCGATGCCGAAATCGCCACCTGCGCAGAAGCCGGGGTGTCGGTGGTGCATTGCGTGGAATCCAACCTCAAGCTCGCCTCGGGGTTTTGCCCGGCCGAAAAGCTGCGCCGGGCCGGTGTCAATCTCGCCATCGGCACCGACGGCTGTGCCAGCAACAACGATCTGGACATGCTGGGCGAGATGCGCAGCGCCGCACTGGTCGCCAAGGCCGTGTCCGCCGATGCCCGCGCCATGGATGCGGCCAGCACCCTGCGCGCGGCAACGCTCGGCGGAGCGCGTGCGCTCGGCTGGGAAGCGCGGATCGGCAGTCTCGAAGTCGGCAAGCAGGCCGATCTGACCGCGATCGACCTCGGCGAGATCGAAACCCAGCCGCTGTACGATGTCATCTCGCAAATCGTCTATGCCGCCGGCCGCCATCAGGTCAGCGACGTCTGGATTGCCGGTGTGCGCAAGCTGCGCGGGCGCAGTCTGGTCGGCATCGATGCCGCCGAAATCCTCGACAAGGCGCAGCGCTGGCGCGAACGCCTGTCCGCCTGAGATCCGCCATGTCTTCCGCCGCCAACGTCGACCCCGCAGAAACCGCCAAATTCGATCGTCTTGCCGCCGGCTGGTGGGACCCGCAAGGCGATTCGCGGCCATTGCATGATCTCAATCCGGTGCGCCTGGACTACATCGCCGGGCGAGCCGTGCTCAAGGGCGCACGGGCGCTCGACGTGGGGTGCGGCGGCGGGCTGCTCAGCGAAGCCCTGGCCCGTGCCGGCGCCGAAGTCACCGCCATCGATCTGGCGCCGGCCGTGCTCGACGTGGCGCGGCTGCACCTGCACGAAAGCGGCCTTGCGGTCGACTATCGGCAAGTGGCCGTGGAGGTGTTGGCGGCCGAAAGCCCCGAAGCCTTCGACGTCGTCACCTGCATGGAAATGCTCGAACACGTGCCCGACCCGGGCAGCGTGGTGCATGCCTGCGCACGCCTGCTCAAACCGGGCGGTCGCCTGTTCCTGTCCACCCTCAATCGCACGCCGCTGGCCTTTGGCGCGGCGATCCTCGGCGCTGAGCATGTGCTGCGGCTGCTGCCGCGCGGCACGCACGAATACGCGCAGTTCATCAAGCCGAGCGAACTGGCCGCCGACCTGCGTGCCGCCGGCCTGGTTCTCGACGATCTCAGCGGGCTGGCCTACAACCCGCTGACACATCGCGCCTGGCTGACTTCCAGGGTTGCCGTCAACTACCTCGTCTGCGCCTCCAAACCCGCATGAAACTGCCTCGGCCGCCGCAGGCGGTGTTGTTCGACCTCGATGGAACCCTGATCGACTCAGCCCCCGATCTCGTCGCCGCCGTGCAGACCCTGTGCGCCGAATTGGGGGCGCCGCTGGCCGATGCCGAGGCCGTGCGCCGAGTCGTTTCCACCGGCGGCCGCGCGATGCTGCGCAAGGGCTTGCCGGGAGTGGACGAGGCGATGATCGACCAGTGGCTGCCACGCTTCCTCGATATTTATTCGGTGGCGATGACGGTGCACACCCGGCTTTACGACGGCATGCGCGAAGTGCTCGATGCACTCGATGCGCGTGGCGTCATCTGGGGCATCGTCACCAACAAACCCGGCTGGCTGGCCCGTCCGCTGCTCGACCAGATGGATTTTTTCGCCGGCAGCCGCGTGCTGGTGGCGGGCGACACCCTGCCGCTGCGCAAGCCCGATCCGGCGCCGGTACTGCATGCCTGCGCTCATCTCGGCATCGATCCCGCGCAGGCGGTGATGATCGGTGACGACGTGCGCGATGTGCGTGCCGGACGTGCCGCCGGCACCGCCACCCTGGTGGCCGGTTGGGGCTATCTGGACGGCGACGATCCCGGCAGCTGGCAGGCCGATGGCGTCGTCGCCACGCCGCATGACCTCATTGGCGCACTTGGTCTGGAGGCATGAACGCCTCCGATGCAAGCGTGGCGCTGGCCAGCTTCGAGACCAAGTGGATCGATGCCAGCCCCGAACTCGCCTTGGGGTTGCGTTTCGTCGCTCCGGCGCTGCGCGACGCATGCAGTGCGTTCCAATGCGTGCTGCACGAGCTGGAATACGCCGCCTTCGGCATTGCCGATCCGCAACCGGCGGCGCTCAAGCTGCAATGGTGGGCCGAGGAATTCGCGCTGGCGGCCCAGGGGCAGGCGCGCCATCCGCTGACCCGGACGCTGAGTGCCGAAACCGGAGGGCGCGAGATTCCCGCCCAGACCTGGTACGCGGCGGTGGCCGGGGCGTTCGCGCAGCGTGACGCACAGCCGGCGGCCGATGCCCAATCCCTGCTGGCCGGCTATCAGGCCTTGTACACGCCGCTGGCACAGATCCAGGCGCAATTGTTTGCCGGACTCGATGCTGGCGCGCTGGCGCGCGCGCATGCGCTGGCCTGCGCGGTGCGCGAGACGTTGGCCTTGGGCGAGGTGCTGGGCAGTGGGCGCCTGCCGGTGCCGCTGGATGTGCTGGCGCGGCATCGCCTTGCGCGCGGCGAGCTGTCACAGTCGTCGCCCGCGCAGCAGGCTGCGCTGCGCGCTTGGCTGGCACAGCTGCGCCAGCTGGGGAACGGGCTGCACGCCGCGCGCATCGGCCCGCTGGCCGCGGCGCGCTGGCGGGCGGACGAGTGGCGGCTGGGCAAGGCATGGCGTGCCGCCGATCCGCTGGCGACGCTGCACGCCGCGATGGCGCGGCTGCCGCTGCGCGCGGCGTGGGCAGCCTGGCGCGCGCGCACCGATCATCGCAACGAGGCCTGAACCACGGTTCGGGCTTGCGCATCGGGCATCCTTTACAATGACCATCGGCCGCCGGGATCGCCCCCGTGCCGGTCGTTTGTTCCATCAGGGCGAATCACCGATGTCTCCCAGTCAATCCTCGCCGCGCGCAATGCCTGATGTCGCGCTGGAAAGCCACCGCGAACATGCCGGCGCACTCGACGCGGTCGGCATGCGCCATGTCGAAATGCCCGTGCTCGTGGCCGGAGCCGATGGCTATGCGCAGCGCGCCAGCGCGCGGGTCGATGCGTTTGTCGATCTGGCCCGCGATGATGCGCGCGGCATCCACATGTCGCGGCTGTATCTGCATCTGGATCGCCACCTGTCGGCGGAACCGCTGTCACCGGCCAGCCTGCGGCGCCTGCTGCGCGATTTCCTGCAGTCGCACGAAGGCTTGTCCACGCGTGCCAGCGTGCGCATCGGCTTTGATCACCTGCTGCGGCGCAGTGCGCTGGCCAGTGCGCACACCGGTTGGCGCGCCTATCCGGTGCAAGTCTCGGCCCAGCTGCGGCGTGAGCGGTTCGAGGTCGAAGTCGCCTTCCAGGTGCAGTATTCGAGCACCTGCCCGGCATCGGCGGCGCTGGCACGGCAACTGGTGCAGGAGCGGTTCGTCCGCGATTTTCCGGCGCACCTCGCTCTCGACCGGGAGGCCGTGCTGGCATGGCTGGGCCGCAGTGACGGCATCGTGGCCACGCCGCACAGCCAACGCAGTACCGCCAGCATCCGGCTGCGCCTGGCCGAAGGAGCGACGCTGGCGCTGGATGCCTGGATCGATGCCATCGAAGCCGCCTTGCAGACGCCGGTGCAGACCGCGGTCAAGCGCGAGGATGAGCAGGCCTTCGCGCTCGCCAACGGACAGAACCTGATGTTCTGCGAAGATGCCGCGCGGCGCATGCAGCGCGCGCTCGATGCCGATGCGCGCATCGCCGATTTCCACATTCGCGCCGCGCACCACGAGAGCCTGCATCCGCACGATGCGGTCGCGGTGGTGACCAAAGGCGTGAGCGGCGGCTACGGCGAGGCGTAGCCGTCCGATTCAGATCGCGCTGCGCAGCGCTGGCGGCGCCAGCAGCCGGTCGGCAAAGCGTCGCCGCACGGCGGCTTCGATGCCGGCGGCATCCAGACCCTCGTGGGCAAGCAGCTCCTCGCGGCTGGCGTGTTCGAGAAACACGTCGGACAAGCCCAGCTGCAGCAGCGGCACGTCAATACCGGCCGCCAGCAGGCATTCAGCCACCGCGCTGCCTGCGCCGCCCATGATCGCATTGTCTTCGACGGTCACCAGCGCGCCATGGGTCTGGGCCAGCTCGCGCAGCAGGGCTTCGTCGAGCGGCTTGATGAAGCGCATGTTGACCAGGCTGGCGTCGAGGGCTTCGGCGACTTTCGTGCAGGGTGCCAGCATGGCGCCGAAGGCGAGCAGGGCGATGCCGTGGCCACGCCGCCGCACCTCGGCCTTGCCGATCGGCAGGGTGGCCAGATCGCGGCTGACCGCCACGCCGGCACCGCCGCCGCGCGGATAGCGCACCGCGGCCGGACCGGGATGCGTGAAGCCGGTGCTGAGCATCTTGCGGCATTCGTCCTCGTCGGCCGGCGCCATCACCAGCATGTTGGGAATGCAGCGCAGGTAGGACAGGTCGAAGCTGCCGGCATGGGTGGCTCCATCGGGGCCGACCACGCCGGCGCGGTCGATGGCGAACAACACGTCGAGGTTCTGCAGCGCCACGTCGTGGATCAGCTGATCGTAGGCCCGTTGCAGAAAGGTCGAATAGATCGCCACCACCGGCTTGGCGCCTTCGCAGGCCATGCCGGCCGCCAGCGTCACGGCGTGCTGCTCGGCGATGCCGACATCGAAGTAGCGCTGCGGAAATTCCTTGGAGAAGCGTACCAGGCCGGAGCCCTCGCGCATGGCCGGCGTGATGCCGTACAGACGCTCGTCGGCGGCGGCCATGTCGCACAGCCAGTCGCCGAAGATGTCGGTGTAGGTGACCTTGGCGGCGGGCTTCTTGATGACCCCGGCCTGCGGATCGAAGGGGCCGACGGCGTGGTACTCGATCTGCTCACGCTCGGCGGGGGCATAACCCTTGCCCTTGGTGGTGATGACGTGCAGCAGCTGTGGGCCCTTGAGCTCCTTGAGCGTGCGCAGCGTGGACAGCAGCTGCGGGATGTCGTGCCCGTCGATCGGCCCGGTGTAGTGGAACCCGAACTCTTCGAACAGGGTGGAGGGCACGAACATGCCCTTGGCGTGTTCCTCCCAGCGTTTGGCGGCGCGCCAGACCAGGCCGTTGCGCTTCATCATGCGCTTGCCGTGCTCGCGGATCTTGTTGAGGGTGCGGCTGGCCATCAGCCGCGCCAGCATCTTGGTCAGCGCGCCGACGTTTTCACTGATCGACATCTGGTTGTCGTTGAGGATGACCAGCATGTCCGGTTCGACGTCGCCGCCATGGTCGAGCGCTTCGAACGCCATGCCGGCGGTCATCGCGCCATCGCCGATGACGGCCACGACTTTGCGCTGATCGCCCTTGCGCTGGGCGGCGATGGCCATGCCCAGCGCCGCCGAGATCGAGGTCGACGAATGGCCGACGCCGAAGGCGTCGTACTCGCTTTCGTCCCGCTTGGGAAACGGCGCCACGCCGTCCTTCTTCTTGACCGTGGTGATACGGTCGCGGCGGCCGGTGAGGATCTTGTGCGGATACCCCTGATGGCCGACGTCCCAGATCAGCCGGTCGGTGGGTGTGTCGTACAGCCAGTGCAGGGCCACGGTCAGCTCGACGACGCCGAGATTGGCGCCGAAATGGCCACCCGAGGAGGCCACCGATTCGATCAGGTATTCGCGCAGTTCGCGTGCGACATCGGTCAGTTCGGCTTCGCCGAATTGGCGCAGATCGGCGGGTGAGTCGATGCGGGAGAGGCGCGGATAGCGCGAGGAATCAATCATTGCGGGCACAAACCTGAAGCTGGCCCGCTATTCTCGGTCGCCATGTTGCGGCGAGCAAGCCATTTTCTGTCCGAATGCAGGCAAAACAGCGGCTTGCGGCCAGCACGCGCCTTCCCTGGCGGAGATCTGCGGGTCTCGCTCAGCGACGCTGCAGGCGCTGCCGGATGGCCTGTCGGATACGGATCTGGCGGTCTGCCTGATGCGTTTCGCGCAGCCGCTGCGAATGGGCGGTGACGACATCGCCGCGCGTGAGCAGGCCCAGCAGGCGCTGCGGGTCGTGGCGATCCACCACGAGCACGCTGCCCACGTCGTGCTCGACCATGTGATCGGTGGCTTCGCGCAGCGAATGCTCCTCGTGCACGACCACCGGCGGCCGCTGGATCAGATCGCCCACCCGCTGCGCCGCAGACTGGCCGCGGTCGAGCAGTTCGCGCCGCGTCAGCAGCCCGCACACCCGGCCGGCGGGATCGAGCACCGGGTAGCCGAGGAAATGCGATTGCGGATCGTCCGAGCCAAGCCAGCGCCGGACTTCGGCCAGATCGTCGGATGTCGTCAGCGTGACCAGATCGCGCTTGGCGTGATCGCGCACCAGCACGTGATCGAGATAGTCAGCGGCGTAATCGCTGGGAACGCGCACGCCGCGGCGGGCGATCTTTTCGGTCATGATCGTGTTGCGCATCATCAGCGCCGAAATCAGGTAGGCCGCCGTGCAGCCGCCGAGCAGCGGCAGCAGGCCGGCGGGCTGCAGCGTGGTTTCGAACGCGAACACCACCGAGGCGAGCAGGGCGCGCGAGGCGCCGGCGAAGATCGATGCCATGCCGACCAGGGCGGCGATGCGCGGATCCACGCCCAGGTGCGGGAACAACGCCGCCAGCAGGTATCCGCAGGCGCCGCCGAGCGCGCCGCCGATGGTGAACAGCGGCGCCAGGGTGCCACCCGAAGTGCCGCTGCCGAGCGCGATCGACCATGAGGCGAACTTGGCCACGCACAGCACCAGCAGTGCGGTGATGCCGAGGTGGCCACCGACGATCGATTCGATGTTGGTGTAGCCCACGCCGAGCGTGTTGGGAGCCCACCAGCCGACCAGCCCGACGGCCAGACCACCGATGGCCGGCCACCACATCCAGTGGATCGGCAGCCGTTCGAAGGCATCCTCGATCGCATACACCAGGCGCGTGACACCGACTGCGATGATGCCGAGCAGGGCGCCGAGCATGATGTAGGCCACCAGGGCCGCCGTACCGGGCGGCAGCACGTCGGGCATGGCGAACACGGCACGCGTGCCGACCATGGCGTCGCGCACCGCCGTCGCGGTCACGGCGGCCAGAGCCACCGGGATCACCGAGCGGGCGCGCAGTTCGAACAGCAGCAGCTCTACCGCCAGGATCACCGCCGACACCGGCGAACCGAACACTGCCGCCATGCCGGCTGCCGCGCCGGCGGCCAGCAGCGCCTTGCGTTCCTGCGCGGTGACGCGCAGGACCTGACCGACGAACGATCCCAGCGCACCGCCGGTGGCGATGATCGGCCCTTCGGCGCCAAACGGCCCGCCGCTGCCGATGGCCACTGCCGAGGACAGCGGCTTCAGGAAAGTGATGCGCGGTGCGATCCGCGACTGGTTGAGCAGCACCTGTTCCATCGCTTCGGGAATGCCATGGCCGCGGATGGCGCGCGATCCCCAGCGCGCCATCACGCCGACGATCAGGCCGCCGATCACCGGCACGGCAATCACCCAGGCTCCCAGATGATGGTTCTCGGGCGAGACGAAGGCGCTTGACCAACGGCCGTAGAAGGCCAGGTTGGTGATCAGGCCGATGAGCCCGGTCAGCAGCTGCGCAATCAGCGCCGCAGCCACCGCGATGGTGATGGCAATGGCCGATACGAGCAGGATGCGCCGATCCACCAGGTTCGAACGGCGCGGCACGCGCGCCGCCTGCATGACCAGGCCCAATCCGGGGGCGACTGGCAGGGCTTCGGATGCGTTGGCGCCGTCTCCGTGCGGAGTGGGCGTGTCGCTGGGGCTTGGCATGCGGCTGGCCTGGGCGAGATGCGAAAGAGCGTCATGATAGCGGTTGAGGCCACAGGCACGGCAGAGCGTTGCCATGGTTGACGATGTGGCAACCTGCAGGTTGGTGCCAAATGGGCGGCTGCGGCGCTTCAGTCGCGGGTGTCGCGCGCCAGTGCAGTCATGCCGATCAGGCGCGACACGACCAGGGCCAAATACATCACGCCGACGAAAATCTCCAGGCTGGCCAGCGCGCGTGTCTGGGGCGTCAGGGGAATGATGTCGCCAATGCCGGTGCTCGACAGCAGCACGAAGCTGAAGAACAGCAGCTCGGTCCAGCTGCGCGGTGCGTCGGCGTTCACCGCTGCGGCCAGGCAGCCCGGCTGCAATGCCTGGCTCAGGGCAAACAGGTGGGCGAACGCCCACGCCAGCAGGGTGAAGGTGGCGCCGGCTGCAAACAGCTCGTCGGTGGTGGCGCGACGATCGGCCAGCATGTAGGCAATCAGGCAGGCCGCAGCGTGGAAGTAGAAGGCCGCCTCGATCGCCGCCGACCATGCCAGCAGCCCTTCGATGCCGCCCACGGTGGCCAGCAGGTTCGACACCACGGCGGCCAGCGCGAGGATGGCGGCCATCACCAGACGCGTGCGTCCGGCGGTGCGGTTGACCATGCGCAACGCCAGCACCAGCACCACGGCGCCGAAGATGCTGAGCACGGCAGCTCCTGCATGGGTACCTTCGAAGAACGGGTAGGCGAGCAGGGCAAGCAGTTGCGCCAGCAGCAGAATCGCCGAGGGATGGCGCACGATGCGTGCGAGCAGGCGCAGCCGCGCCATGCGCGCGGGGACTGCTTCGCGCTCAGGCGGGGCGTCGGTCACGCGGCAGATGGCTGACCAGGAATTCCATCTGGTCGGCGAGGATGTTGCGGTTGGACAGGATCAGGTGCTCCACCCAGCTGGGCCGGTATGGCACGGCCAGCAGCGGCATGCCGGCCTGCTGCGGCGTGCGGTTGCCTTTGCGGACATTGCAGGCCCAGCAGGCGGTGACGACATTGACCCAGGTGTCGCGGCCGCCCTTGGAAACCGGCATGACGTGATCGCGGGTGAGTTCGCCGCGACTGAAGTGGTGGCCGCAATACAGGCACAGCATGCGATCGCGCGCGAACAGGGCTGCGTTGGTCAGTGCCGGAGCGGGGTCGATCGCGCGTGCGCGCGCATGACCGGTGCTGGCGATGATCGGGTGCAGGGCCATGCGGCTGCGCAGGCCGGTGCGCTGATTGCAGCCTCCATGCACGACCAGGCAGGGCTCGCCGAGCGTCCAGGCGACGGCTCCACGCACATACAAGCAGACCGCGTCCTGCCAGCTCATCCAGTCGAGGATGCGTCCGCTGGCGTCGAGCGACAGCATGCGTGTGTTGTGAATGTCGCCGCAAGAATGAACCTGCGCCAGCATGTGACCTCCGTTCTCGAAGCCGAACCCGGTGGTGCGCCCGTTGCCGGGCCGCGCGCAGCATAGAACAAATCGCCCGCGCAGCGCAGCGCGGGTCTTGCAGGTGCCTGCGTTGACGCAGCACGTGGCTCAGCCGAACTGCGCGTCGCTCATGTCGAGCAGGGTCGCCGCGCCGCTGCGGATCGCCGCCAGATGCGCCTGCGTGCGCGGCAGGATGCGCGCGTAGTAGAAGCGCGCCGTGAGCCGCTTGGCCTGCTTGAAGTCGGCGCTGTGCGCGGAGGCTTGCGCGGCGGCGACGGCGCGCGCCCAGAAATAGGCCAGTGCGACATACCCGGAGTAGAACAGGTAATCGTAGGCGGCGGCGCCCATTTCCTCGATGTCGGCGGTGGCGCGCTGGCCGATTTCCTGCGTCAGCGTTCCCCATTCCCGGGCAGCGGCGGACAGCGGGCCGATGAATTCGGCCAGCTCCGCATGGCTGGCGTGCTGTGCGCAGAAGGCGCCGATTTCGCTCAGGAAATGCTTGAGGCCGGCACCCTTGAGCTGCATCACCTTGCGGCCGAGCAGGTCATTGGCCTGGATCTGCGTGGTGCCCTCGTACAAGGTGGTGATGCGGGCGTCGCGGGCGTACTGCTCCATGCCGTTTTCGACGATGAAACCGTGGCCGCCGAAGATCTGCTGCGCGTGGTAGGTGCACTCGATTCCGGCTTCGGTGAGCATGCCCTTGACGATCGGGGTGAGAAACGACACCAGCGCCTGGGCGCGTTCGCGCTCGTCCGCAGCGGTGGCATGCCGTGCCACGTCCTCGTGCAGATAGGCGTACAGGCCGAGCAGGCGACCGCCTTCGGCAAAGGCTTTCTGGGTGAGCAGCATGCGGCGCACGTCGGCGTGGACGAGCAGCGGATCCGCTGGTTTTTCGGGGCACTTCGCGCCCGACAGGGCACGCATCTGCAGCCGCTCGCGCGCATAGGCCAGTGCGTTCTGGCTGGCGCGCTCGGTGAGTCCAAGTCCCTGCAGGCCGACCGCCAGGCGCGCGGTGTTCATCATGGTGAACATCGCGGCGAGTCCCTTGTTCGGCTCGCCGACCATCCAGCCTTGCGCTGCGTCGAAGTTCATGACGCAGGTCACCGAAGCGTGGATGCCCATCTTGTGCTCGATCGAGCCGCACACGGCGGCATTGCGTTCGCCGACGCTGCCGTCCTTGCCGACCTTGAACTTGGGCACCAGGAACAGCGAGATGCCTTTCACGCCGGCGGGAGCGTCGGGCAGGCGCGCCAGCACCAGATGCAGGATGTTGTCGACGAAATCGTGCTCGCCCGCGGTGATGAAGATCTTGGTGCCGCTCACGGCGTAACTGCCGTCGGGCAGCGGCTCGGCGCGCGTCTTGAGCAGGCCGAGATCGGTGCCACAGTGCGGTTCGGTGAGGCACATCGTGCCCGTCCACTGTCCCGATACCAGCGGCTTGAGGAAGACCTCGCGCTGCCAGTCCTCGCCGTGGTGTTCGAGTGCCGAGGAGGCGCCGTGCGAGAGCATCGGGTAGTTGCCCCACGACAGGTTGGCGGCGTCGATCATTTCCTTGAGCGCCGCGCCGAGCGTTTCAGGCAGGCCCTGGCCGCCGAATTCCTCCTTGGCGGTGAGGCCGATCCAGCCACCGTCGACGTACTGCCTGAAGGCTTCCTTGAACCCCTTGGGAGTGCGCACCGTATGCTGGGCTGCATCGAATGTGCAGCCTTCCTGATCGCCGCTCTGGTTGAGCGGAGCCAGCACCTGTTCGGCGAATTTGGCGGCCTCGTCGAGCACGGCATCGATGACGTCGCGCGTGGCGGCCTCGCAGCCGGGCAGGCGGGCGAACTGCGCATCGGCGCCGAGCACGTCGTAGAGGGCAAAGCGCAGATCGGTGAGCGGAGCGGTGTAGCGGTTCATGGTGGGTTCCTGCGGAAGGCGCCGGGCAGGCGCCATGGTGGGGTGGCTCAGCGCCAGATGCCGGCCAGGCCGGGGGTCGGTGACAGGTGGCTCTTGGTGCTGAACTCGAAATCCTTGTCCGGATTGCTGGTGGTGATCGTGCCCTTGAGCGCGTAGGCCACATCGCCGTTCAGCGTGATCGGCGTGGCCGGTGCAAAGGTGGTTTCCACCACGTCGCTGTTGCTGCCGACGATGTCGATGTCGGGAGCAAAGCGGATCTGTCCGGCCTCGGCGCCGTTGATGCTCAGGCGCGCATCGAGCGTCGCGTAGTGCATGGCGAAGGTACTGTAGTTCTGGATGCGCAGGGTGATGCGCCACTGGCCGTCGCCCTGCACGGCGATCTGCTGGATGCTGGCCGTCGAAGGGTGGATCTTGCGCACCGGGCCGCTGCCGCAGGCCGACAGTGCGGCAGCGAGCAGGGACGACAGGACGAGTCGACGTGTCGGCATGGAAACCTCGAACGCTCGTTTGAAAGTGGTTAGCCTAACCAATCGCGGGCGCGAGGCAAAGCCGGGCATCCTGCCGTTGCGGCGGGGAGCGATCCCGGCACGGCGCGCTGCTAACATGAGTGCGATGTCGCCAGCGTTGCAGATACTTCAATCAGTCTTCGGGTATTCGAGTTTTCGCGGCGCACAGCAGGCGATCGTCGAATGGGTGGCGGCCGGCGGTGACGCGCTGGTGCTGATGCCGACCGGCGGCGGAAAATCCCTGTGCTACCAGATTCCGGCCCTGCTGCGCGAGGGATGCGCCGTGGTGGTGTCGCCGCTGATCGCCTTGATGCAGGATCAGGTCGATGCGCTGCGCCAGCTGGGCGTGGAAGCGGCGTTTCTCAACTCCAGCCTCGACGCACCGACGCAGCGGGCCATCGAGCAGCTGTTCGTGCGCGGCGAGCTGAAGCTGCTTTACGTGGCTCCCGAACGCCTGCTCGGCGAGCGCTGCCTGGAATTGATCGCGCGGACGCGCATTGCCTTGTTCGCCATCGACGAAGCGCATTGCGTGTCGCAGTGGGGCCACGATTTCCGCCCTGAATATCGCCAGCTCTGCCTGCTGCACGAACGATTCCCGGAGGTGCCACGCATGGCGCTGACGGCCACCGCCGACACGCCGACGCGACACGAAATCGTCGAGCGCCTCGCGCTCGAGTCGGCGCAGCAGTTCGTTGCCAGCTTCGATCGACCCAATATCCGCTATCGCGTGGTCGAGAAGGACAACGCACGGCTGCAGCTGAAGGCCTTCCTTGCCGCGCACCGTGGCGAATCGGGCATCGTGTACTGCCTGTCGCGGCGCAAGGTCGAGGAAACCGCGCAATGGCTGGCGGCCGAAGGCATCGATGCCATGCCCTATCACGCCGGCATGGAAGCCAGCCTGCGCGCCGCCCATCAGCAGCGTTTCCTGCGCACCGAGGGCGTGGTGATGGTGGCCACCATCGCCTTCGGCATGGGCATCGACAAGCCCGACGTGCGCTTCGTCGCCCACATGGATCTGCCCAGGAGCGTGGAAGGCTACTACCAGGAAACCGGCCGCGCCGGCCGCGATGGCCTGCCATCCGACGCCTGGCTGTGCTACGGCCTGGGCGACGTGGTGACCTTGATGCAATTCATCGCCCAATCGGAAGCCGGCGAGGAGCGCAAGCGGGTCGAGCGCGGCAAACTCGACGCCCTGCTCGGCTATGCCGAGACGACGGCGTGCCGGCGGCAGCGGCTGCTGGCCTATTTCGGCGAGGAGCAAGCACACCCCTGCGGCAATTGCGACAACTGCCTGGAGCCGCCGCAGACCTGGGATGCCAGCGTGCTGGCGCAGAAGGCCCTGTCGTGCGTCTATCGCACCGGGCAGCGCTTCGGCGTTGGCCATCTGACCGCGGTATTGCGTGGCGAGGACGATGAGCGGCTGCGCCAGCTCGGCCATCACACGCTTGGCGTGTTCGGTGTGGGCAGCGAGCTGGACAAGACGCAATGGCGCGGCCTGTTCCGCCAGCTGGTGGCGCTGGGACTGCTTGCGCCCGACGAGGAGGGCTTCGGGACGCTGCGCCTGACCGCCGCCAGTCGCGCCGTGCTGCGCGGCGAGCAGGCAGTGCACTTGCGGCGCCAGGCCGACCGCGCGGCGCGCAAGGCGCAGCGACAGCAGGCGCGCGGTGAGCGGGCGCGCACGGTGCTCGATCTGGCTCCGGATGAAGCACCGCTCTGGAATGCCCTGCGCGAGCTGCGCGCACGGCTGGCCAGGGAGCAGGGCGTGCCGGCCTATGTGATCTTTCACGATGCGACCCTGCTGGCCATGCTGCGCGAACGCCCGCGCACGCCGGGTCAGCTGGGAGCGATCAGCGGTGTGGGTGAGCGCAAGCTGGAACGCTATGGCGCGGCGTTTCTCGACATCCTGAACTGAGTGCGCGCGGTTTTTCGGACGCGCTGCCCGAATGGGACGCTGGCCACGACAGTGCGGCGGATGACACGGGCGTCTTCCGGCGCGCTGCCGCCTGCATCCGTGATGCGGGGTGCGGCAGGCATCGGTTAGACTGGGCAAGGTCGTCGACGGCGACCCTGGTCCGCAAGTCGACGGCTGCATGATCGTTCCCGCAACGCCCTTCACGTTACGCTTTCCTTCGTCATGCCTGGCATTGGGCGCAGCGGCCTTGGCCCTGACCTTGGCCGGCTGCGTGACGGTGCCGGCCGTGCCGCTGCATGGAGAAGTGCCGGCGCAATGGCAGCAAGCCGCGCGCGGCAGCGCGCCGGCTCCTGATCTGCATTCGTGGTGGAAGGCTTTTGGCGATGCCGATCTGGATCGCCTGGTCGATCGCGCATTGGCCGACAATCTCGGCCTGGCGCAGGCGCGCGCGCGCGTGCTGGCAGCGCGTCAGTTGACCGCAGCCAGCGGACTGCAGCATTTGCCGCAGCTGGGTTTCCACACCTATGCCGAGCCGACGCCGGACAGCAGCGCGAGCTATTTCCAGTTTGGATTCGACGCCAAGTGGGAGCTGGACTGGTTCGGCCGTGGCCTCAGCAATGAACGCGTGGCGCGCGGCGAGCAGGACGATGCCCAGGCCCAGGCTCAGGCCGCGCGGGTCAGCGTCGTGGCCGAAGTGGTTCGGGCCTATCTCGACTTGCGTGCCGCGCAGCAGCGTCTGGTGCTGCTCGACACACTTGCCGCGGCGGCGCGGCGGCGCGTCGAGCTGACCACAACGCGCGCGCGCCTGCGCATGGCCGAACCCGGCGAACTGGCGCGTGCGCAGGCACAGCAGGCGGGGGCGCTGGCCGCGCTGAGCGAGCCGCGCACCGCGATCGCACGCAGCCAATACCAGCTGGCCGCCTTGCTCGGCCATGCCGAACCCGCGACGCTGGAGCTTGCCGCAGGCAACCTGCCACCACTGGGCGAGCAGGCCATTGCCAGCACGCCGGCCGACTTGCTGCGCACACGCCCGGACATCCGGCGTGCCGAGGCCGCGGTGCTCAAGGCTGCCGGCGAGCTGGGCATTGCGCGTGCCGACAGCCTGCCGCATCTGGGGCTGGGCGGTGCGTTGACCTATGCCGCGCGGGTGATCGGCCACACGCGCCTGTCCGATGCCGCCGGCATCGTGACCCTGGGCCCGGCCATCGACATTCCCCTGTTCGACTGGGGGCGGCGCCAGCATGTGGCGGCGGCACACGAGGCACAGCTGGACGCCAGCGTGTATGCCTATCGACAAGCCGTGATCGATGGCGTGGCCGAGGCCGAAACCGCGCTGGCCACGCTCGCACAGCAGCGGCAGCGCGAAATCGCCCTGCAGCAGGCGATCGCGCCACTCGCGGCGGAAGTGCAAGCCGCGACGACCCGGCAGCGACTTGGCCTGGGCGATGGCTTTGCGCGTCTGGAAGCAGAATCGGCGCTGGCCCAGGCGCAGCTGGACGTGCTCGCCGCGCGACTGGATCGCGGCACCGCCTTCGTGGCGTTGTACAAGGCGCTGGGCGGCGCACCGCTGCCGGCCGAGGCCGAACACTGATGGTGCCGCTGGCGCGCAAGACCCTGCTGCATGAATGGCGGCGCTTCCTGCCATCGGCGCTGGCGGTGGCCTTTTCCGGTCTGCTGCTGCTGGTGCAGGCGGCACTGGTGTTCGGCATCTTCGGCAGTGCTGCGGTCTACATCCGCAAGTCCGCCGGCGACCTGTGGCTGGGCTTTCCCGGCACGCAGAGCATCGAGCTGGGGCGTCCGATTTCCTCGCAGGCACAGATCGCCGCGTTGATGGATCCGGCGGTCGAGCGGGTGGAGCCATTCAACTGGATCGATGGCGACTGGCGCGGCCCCGCTGACAAGGGCGGCGTTTCGGTCTTCATCTCGGGCATCGACACGCGACCCGACGCGCTGATGTTTGCGCATGCGCTCAGTCCCGAGTTGCGTGCCCGGCTCGATGAGCCCGACAGCGTGATCGTCGACCGCGCCGACCTGGACAAGCTTGGGCTGGCGGTGGGCGGGCAAGCCGTGCTCAACGGACATCGCGTGCGCATCGTCGGCGTCGGCAGCGGATTGCGCGCGCTGGGCGGAGTCAACATCCTCACCTCGCTCGACACCTCGCGCCGGCTCGACAATGGCGAACAGGGCGGCCAGGTGGCGTACTACCTGGTCAAGCTGCACGACCCCGCGCAGGCGCCGGCGGTGCGTGACCGCCTGAATGAAAGCGGCAAAACCGGGCGCTTCCAGGCCTGGACGCGCGAGGATTTTGCCCGCCAGGCGGTCGCTTACTGGATGTTCGAAACCGGTGCCGGGCTGGGCGTGCTGTTTCTGGCCGTGGTCGTCGTGCTGGTCGGTGCGGTGATCACCAGTCAGACCCTGATGAGCGCGGTCGCCGGCTCGATCCGCGAATACGCCACCCTGCACGCACTGGGCGTAGGGGTGCGCGCGCTGCGCCGCGTGGTGCTCGAACAGGCGGCCTGGGTGGGCGCCTTCGGCATCCTGGTCGGCGGCCTCGGTACGACGCTGATCGTCGTGCTGGCGCAGCGCCGCGACGTGCCGGCGCAACTCAGCCCGCTGCTCGTGGTGGTGTGCGCGGCCCTGGTCATGATCATTGCCTTGTTGTCGGGGCTGGCGGCGCTGCGCACCTTGCGCCATGCCGATCCGGCACTGCTGCTGCGGTGAATGCGATGACGGCATCGTTGGTCGCACAATCCATCGGCAAGTGGTTCGTTTCGGGCAAATTGCGCAGCGACGTGCTGCGCGATCTGTCGATCGCCATCGAACCGGCCGAGCTGAGCCTGGTGTCCGGCCCCTCCGGCTGCGGCAAGAGCACCTTGCTGGCCATCCTGTCCGGGCTGCTCACGCCCGATGCGGGACGCGTGCTGGCATTGGGCGAGGATCTGTCGCGCCTGTCCGCGGTTGCACTGGAGCGTTTCCGCCTGCATCACACCGGCTTCGTGTTCCAGGGATTCAACCTGTTTCCGGCACTGACCGCACTGGAGCAGGTCATGCTGCCTCTGGGCTATCTGCGCATGGCCAATGCGCAGGCACGGCGCCGTGCCGAGCAGGTGCTCGACGAAGTCGGCCTGTCCGGCCGCATGCATCTCAAGCCCGCCGAGTTGTCGGGTGGCGAAAAGCAGCGCGTGGCCATCGCGCGAGCCTTGGCCAAGGAACCGCAGCTGCTGTTTGCCGACGAGCCGACCAGCGCGCTCGATGCCGCCAATGGCCAGATCGTCATCGATACGCTGCATCGCATTGCGCGCACGCATCGCGCCACCGTTCTGTGCGTGAGCCACGATCCGCGCCTGATTTCGCACGCCGATCGCGTGCTGGCGATGGAGGATGGCAAAATTCTTTCCGACCACCGCGTGCGGCCCGTCGCCGCCGAGGAAACTCCAACATGATTGCATTGCGCACGCTGATTCCTCTCCTGCTGGCGACGCTGGTCTGCGCGCTGGGCGGCTGCGCGCAAGGCGACCGCAGCGCACAGGCCAAGGACGCTGCGCCGGGGGCGTGGCTGGCCATCGCGCGGGGGGCCATCGATGTGGAGGGCGGTCTGGTGCGCATCACCGCGCCGCGTGATGGCCGCGTGGATAGCGTGCGCGTCGAGGATGGCGATGCGGTCAAGCCGGGCGACGTACTGGCCACGCTCGACGCACGGCAGGCCCGGATTGCCTTGGCGATGGCCGAAGCCGGTTTGGAGCAGGCCCGGGCGCAGCTGGCCGTGCTCAAGGCGCGCATGGCGCCTGCCACGCAGCTTGCGCAGCGCACGAAGGAGGCGGCGGACGCCGGGGCGGCCAGCGGCCAGTCGGCCGACGAGGCGGCCACGCAGCTGGTCGTGCTCAAGGCGGAAGCGGGTGCCGCCGAGGCCGCGGTGGGCGTGGCACGTGCGCGCGTCAACGAGGCGCAGGTCGCGCTCGATGCGCTGACCCTGCATGCGCCGTCGGCGGGCCGTATCGTGCGGCGTTCGGTGCATGTCGGCGATGTGGTGTCGGCACAGGCCGGCAGCGAGTTGTTCCAGCTGCTGCCCGATCGTCCGCGCATCGTGCGCGCCGAGCTCAACGAGGCCTATGTCGATCGCATCAAGCCGGGCATGCGCGCCGAGGTCGTGCGTGACTCGGGTGCGGGCAAGCCGGTGCCGGCCGAGGTGCTGCGCGTGGGCGAAGTCTTTGGCCCCAGTCGCCTGACCGACGATCCGATCGAGCGTGCCGGCGTGCACGATGTCGACTGCGTCCTGCGTCTGGATGGTGGCGATTTCCGCATCGGTCAGCGCGTTCTGGTGCGTTTCAAACCGTAGCGAGCCTGCGAAAGCCGCCCGAAAGACGCGCGCCGCTAGTCTGCCGGCAGGGCGATCCGAGGCGCGATCGCGGGAATGCTGGCGTGTCCCATTGGACGATTCTTTGCGATTTCGACGGCACCATTTCCGTCGAGGACATCACTGATTCGCTGCTCGTGCGCTTTGCCCGGCCCGGTTGGGAGGAGATCGAGCAGGCGTGGAAGCATGGCGAGATCGGCTCGCGCGAATGCATGGCGCGCCAGGTCGAGCTGCTCGATGTCAGTCGTGACGAACTGGACGCGCATCTGGACGAAATGCCGATCGACCGCAGCTTTGCGACTTTCGCTGCTGCCGTGCGCGCCGCCGGCGTGCCGATGACGGTGCTCAGCGATGGCTTGGATTATTCGATACGGCGCATCCTCGGACGTCACGGACTGGCCGATCTGCCGGTGGTCGCCAATCGCCTGCTGCCCGTCGGCGAACGCGGCTGGCGCCTGG
>WBZO01003174.1_pt1 | contig 19758 bp, 19 predicted proteins | sample 5204261 | NCBI WGS metagenome assembly WBZO01 (sample SAMN12412400, study PRJNA552823) | activated sludge metagenome | isolation source: activated sludge from anammox sidestream of wastewater treatment plant... | place: USA: North Carolina | collected 2017-09
ACTCCATCTACTTTCCCGATCCGGACGGACGGACCTTCGAGTTCGCGGCGTACACGCGGCCGCTGGTGCCCGATGACGTCAAGCACACGCCAGCCCGGGCGGCCGTGCCCCAGGACGAGGTCGAGGTGACGGCGCGGCCGGTGGCCACACCGCTGCAGCGCACCGCAGGCGCGTAACCTGCACCGGTGCTGAGTGGCTTGATAGGATCGCGTGGCGCCGGGCCAAACCGGCGCCACCTTCGCCTGTCTTGAGCGGAACGTACGCCACGGCCGGCCGGTGGCTGAGACCATCGACCGGAGAAGGGCGAGGAGGGTTCGACGTGCGGCTGCCGCCCCTTGACCTACAGGCACGAGCGACGATTGACGCATCGATCGCCCATGCCCGTCGCGCCGGCGTCGCCTGGTCGCCCCTCAATATGCTCGCGATCATGGCTGAAGCCGAGTTGGGCCGGCCGGATGGCCCGCTCGCCTCCTGCGGCGTCGACGTGCGCCGGTTTCAGAAGACGATCACCCTGGGCGCCGCCACGCCGTGCGAAGGTGGTCCCGATGAATTTGTGGTGCGCTGTGCCGAGGAGGCGAAGCTCACGCGGACACCGGAGGCCGGGGTGACGCATCTCGTGCTGGCGGCGCTGGGGTATCCGGATGTGGCCGCGGTGCTCGAGCGTGAGGGCGTGACACACACAGCCCTCCATCACCGCCTGGCCGTGCCGGAACCCGGACCGCGCCGCTTCCCCCGCACGGCGATTCCCAACCTCATCGCTTTCGGTGACGACCTGATTGATCAGGCGGCGGCCGGCCGGTTTGACCCGGTAATCGGCCGGCACGACGAGATGGGCCGGGTGATGCAGGTGCTCACCCGCCGCTTGAAGAACAACCCCGTGCTGATCGGCCCGGCCGGTGTGGGTAAGACGGCGATTGTCGAGGGGCTGGCGCAGCGGATCGCAGCCGGCCGGGTGCCGGAGGCGATGCGGCGGCGGCGGATCGTCGCCCTGGACATGCCCGGGCTCGTCGCGGGCGCGCGTGCGCGCGGCGCCTTTGAGGAGCGGCTGCAGGGCATCCTGCAAGAGGTGGAGCGGGTGCAGGGCGACATCATCCTCTTCGTGGACGAGGTACACCTGATCGTGGGCGCCGGCGCTTCGGAAGGTGGCTTCGACATCGCCGCGATGATCAAGCCGTCGCTGGCGCGGGGTGCGCTGCGCCTGATTGGAGCGACGACGCCAGAGGAGTACCGCCGGTACATCGAACGTGACGCGGCGCTCGAGCGACGCTTCTCACCGGTGTGGGTGGCGGAGCCATCGCCGGCCGAGAGCCGGGCAATCGTGCGCGGCGTGCGGGACCGCTATCAGGAGTACCACGGCGTGCAGATCGGTGATGACGCCGTGGCCGCGGCGGTGCGCCTGTCGGCTCGCTACTTGCCCGCCCGCCGCCTGCCGGACAAGGCGATTGACCTGATCGACGAGGCTGCCGCGAAGGCCGTGCTGTTGCGCGGTGTTGCGCCCGACCTGCCGGACCCAACCACCGCGGCCACGGGCGCGAATGGCCGGCTCAGCCCGCTGCACGGCGCCGATCGCCGCCGGATGCTGGAGTGGCTGGACCGCCTGGACGGCGTCCCGACTGTGGGTGAGGCGGACATCGCGGCGCTGGTCGCGGCCATGACCGGCATCCCGGTGTCGAGAGTGATGGAGGATGAGGCCACCCGTCTGCTGAAGCTGGAGGAGCGGCTCCATCAGCGCATCGTTGGCCAGGATGCGGCGGTCCGGTTGCTGGCGGGAGCTGTGCGCCGTTCACGCACCGGCCTGGGCGACCCTCGCCGGCCGATTGGCAGCTTCCTCTTCCTTGGTCCGAGCGGAGTGGGCAAGACGGAGCTGGCTCGGGCACTGGCCGAAGCGCTGTTCAATGACCCGGATGCGCTGCTGCGGCTGGACATGTCTGAGTATATGGAGCGGCACAACGTCGCCCGGTTGTTCGGCGCACCGCCGGGGTATGTCGGCTATGACGATGGCGGCTCGCTCACGGAGTTGGTGCGGCGGCGGCCGTTCCGGGTGGTGCTCTTTGACGAAATTGAGAAGGCGCACCCGGACGTCTTCCACGTCTTGCTGCAGATTCTCGACGCCGGCCGGCTGACGGACGGCCATGGCCAGGTGGTTGACTTCCGCAACACCGTTATCATCATGACGTCCAACCTGGGCACTGGTGATCACCAGGGCGAGCAGCCGCTAGCCAGCATCAGCTTGGCGCCGTCTGACCGGACCGGACTGAGCGAGGCGGTGGCGGCCGCGCTTCAGCGCACCTTTCGGCCTGAGTTCCGCAATCGCATCGACGAGATCCTCGTATTCGAGCCGCTGAGCGAGCGGCAGCTGCATCAGATCATCAATCTGCAACTGGCCGATCTGCGATCCGCCTTGCGGCTGCGCGGGCTGTCCATTGACCTCACCCCTGCCGCACGGAGGGTGATCGTGCGCGAGGGCTTCTCGCCATCGTTCGGCGCACGGCCGCTACGTCGGGCACTGCAGCGGTTCGTGATCGACCCGATCGCCGGCCTGCTCTTATCCGAATCGGCGCCCTCGGGTAGCCGGATTCGCGTGGGTAGCCGCGGCCGAGCGCTGTCGCTGAAGGTGATCCTTCCCGCCCTGGCCCAGCAGGCAGAGCGCGAGTATCCGGCAGATGCGACAGCCGCCGCGCAGTCCCCGCTGCCGGATGCCGCACGTGCACCTGCGTCGCGGAAGACGCAGGAAGCAGTCGCTGCCGGCAGCCGCGAGCCGGCCGAAGGTCCGGCCAGTTACTTGATCTAGCCCGGGTTATTCATGGAGGGCCGCCGAGCGGGGTGAGGTGGTCCGAGGGAGGCACCGGCCGGATACGCGGGGTTGCTGACATCCCGAGCCGGTTGGTGCTGCATGGCCGGGTCTATCACTCTCCGGTTCACGTTTCCGACCGCTGCCGGTGTCCCCTTGGATGCGGCGTTGGGTGGCGGCTGGCTGACCAGCGACGGTGGGTTGCCGTGGCGCTCATTCCCACCCTGGCGGCCTGCATCCCCGACTGGTGACGGGGGTCAGTGGTTGCTCGATACCCTGCGCCGCTGGTTGGCCACCACCGAGGCCGCCCGGCTGCAGTTCGATACCCTCTGGATGCGCTTGCTGAAGATCAGCGGTCGGGCGCGGCGCACGCCCCTGGCTCGGTGCCGGGGACGGTTCGCCGCCCTCAGCTACCACTCAGCCTCGAATCAGCGGCGGCTCAGCTGGACGCGCCACACTCGGTGCAGCACCGCGCTGACGTCCCCGCCGCGGTGAGGGGAGCCGGAAATGATCCATAGATCAGGGTGGCGAAGCACCGTGATGCGCCGCGGGTGCTGGCACTGGTATCTGATTGCCGCGGTGGCCGCCGCCGGACTCTGGCTCGGTGGCTGCGGCGGTCAGGAGACGGCGACCCCCGCCGATGATCGGGGCGAGCCCGCAGCTGGCGCGACGCAGACTGATGATCAGGGACAGGTGACCGTCAAGGTCACGTGGACGAGCCGGCACGGCGGCGCCATGTTCACCGTCGTGATGGATACGCACTCGGTAGACCTCGATGAAGTTGACCTGCGCGACCGTGCTCTGCTGCGCACAAGCGACGGGCGAGAAGCATATCCAGTCACCTGGGATGCACCGAAGGGCGGTCATCACCGGGAGGGAACCCTTACCTTCCCAGCCCAGACCGCGGATGGTCACCCCTTGATCACTGACGCGACCGAATCAATCACCCTGACGCTCATGCAAATTGCCGGTGTGGCGGCAAGGAGCTTTCGATGGTCACTCCCGGCGGCGGCCCGCTGATGGTCCGTGAACGATACGCGGTGGGCGGGATGACCTGTGCCGGCTGTGCCGAGCAGGTGGAGTCTGCGCTTCGTGCCGTGCCTGGCGTGCAGGCCGTCTCCATCGACCAGCACACTGCTTCGGCACTCGTGGCACGGCGACCGCACCTCGCGCCTCGGGCCGAGTTGGAGCGGACGGTGAGCGCACTCGGATACCGGCTGCAGCCACCGCGCCGGCGTCTGCCCGTCCGGCCGCCGGCGTACGGTGCGCTCGGGGCCGCCGGCCTGCTTGCGTTCTACCTGGGGATCATCTCCATCGCCCAAGGATGGACACACGCCGTCGAGCAGCTCAGCGCTGATCGCTGGTTTGCCGGACCGATCATGGTCGGGTTCGGGACGCAGATCGGCCTGTTTGGTTATCTGCGCCAATTGCACGCGCGGGTCAGGGTGGGTGGAGTTGCGGCGAGCACCGGAACGAGCACGGCGGCGATGCTCGCCTGCTGCGCGCACCATGTCGCGGATATCCTGCCCGTCATCGGCTTGTCCGGCGCCGCGCTCTTCCTCAACGAGTACAAGACGCCGCTGCTCTGGCTCGGGATGACAATGAATGCGCTGGGTGTCGCCTACCTACTGTGGCGTGTGATCCAGCAGCGGCGGTTGGGTGCGCCGGACTCACCAAGCACACCGCCCGCAACTGCCTGCCATACCTCCACGGAGGGCGCATAGGTCCAGCGGCGGGCGATGATTCCGGAAGTGACGGGAGGTGAGTCGCGTCCGCGCAAGGCACGCGGTCAACCCGCTGGCGGTGTGGCCGGTGGGCGCGAGTACTAACCGCGATACGCCGTCGAGCATGCGTCGCGCCGGCATTGCCCATGGCCGAAGCCATGTGGCTGGATATCATGATGCTGATCGAGGCGCACGCGCCATAGCCGGATCCAGCAACCGTGCGGCGCCCGCTCCCGTGACGGGTTCCAGACACCCGCCGGCCGGCCGAGGAGTGCCGCGACACCATGCAGCGCATTCTGGTGATAGACGATGACCCGGCGATTACGAGCGTGCTTCGGCGTGGGCTGACGTACGAGGGCTTCGCGGTCGAAACCGCCGCCGGCGGCGCCGAGGGCATGGCGATTGCGCGTGATCGCTATCCGGACCTGGTGATCCTCGACATCATGATGCCGGGTGTCGATGGCCTTGAGGTGCTGCAGCGGCTGCGCGCCGTCGATACACAGTTGCCGATCTTGCTCCTAACGGCCAAGGATGCGCCCGCTGACCAGGTCCGGGGACTGAGCGGCGGCGCAGATGACTACGTCGTCAAGCCGTTCACGTTCGAGATCCTGCTCGCCCGCGTGCGCGCGCTGCTCCGCCGGCACGATGCGGAACGGCCGCCAGTGCTGCGTTTTGCCGGCCTGGCACTGGATACGGGAACGCGAATTGCCCAGCGCGGCGGTCGCAGCATCGAGCTGACCAAGACGGAGTACGAGCTGCTCCACCAGTTTCTGGAGCATCCACGTCGCGTGCTTCCCAAAGAAGTCCTCATGGAACGTGTGTGGGGCTATGACTTCGAGGGCAGCACGAACGTCTTGGAGACGTACGTCAAGCAGCTGCGGCAGAAGCTGGAGGCGCGCGGAGAATCCCGCCTGATTCACACCGTGCGGGGCGCTGGCTACGTGCTCCGCGAATCCTGACAGCCGCCGCCCGATGGGCTGGCCCGCCATCACCTCACCGTCTAGCCAATCGCGAGACATAGTCTGAGCCGGCGAGCGGCTTCGGCGCGATATGACTTCGCTCTCAGCGAACCCTCAGCTTTCGTTCAGCGCTGACTCAGGGCACAGCCGGATGATTACGGTGAGCTAGATCGGGGCGAGCATGTGTCGCTACCCGTGATAGAGGAGACAGAACAATGGAAGGCCTTGTTGGGTATCTGCCCGTATTACTGGTGGCGCTTGCCTGCCCGCTGATGATGGTGCTGATGATGCGCGGGATGCATGGCGGCCACGGTAGCCAGCAGCAATCCTGCCACGACACGCCGGCTTCTGAGCCGGACACCGATCAGGTGCAACACCTGGAGCGCGAAGTCGCTCAGTTGCGTGAGCAACTGAACACCCGCATGGCCGTTGCCGCCGGGACGCCGTCAAACCAGGTCAACGTCCTCAACAGCAGCCACGTGTCCGACGGACGGTAGCGGGTGCGGTCCTGCCTAGCAATGAGATGGCCGCTCCCGTGCTCCTGTGGCAGCGGCCACTTCACCCGAACAGACCCGGCGCGGGCAATGGCCGGGCGGAGCAGCGGGGGAGGGCGAGGATGATGATGCTCGCTCTGCGTAACCTCCTGCAGGACCGGCTCCGCCTAGCGCTGAGCATTGCCGGTATGAGCCTCGCGATCATGCTCATCCTCTTCCTGCTCGGCTTGCGCCGCGGATTGATGCTAGCCGCCGTGGCCTATCTTGACCATGCGCCGGGCGTGGTGGTGATGCTGCCGGAGGGCTCGCGCAACACAGCCACCGGGTCAGGGCGGTTCCTGCCCGCTGAGACAGTCCAGGCGGCTACCAGCATCCCTGGCGTCGAGCGGGTAACCCCGATCCTGCTGATCTCCGCGATGCCGGTCTTTCATGGCCGCAAGGAAGCAATCCGGCTGGCCGGCTACGAGGTGGCGCGGGGCGGCGGGCCATGGCGCCTTACCCGCGGCCAGCCACCAGCAGCAGACAACGAGGTGGTGCTGGACGAAGCGCTCGCCCGCCGCCACGGCTTCCGCACAGGGGATGCGGTAGCGCTCGGTGGCCGGGAGGTGATAGTGAGCGGACTTTCGAGGGGAACCAGCTCGTGGACCGGCGCGTACGTCTTTGCCCGCAAGCCGCTCGTGGAGTCACTGCTCCTCGCTCCCGGTGCGGCGAACCTGGCGCTGGTGACGCCGGCGCCAGGCGTCCCCGCCGGTGAGATGGCCGTTCGGCTGCAGGCGCTGCCCGGCACAAACGTGATGCTCAAGCGAGAAGTCATGGCCAATGACCAGCGCGTGCTTGCAGGCATCACCGGCCAGGTCATCCTGCTGATGGTGGCTGCGGCCTCTATCACCGGCGGGCTGGTGGTTGGGCTGATGATCTCAACGGCGACGCTGGAGCGTCAGCGCGAGTACAGCATCCTCAAGGCGATTGGCGCCCGCAGCCGGACGCTGTATCGGGTGGTGGTGTGGCAGGCGATGATTGCCGCCGGGCTGGGGGTTGTGGTAGGAGCCGGACTGGCGTTTGCCGTGGGCTGGGTCGTAATGACGCTGTGGCCGCAGTTTCCGGTGGTGATTGAGCCGGCGGCGCTGGTGATGGCGGCGGGAACGGGCATGGTGATGGCGATCGCCGGGGCTGTGCTTCCGGCACGTACCGCCGAGCGGCTCGCCCCCGCCGAGGTCTTGCGGAGGTAGGCGGCCATGTTCCGGCTTGCGGTCGCCAATCTGACACAAAACCGTACACGGCTGTTCCTGGCGACGAGCGGGGCTGGTGTGGCGCTGGCGTTGGTGCTCGTGTTCCAGGCGGTCTTCACGGGTGCGAGCGCCCGGTTGACGGCGTACATCGACCGCACGGGCGCGGACGTCTGGGTGTCACAGGAGGGCGTGCGCACGCTGCACATGTCCACTTCCGTGCTGCCCAGCAGTGTGGTGGAGGCCGTGCGTTCGGTACCCGGTGTCGCCGACGCGGTGCCGGTACGCTATGCCACCGACAGCGTCGCCGTGGGGCAGGCGGAGTTCATTACGTATGTGTTTGCCGTGCCGGAGCGTGCGTCGGTTGGTGGGCCATGGCGAATTGTCGCCGGTACCGGGGCACTGCAACCCGGCGAGATCGTAATCGATCGGTCCATTGCCGGTACTGCTGGTGCCCGTCTGGGGGACCGCGTCAGGATCCTCGGCCGGGACTTCCAAGTGGTGGGCCTGATCGATGGCACGTCCAGCCTTGTGAGCTCCGTCTCGTTCGTGCGGGTCGAGGACTTCGTCCGCGCGCGCGGCAGCGGTGATGCGATCAGTTATGTGCTGGTGCGGGCGCAAGCCGGTACGCCGGCGCAAGCGTTGGCGGAGGCGATCCGGCTGCATGTCACCGGTGTCACCGTCCAGACCCGTTCGGAGTTCGCCGCCGAGGAGCGCCAGCTCGTTGCAGATATGAGCACCGACATCATCACCATCATGAACACCGCCGGCTATCTGACCGGGCTGGCCGTTGTGATGCTGAACGTCTACATCGCCACCGTAGCCCGCCGCCGGGAGTACGGCGTGCTCAAGGCGCTGGGCATGCGGAACGGGCGGCTCTACCAGATTATCGTCATTCAGGCGCTCATCACCACGGGCCTGGGGCTGGCAGGTGCGCTGCTGCTGACGCTGACCCTTGCCCTGCTGATCCCATGGATGGATGGATTGCTGGTGCTGTCGCTGGACCGGGGTGCCACCGTGCGCGTGGCACTGACCGCTGCGGTGCTGGCCGTCGTGGCCTCCCTGGCGCCGGCGCGGCTGATCGCCAGGGTTGATCCGGCCTCCGTCGTGCGCAGGGGGACGTCATGAGCCAACCGGGATTGCAGGTACAGCACGTAACCAAGCGGTTCGGCGCAGGTGACACCGAGATCGTGGCCGTGCGCGACGTATCGCTGGATGTCGCGCACGGCGAAGTGGTGCTGATCATGGGTCCCTCGGGCTCCGGAAAGAGCACGCTCCTGCTGATGCTGGGTGCGCTGCTCCGGCCGTCGACAGGGGAGATTCACGTTAACGGAGTCGAGGTGACGGGTCTCTCGGAGCGCCGGCTACCCGACCTGCGCCTGCGACATATCGGGTTCATCTTCCAGGACTTCAACTTGCTGTCCGCCGTCGACGTGCTGGACAACGTCTCGATTCCGGCACAGCTCGCTGGCGCACGCCGCCGGGATGCACGAACGCGCGCCGCGGCGCTGCTGCAGGCGCTTGGACTCGGCCACCGTCTGGGCTTCGCTCCCGAACAGTTGTCGGGAGGAGAGAAGCAGCGGGTCGCGATTGCGCGGGCTTTGGTCAACGAGCCGGACATTGTGCTCGCCGATGAGCCGACGGCGAATCTTGACGCGCGCCATGGGCACGAGACGATGCGGCTGCTCCGCCGGATTGCTCGGGAACGGGGTCGCAGCGTGATCATCGTCTCCCATGACCAACGCATCCGCGACATCGCAGACCGGGTGCTGTGGATGGAAGACGGTGCGTTGCGGGATGCGGTGGCGATGGCCGCCGACCCGGTCTGCGGCATGTCCATAGAGCAGGAGAAGGCGGTTATCGCGACCTGGGATGGCCGCACCTTTGGGTTCTGCTCGCGCGGCTGCCGCGATGAGTTCCTGGAGCAGCCGCTCCAATTCGTTCTGCCTGATCCAGCACCGCCGGAAGCCGGTGCCGGACCGCTGCCGCCCCCTGGTGGGCGGGAGATCGTGTCGCAACCGGCCGTACCGCGTTAGCAGCCCGGTGTTGCACCCGGCTCCATCGACCCATTTGGGCAGGGAGGTATAGACGGCCGGCAGGCGTTCAGTACGTTGATTCTGGGTTAACTTGGAGGAGTTCGATGAACTGGAAGAAGTCAGTTACTTGCGTGCTGGCAGCGGTGGCCATTGCCGCCGCCGCGGCGTGCACTGGCGATGGTGATGGCGAAGGCGGGGCGGCAATGTCCACCAAGCCAACGCAAAAGCTGTCGGTGGCGATGTCTGAGCTGAAGTTCGAGCCGTCGGTGCTCACCGTGGAAGCCGGGAGGCCGGTGCAGATCGCCGTCAGCAACAAGGGTACCGCGGCACATGACCTGGTGATCGGCGGCATGCCGGCCACCGGCATAAAGAACGCCGTTGGCGGTCACGGCTCGATGCTGAAGGAAGGGATGATCATGGCGGACACTCACCCGGGTGATTCGGTGCAGATCGGCTTCACACCTACGACCCCGGGAGAGTATGAGATCTACTGCAGCCTGGCTGGCCATAAGGATGGCGGTATGAAGGGGACGCTGCGCGTGCAGTAGTGCCGGCTGGCAGCGGCGGCGCCTGCGCTGGGGCCGCTGCCCGACGAACGACCAGGAGCGATTGATGCGTCGAGAGGCCGGCGGGCAGGGACCAGGACGGCCGGCGCTGCTGATTGCCGTTGCTATCGTGACGCTGCTCGCGGCCGGCGGCAGCGTGCTCTGGTGGCACTTGGGGCGGTCTGAGCGCACGGAGCGGCGCGCGGCGGACTTCGGCGTCGTACACATCCACGGGCTCGGCATCAACCCGGCTGACGGGGCGCTCTTCATCGCCTCCCATACCGGCCTGCTGCGCGTGGGCGCCGGCGGTGATGCCACCCGTACCGGCGGCACCTACCAGGACGTGATGGCCCTCACCGTGGTGGGACCAGACCGGTTTCTGGCGAGCGGTCACCCCGACCTGCGCGACCTGCGGGAGGGCCGGCTGCCACCGTTGCTCGGCCTGATGGAGAGCCGGGACGGCGGGCAGAGCTGGCGGTCGCGCTCGCTGCTGGGGACAGCGGACTTCCACGCACTCCAGGCCGTGCATGGCCAGGTTTACGGTTACGACAGTACCTCCGGCACGTTCATGGTTAGCAACGACGGCACAAGCTGGGACGCGCGCGGGAAGACGGCCATCGTGACATTCGTTGTCAACCCCGAAGACCCTGAGCGCATCGTGGCCGCCGTACCCGGCGGAGTTCGGGGCAGCGAGGATGGCGGACGCACGTGGGCGCCATTGCCCGCTCCCGCACTCGTGGCGCTGGCGTGGGAGCGCCCCGGGACGCTGCTGGGCATCACGATGAACGGTGACGTGTATCGTAGCGGCGATGCCGGCCGGACGTGGGGGCAGCAAGGAACGCTCAACGCCCGCGCGACGGCCTTGCTCTCGGCGGCGGATACGTTGTTTGCCGCCTCCCACGATGGGTCCGTCTACCGGTCCGCGGACGGCGGTAGGAGTTGGGCGCTGCACTACCGCGATGCCGGCGATGGACAGAGCGCGGGCCGCTGAATGCTGCCATGCCGCCTGTACCCGGCAGCGGGCCGCGCCCCATGCTGAGCAGTACCGCCGGGCTCCCTCCATGGAGCCGCGGCGGCAGCACAGCCGTGACGCGGGCCGGCCCGCTGTTGTCGCTTCATCGTTGTCCAGGAAGGGTACCGGCGGCGCCCTCTGCTTACGGTCGGGCAAGGATGATATGGTTACGCGCGGTTCCGCGCACCGTTGCCACTGGCCAGCGACTGCAGCAGGCGGTTGCAGGCGGTCTCGCAGCGGCGGCAGGCATCCGCACAGACACGACAGTGCTCATGATGGCCGGCATGCCGGTCGCACTCGGCGCCACATGCCCGGCATGCGGCGGCACACGCCTGGAGTTGCGCCCGAAGCATGCTCCAGTCGGGCTCGGTCTGCCGTGAGAGCATCTGGCCGGTCGTCTCGCAGATGTCAGCGCAGTCGAGATTGAGCCGGATGCAGCGGATGAGCGTCTGCACCTGTTGCTCGGCGAGGCAGGCGTCAGCGCATGCCGTGCAGCTCTGCGAACACTCGAAGCAGGCGGCGATACACTCCAGCAGCGCCGCCTGATCAATATGCGCCGGGGAAGGGTGGGTCTGAAGCATGCGCTGGCTCGTGCTGGCCATGGTCATGGTGCGACCTCCGTCGTGTGGCTGCGGCCGCCGTGCCGGCCGCGGCCGGCGCGGCGTACCCTGACCGTAGCGGGCCATCCGGTTGGGCGGCCTCACCCAATGGGGGCATGGCGAGCGCTGCGCGCGCATAAGGGCGCGGCCGGCCGCAGGGATGGCGAAGCCGAGGAGCATCTGTTGGCGATTCGGCTGCGGTTGGCGCTGTGGTATGGCGGGCTGGCCGGGCTGCTCGTGCTGCTGGCCGGCCTGATCACGTATGCCACACACACGCGCGCACACTACGACGACATGGATCTGCTGCTGCGCGGGGTGGCCGAGCACATCGCCGAGGAGTACCGCGCCGCCACCACCCCCAGCGGGCATGATGCGGTGCTCAGCGCGCCGGTGGCGCCGGATATCGCCGTACGGCTGTTTGACCGCGATGGGCAACAGGTCGGCGCCTCGGCCAATGCTGTTCCGGCGCCGGCGGATCCTCCGGCCGCCGTTCACGCACGGCCACCGGGACGGCCATTCGATCTCGTTGTCCGCCTGGCGCCGGCGATTGTCTCTGAAGATCCGGGGCGAGGTCGTTATGGACTGACACATGACGGCGAGGGGCAGCGCTGGCGCATCTATCTCCTCCCCGAGGACGGGAGCGGAGTCACCGTCGTCACCTATGCGGCATTGCAGCGAATCGACGCATCGGTCGAGCGGTTTCGCTGGCTGGTGGGACTGCTGAGCGGCGCGGCGTTACTCGCATCTCTTGGCGGTGCATATCTGGTCGCCGGGCGGGCGCTGCGGCCGGTGGCGACATTGAACGATGCGGCACAGGCAATTGCCCGCTCCCGCAACTTCGGCGAGCGTGTCCCGGCCGTCCCGTCCGGCGATGAGCTCAGCAGGCTGGCCGCGACCTTCAATGAGATGCTGGGCAGCCTGCAGCAGGCCTATGAAGCGCAGCAGCGATTCGTCTCTGATGCATCGCACGAGCTGCGCGCACCCCTCACGGCCATTCAGGCGAACCTGGACCTGCTCGCACGGTTGCCCGCGATGTCCGACGAGGAGCGGCGCGAAGCCGTCGATGAGGCCGGACGCGAAGCCGGCCGGCTGGCCCAGCTGGTCGCTGACCTGTTGATTCTGGCGCGGGCCGATGCAGGTGTGCCCCTGCGTCGCCAGCGGGTAGAGCTCGATGCCGTGCTGATGGAGGCATTCAGCCAGGCCCACCGGCTCGCAAAGGGCCAGCGGCTGGAGGTGGAGCACCTTGAGCCGGTCACCCTCGATGGCGACCCGGCCCGCCTCAAGCAGGTCATGCTCATCCTGCTGGACAATGCGGTGAAGTACACGCCCCCGTCAGGACGCATTATGGTGGCGCTGCGTCGCCGGGGAGGACATGCCGAACTCACCGTCACCGATACCGGCCCCGGCATCGCTGCCGAGCACATGCCGCGGGTGTTTGAACGCTTCTATCGGGCAGAGTCCGGCCGCCCGCGCGACCCAGGGGGCACGGGCCTCGGCCTCTCGATCGCCCGTACCATCGTCGAGCAGCATCAAGGCGGCATCACGCTGGAAAGCGGCGGCGGTGAAGGTGTAACCGCCACGGTGCGCCTACCTCTGCGCGGATGATGGGTCAAGTGTTCGCTCAGCCAGTCCTCAGCCGCGGTTCAGCACCATCTCAGCGCACTCATTGACGATCTCGGCAGGCGGCACCTGCGCCTCGCTTCCGCCGGTTCGCCGCACGGACGTCAGGTGTGCGGGACACGCCGCACATCGCACTGAGGAGTGCTCCATGAGCTCTGGCAAGACAACCTCCCGTGTCCCACGGCCAGGCGCACGACCACCGCGGCGCGGCTGCCGCGCCGCGGTGGTCGTGCGCCTGGCCGTGTTCGTGATGACGACCGCAGTGGTACTCGGCGCAGCCGGCTGGCTCATGCGGCCCCGTGGAGAGGGGCCAGGCAAGGCCGACCGCAACGTCACCGTGACGATGGCCGGCTTTGAGCCGATGCGCATTACCGCCACCGCGGGCAAGGCCATGACCGTCAAGCTGATCAACCCAGATAGTCCCTTCCACTCAGACGGGGGCGGAGTGCATCAACTCGCGATCCCCGAGCTGGGACTGGATGAAAAGGTTCAGCCGCGTAGCACTCGTATCATCACGATTCCTGCCGCCGCGCCGGGGGAATACCGCTACTACTGCGATGTGTGTTGCGGGGGCAAGGAGAACCCAATGATGCAAGGCACGCTGACCGTGCAGTGAGGCAGCGGCATGAACGATGCGACGACATCGGTGACGCTGCTTTCCGTTGTGGGCGCCGCGCTCGTCGATAGTCTCAATCCGTGCAGCTTCGCGCTGCTGCTGGTGTTTATCGCCACCGTGATCGCGATGGTGGAGCGGCAGAGCGACGATCGTAGCATCGGTCTCGCGCGGCAGTGGCTGCTGTCCCGCGGTGGCGTGTACATCTTCGGCATCTTCGTCACTTACCTGGTTCTGGGTCTGGGGCTGCTGGGCGCTCTTGGTGTTGCCAAGTCGCTCTCCGGCGCCCACCTCGTGTCGCGGGCCGCCGCGCTCGTCGCCATCGGCCTGGGACTGGTGGCGCTGCAGGAAGCGCTGGTGCCGGAGCTGGGGACACGTCTCACCGCACACATCAATATGCCGCGCGTGCGCGGGCTGGTGGCACGGATGAGCATACCGGGGCTGTTCGGTGCGGGCGTGCTCGTCGGGCTCTGCACGGTACCGTGCTCGGGCACCGTGTATCTGGCGGTGCTGGCGCTGCTCTCGGCCCAGACAACGGCGGTGCAAGGTATCGGCTGGCTGGTGCTGTACAACGCGGTGTTCGTGCTGCCCCTGCTCGTCCTGCTCGGAGTGGCGGCAAGCCGGCCGGTCTACCGCCGGTTGACGAGGTGGCAGGTCCATCATCGGGCGACGCTCAAGCTGGCCACAAGCGCAATGGCGCTGAGCGTCGGCATGCTGACCCTGTCGATCCTCTGACGCCGGTGTTTGCACTGGCTCGGCTCTTCACCGCGGGCCGCGCCGCCACGCCGGCCCGCGTCGTCTCGGCCGTCGCCATCTGCATGGATATAAACGCTCAGGCTGTCCCCAGGCCCGATCCATCTCACCCTCAGCCGGCCGCGTCACAGTGGCGATGAAGCCCAGCGACCTGCGGCGCACAGGCGTCACGGCTCGGGGCGGCGTGCTGCGCCTCTCTGCCACGAAACGGAGGATGATGCGATGAACGGTACCGTGAAACTCGCGCTGGTGACCACCTCGGCCGTGGTGCTCGGCGGCTTTGTCTTGTTCGCGGTGGCGAGGAGCAGGCCGGATGCGCGAGCAGCAGGCATGATGCCGCCCCCGCTGGCCACGGGAGACACCGGGACCGCGATGATGCGTGCAGGCGAGCAGATGCAGAACCACGGACAGCGCATGCTGAGCGACGGCCGTGCCGCCGGCGACGAGGCCCTGACCGGACATGGCGAGCACTGGCTGCGTGATGGCGCGGCTCTCATCCAGGGTGGGCGCTGGATGGCGATGGATCCGCTGGCGGCCGGCAATCTTAGCGCAGATGGCCGCGACCTTGGCTCCCTGGTCGACTGGCTCGAACTGCAGCGGACAGTGCAGGCCATGCGCCACGCCGACACACCCCGCTCGCTGGACCTCAGCGCCGTCGAGTGGAGCGGCTGGATGCTGCGCGGTGAGGGGGACAACATGCAGGAGCATGCGCGCATCATGCGCGAGGATCTCGACCGGATGCAGGCTATGCATGGCCTCATCGGGTCTGAGCTGGAGGCGCTGCGCGGATCGGTCGAGGCGATGCACCGCGCGGGCGGCCATGTAGCGGGGCATGGACAGGCCATGCTCGAATACGCCGCCAGGATGCGCCGCGGCATGGGCCAGCGTTGATCCGTGCGGCGTAGATCGTCACTGCTGCCAGTGCGGCGCTTGCACCTATCACCTGCGCTCCCGCCTGCGACGATTGCAACTGGCTCATGGTGCGTCTCGCCTGCCGTGGCGCTGCAACCCTCAGCCGGCCTTCAGCCGTAACACAGCAGACGTTCAGAGTGTCGGGCCATGCTGGCATTACCGATCGACGTTGGCCGGCCGCGGCCTGTGTACGGGACCCGGCCGGTACCGGCGTCAAAGGAGGAGATCATGGTAGAGCGTTTCGTTCGTGATCCGGTCTGCGGGATGGCACTCGACCCGACGGAGGCGGCTGTCAGCCAGATCCGGCATGGCGAGACTTTCTGGTTCTGCTCACAGCTATGCTTGACGCAGTTCAGCCAGGCGCCCGGGCGCTATGCCGCCGATGCAGCACCGGCCCGGCCGGTGAGCGGCACGGTGCCGGCTACCGGTGTGGGCCATGTCACCGTTCCCGTGACAGGGATGACCTGCGCCTCGTGTGTGCGCAAGACGGAGCGGGCGCTCCGCGCCGTCAACGGCGTCACGGACGCCCGCGTCAATCTGGCGGCGGGCACGGCGACTGTGGATTACGACCCGGGGCGCTCTGGTCCGCGCGACTTTGAACGGGCCATCAGGGGTATTGGCTACCAGGTGCCGTGGGACCGTCTGGAACTGCTGGTGCTCGGCATGATGGGCAGCCACTGCCAGTCAATCGTCGAGCAGACGCTCAACGGCCTGCCCGGCGTCTTGTCGGTCTCGGTACACCTGGCGACCGACCGCGTGACGGTCGAGTACGCGAGCAGCCTGGTCAGCGCGGCGGAGATCAGGAAGACACTGCGATCACTCGGCTATCAGGTGTCAGAGCGCGGCGATGGCGCCAGCGCGGTGGACCGCGAGCGGGAGGCACGCCGTCACGAAACCCGCACTCAGCTCATCAATCTGCTCCTGGCGTCGCCGCTGGCCCTGCTGATCATGCTCGGCACCTTTCGTGATTACTGGATGTTTGATCGCTTGCTGCCGGCGTTCATGGGGAGCAAGGTCTTTCTGTTCATTTTGACCACGCCGGTGGTGCTCGGACCGGGGCGGCAGTTCTTTGTGAACTCATGGAACGGCCTGCGCCGCGGGGTCACCGACATGAACCTGCTGTACGCCACCGGTATCGGCGCGGCGTACTTCATCGCCGTGATCAACACCTTCTGGCCGAATGCCGGCTTTGGCGGCAAGGATGCCACCTTCTTCGAATCGGCGGCGCTCCTAACGTGGTTCGTGGTGCTGGGGCGCTATCTGGAAGCGCTGACCCGGGGCCGGACCTCGGAAGCGATTCGGCGGCTGATGCGGCTGCAACCCAAGCGCGCACGTGTGCTCCGCGACGGAAGGGAGGTGGAGCTTCCTGCCGACGAGGTGGAACGCGATGATGTCTGTCTCGTTCGGCCGGGTGAGGCGATCCCGGTGGACGGCCTTGTGCTAGACGGCTACTCGGCAGTCGATGAGTCGATGCTCACCGGGGAAAGCCTGCCGGTCGAGAAACAGGCTGGCGCGACCGTGATCGGTGGCACGCTCAATAAGTCTGGCGCGTTCCGTTTCCGGGCGACGCAGGTAGGCAAGGAGACCGCGCTCGCGCACATCATTCGGCTGGTGGAGGATGCGCAGGCGACGCGCGCGCCGATCCAGAAGCTCGCCGATGCGGTGGCCGGACACTTCATTCTCGGAGTGCATCTACTTGCTCTGGTGGTGTTCGCCTTCTGGTACTTCGTCGGGTTCGACCTGTGGTTTGACCCAGAGAGCCGGCTGGTGATGAGTCCATACCGGCTGACGGAGATCGGGGTCTTTGGTTTCGCGTTGCTGCTCTCCGTGACGGTGCTGATCATCTCCTGCCCGTGTGCGGTCGGCCTCGCTACCCCAGCGGCTATCATGGGCGGCTCCGGCATCGCGGCGGAGCACGGCATTCTGTTCAAGGGTGGCGACGCGATCGAGGCCACCAGCAGGCTGCAAGCCGTTGTGCTGGACAAGACCGGCACGCTCACACGCGGCAAACCGGCCGTGACGGACGTCGTGCCGGCAGGCGGCGTAGCCACGGAACGCGTGCTGGAACTAGCGGCCGTACTGGAGAAATACTCCGAGCATCCCTTGGGCGATGCGATCGTTGAAGGAGCGCGCGCACGGGGGCTTGCGATCAGCGATCCAGAGAGCTTCCAGGCGATTCCCGGACATGGTGTCGAGGCTCAGTCTGGAGGACGTGCGCTGCTGCTCGGCAATCGCAAGCTGATGGAGGAACGCGCGATCCCGCTCGGCAACCTGCCGGAGATTGCCGAGCAACTGGAACAGAGCGGCAAGACCGTGGTGTTTGTGGCGGCCGAGGGTCAGGCTCAGGGCCTCATCGCCGTTGCGGACACGCTCAAGGAGAGTTCCGCCCGGGCTGTGGCCGAACTTCACCGCTTGGGCATCAAGGTCGCGATGCTGACCGGCGACAACCGCCGCACCGCCGAGGCCATCGCCCGACAGGTAGGCATCGAGCGTGTTCTCGCTGAGGTTCTGCCGCAGGACAAAGCTGCCGAGGTCAAGCAGCTGCAGGACGAGGGCTTGAGGGTGGCGATGGTCGGCGATGGCGTCAATGACGCACCAGCCCTGGCCCAGGCGAACGTCGGCATCGCCATGGGCGCCGGAGCGGACGTGGCCAAGGAGACGGGTCACGTGGTCTTGATGAAGGACGACCTCGTCGATGTCGTCGCCGCCATCCAGATTGCCCGCTTCACCATGCGGCGGGTACGCCAGAACCTCGGCTGGGCATTTGGCTACAACACGCTGTCTATTCCCCTGGGCGCCGGCCTGCTGTATCCCCTGACGGCACAGGTGGTGAGCCCGGAACTGGCGGCGTTCCTGATGGCGATCAGCTCGCTGTCGGTGACGCTCAACTCATTGGCGATGCATGGCTACCGGCCGCCTATCCGCCGGCGCCGCCCGGGTGCACCAGACGTCAGGCCCCAGCAGCCGGCGCTGCCTGCAGCGCAGCACGGCTAACCCGAAGGGAGGTGCCATAATGAACCGCTCACTACTCCAGCGCCCCGGCCTGGTCAGCGCCATGATCTATCTGCCGCTTGCTCTGCTCGGCGCCGCTGTGTTCTTCTCGGCCACGCTGGTGTTCGGAGGCGGTGGCTGGGTTGCGCGTCTTGGCGGCAGCACCTGGGTCTTCCTGCTGACGTTGATCATCCTGATGCCCGTTGTCATTCCAGCCGTGCAGCGCCGCCTCGGGGCGCTCAGCGGAAGGTAACGTCCACCGACACGCAGGTATGGGCAGCGGCCCCATGCACGCCGGCACAGAGAATCCGGGCTGGGCGCAGCATGCTCGGCTTGGGCGATTGAGAGAGCGCCGTGGAAACCACACGCATTGCACTGGCCGTTTCTTACCTCACCTGTGGAGATGCTCCACGGTTGGAGCGGGCGTTGCGCCAAATACCGGGGATAATCCGTGTGTACATTAATCCCCTGACCGAGATGGCATACATCGAGTACGACGCAGGCATCGTCACCGCTGATGAGTTTACGACCGCGGCGCATCGGGCAGGATATGAGCTCAGCGACGCGCGGCGCCGCTAGTCTGCCACCATGGTGGTGCGCAAGCTGGGCCGCTTCGCCCGCTCGGTGGTCGTTGCGCTGAGCACCGTCAGGCAGTTCTCAGACCTCGGCGTCAGCGTCCTGTCGCTCTCCGAGCAGGGGATGGACCTCACCAGCCCGATGGACCAGATGACCTTCGGCATGCTGGCGCTGCTCGCCGGCTGCGACCGTGGGCACCTCGGCCAAGAGATTTGAGGGGCAGGGCCGAGCGCGAGGCGAAGGGGCTGCTGCGCTGTGTCCACTGCGGCGAGCGGATGCAGGTGGTCTACACCCATAAGGGGCGCGTCCGGTACTACTGCCGCAGCAAGGCGCAGGGTGTGGGCTGCGCCGGCAGGGGCTCGTTCCTTGACCTCTATGAGCAGCAAACCGTGGCCGGCCTGGCCGCATTCACGTTGCCGGAAGGCTGGCAGCGAGATGTCTTGGCGGAGCCGGCCGGTGCGCAACGGGATGCCGCCGCGCCGGAACAGCAGCGCCGGCAACTTCAGCAGCGGCTCAGCCGGCTCAAGGACCTCTACGGCTGGGGTGACCTCACCCGCGAGCAGTACCAGGCCGAACGCGACGCCATCGAGCGGGCACTGGCGCAAATGTCCCCCGTCGAACCGGGAGACGACCGCCTGCAGCGGCTGGAAGCGTACGTCCGCGACCTGCCTCGCGCGTGGCAGGATGCCGGCTCAGAGCAGCGGAACCAGCTCGCCAGCGTCATTTGCGAGAGTGTGTGGGTGGACGGCCCTCGCGTGGAATACGTGAAACCCCGCTCTGAGCTGGAACCACTGTTCCAAGCCCGGACCGGGGCCGATCAGCCGGTGCGTGCCGGCTGTCACATAGAAGGCCGAAATGTTGGCTCAGGCGACCCCGATGGGAGTCAAAGCCTCCGAACTGAACCCGC
>WBZO01003175.1_pt1 | contig 19752 bp, 13 predicted proteins | sample 5204261 | NCBI WGS metagenome assembly WBZO01 (sample SAMN12412400, study PRJNA552823) | activated sludge metagenome | isolation source: activated sludge from anammox sidestream of wastewater treatment plant... | place: USA: North Carolina | collected 2017-09
CTGTTCGTTGACTTTACTCTCGGCTCCTTGGATTTTAACGGCATTGAAATATCAAGGAGCCATTGTACCTTAGCTTTTGCGGTTGAAAATGAGGATATTACCTCGTTTCAAGCATTTCTACAGAGCCCATATTCTTATTATTTTTAGCAGGGTGTATTCAATCTCAAAATAATTCTTCATTCAATACAAGTGAAAATCAGTCTATAATATCCACCAATGGCACAACAAACTTGATATTTGAGCAGACAACCCCGATTCAAGTCACACCTCAATCTGCTCCCTCGCAGGCCACACAAATGATAACACAGGTAACACCGTCAACCAAACTCAATAGAACTCCTTGTGGAGATAATATATGCCCAGACGGCTGGATGTGTTGCGGTAAAGAGTGTTATTATCCAACGGAAAACATAGGATTCGAATGTGTGAATGATAAATTAGTGAAAAAACAACCAAAGACTTGCAAGGATATTGTTTGTTACGGAGCAACTTCCCAATGTTGCGACGACTATCGTCAAGGACCTGTTTGCTATGATCCTTATACTCATCGATGTGCTCAAACCTTTCTTTTAAAATAAGTATTTTGAGCGGCGGCAACCCTGTAACATTTAAAAGACTTGAATGGCCGAAATCTACGAATTCATGGTCTATTGCGCTTACAAAGTTCAGGCATGCAACCTTCCGACATGGACCTATCACAAGAGAATTACCGCGAAAGGCCTTGATTAATTATCTGGTGGAGCTTGAGCATATCGAGGAAAGCACCCGGGGGGATACATCATAAGTGTGGAGAAGATGACCCGGTCATATCTCACTCATATGGAAATACTGCAAAAACCTGTCTCTCTCTAGTAGTTCCGTTTACTGGTGAAATGCTACCTACCGCGAGCCATCGAGATGGGCTAATAGAACGAATCAAAAAGGATTTTTTAAAGCCATCTGCTGATTTTAAGGTGTGGGTGGAACGTGGGTCAGCGCCATCACGTTATTATTTGCTCGCACTTGATTCACTGCCTGAAGAAGTTCCTGCATTAAAGGAGTTATGTGGGTGCTGGGTCCAGTAATCGAAACTGAGAGCGGATTACCTGATGTGCTTCTTATATCCACCGAAATGGTAACATTAGACATAGTTTTGTTCCTCCAAATTTCCTATCACCATATATTCAAGAAATACCTTTTGCTTGAACGACCGTTGATGTTTTTCCTTTCCAGATGATGTGATCACAAGGAAGTTCTCACGAACTTGTTGGAATATTCTGCCAAAAAAAGGAATTAACTCAATTTCACCGTGCTTTCACTCTTTGTATATCTGCTTTCAAGAGATGTCCTGCTGTCTTTATTCGTTTGATTCAGATCGTACAACCATTGGCCATATTGTTTTAAGGCTTGGGTGTAGGTGTACTGATCGTTTGAATAATCGTATCGCAGAATCAGGACCCCTTCATAGGTATTTTCCTTTTTAGAGACAATCTGCCCTGATTTGTATTTTTCTTTATATTCCCTTTTCATGATGCCAAGGGTGTCGGGATTTTCAACATGGCCACCCTTGAATGGATACTTGGTTTCGAAAATATCCCGCTTGGAACTCTCTGTCCCGCTGCTATCCAGGTAGAATAATCTCCCGAATTCATCGTAAATGACTGATGCATATTTGTAGGAGTCGGTCTTTGGATCAAAATCAATAACGACCTTTCCAATCCGATCGTAATCGAATTCTTTCACGACATCCCCACGGGAATAGGTCTGATTCATGGAGTAATTCGCCACACTTGTCCCTGTTGCCTTCAGGGAGGTCCCGGACTGTTTCATAGCTCCCTGGGAGGTGCTGGAGGACTTCGAACCCCCGAGCATGGAACAACCGGCAAATGATACAGCAACGATAATTAATATGATAAAAATAATTTCCCGCCGCATAATTGCCTATTATTTTAGAAAGAAGAAGTAACATTGCAGAAATTAATGTATAAGGGCAGCTTTTTTCGCATCTTTTTCCTTTGGAATTATCCCTATCCCGTCAGAGATGCCCCCCAATAATACAATCGTGGGGTGGGCGATCACCTGAACTTGCATGGGTCTTGTTATTGAAAGAATCAATCAGGCCTGAATGAACATCCCGTTCAAAGGTTAACAGAACGTGTTTAAAATTATGGTCCTACTAAAAACGTGCCCATTTTAACCGAAATTAATAACGTTCATTGTCAGAACAAATGTATAGATATCCGTTGGATTACTGGACAACGAAGCATTTGCCCGCACCAAGGGCGGTGCTGACACAATAAAGGTGGCCAATCATGACGATAAGCGGAACTGATTACAGGCAGTATGTACCTCCCTCTTTTTCTCATGAGGGCGGTCTCAATCTGACGAAGCGTTTTCTCCGTTGGAAAAAGCAAATGACATTACCTTTCAGAATAGCCATAGGCTACCCGAATCGGGTTGCATTTAATCCTCAAAGCCTTGTTGAGCCATAACATGTTTTATTGAAAGTATCAGAGGGGGATATTTTTGGATCCAAGAGAGGTATTTCTTCAAAAAAAATTGGTCTGTGATTGCGGAACCGGTGATTTTGATACCTATTATGAGGTCGTAAGAGAAGGCCTTTTAGACAATTACGTGTTTTATTGCCGATGTAAGGCCTGCGGTTGTCACTGGCTGTTCGCATCAGCAGTGTCTCATGTGAAACATTCATCCAGGACACCCTATTTTTCAGATCCAAAGGAAATTGCCGGTGTAAAATGGAAGCTGCTTGAGGTGGAGAAGAAGGTACCACTGTCCGTGTAATAGTCCTTTACAATTTATATTTGAACATCTCCCGACCGGCGGTTAATGTCCTGGGGTGCTGGCATAGTCTTTGTGGCAACCCATGGAATACTCATTCTTTTTGAGAGATGGTTGTTGGTAGTGTCCTTTTCCTGAAGCTCATCATTTCATTGGTTTTGACTCCCAAGATGTTCTCCAATGCCCCGCTGAATGATACTATTGGGAGGGGGCAAAAATGTGTTACTAAAATTTCCCTTCTTGTCCTATTTAGGAATAAGTAAAAAAATTGATAAATAAATCTTCACAAAATTCCTCAAGAATGAGCCAAGAAATTCAATATCAAAGGTATAGATTTATCGGACCATTAATCGCTCTTGTTATCGTTATTAATATTTTTTTATCCAATTGGAATTTAGAGGCCCTAACTCAAGCATTAGGTAATTCAACAAATTTGACTTACAATCAAACTGAAAATTTTCCAAATACTTTTATCTCCATATCTGGATTTTCTCTATTTCTTCAGATTTTTATTTTAGCGATTGGATTTATTTCGTCAGATGCACTAAGCTATTTGGTTTACAATCTTTTCCACTTTTTCTGGAATCATTACGAGACACCACATGATGGATATGAAAGATTGTACATGAAATTACGAAATTATGAATTTTTTAAAGGAAAACAAGGCGATGCAAAAAAAATAGATACAGTTTTTACATATTTTTTTAATGTATCTGTAAATGAAAAAGTCAGAGAATGGATATTACGGCGATTTTCTATTTACTTTGGATCATTAACTGCATCCATTAGTATATATATTGGACTAATCTGTTCTATTCCAATTTATTATCATAGCTGGACTGAGTTCCATTTGGCTTTTCTGGTATTATTTCTATTAATAACACTATTTCTCACCTCAAACGGACTCAAAGCAAAGGAGGACATCATTGATATGATTGATTATTGGTTAGATACAGATGGTCAAACGCAAATACGTCAACAGTGAAGATGCCCGCAAGATGATAAAAAAAGGAAGCCAATTATTCATCTCCCGATTTTTGGATGAGATCCCTGCGGATTTTTGATCATCATTATGGCATTGATCCGCCACACCCACGGATCTCCCAATTCGATTTTTTAGTACATATTTTTGATACGAACTATAACCTGAAAGAATCAAACAGGTGAAAAATTTAATGGCGTTACCATTTTATATTGCAGACTTTTTTCTGATGTTTTCGAAATTGAATTTTATTCCCATTTCTCCCTCAGTACTTGTTTTTTTTAATCTTCTCAGCGAACAATAATTCCAGTTCCCCAAATTGCCAGATTGTGGGATAGTTAATTATAGCAGCATTACTATTACAATCGATTGATTAGGAGGGGAACGATGCCAATTGCACATGCCATGTGGATCCATGGCAACAGTGTCCGGATCGAGTATCCGGATCGGATGGAGGGTGACACCCGGAGGGGTGGGGCGTACTACAAGATGATGGGGAGCCGGCTCAGCAAGAACTGGTTCCACGCGGCAATTCCGACCGCATTGATTGTGGAGGGTCGCCGGTTACGGCTCCATTCCGTGATGCTGCGGTTTCGTACGAAGGGGGCTGCGGTGACGAAAGTGCATGTCTATGACGGGGAGAACCAGATTGCATCGCACGAAGGACTGAGCTTGTCATCAACGGACTGGCACTTTGAACGATTCGAGGTGCCGGATCCGAAACCGGAGATATTCTGGGGGGTCGGTATTTCGTTCGAGGGTGAATTCGACCGGAGCCGCGAGAGGCGGATCGATATCAGTGCTGCTGGCGCTGATTTCCTGTAACCCCGGAGCGGACCATGTCAGCCCATCATGCACTCTGGGTTCACGGCCATAGCGCCGAGGTCGAGTATCCGGACCGTGTCGCTTCGCTGGAGTACAAGGGGAACTCCGTGAAAATCGAGGGAACCCCCTCAACTGATAACTGGGTCCATTTTGCGGTGCCTTCCCCGGTCATCATCGATAACCTCCGCATGCGGCCGACAGGGATCCTTTTCCGCTATCGGTCTCCCGACGGCGGCTGTACCGTGGACACCGTACATATCTACGATGGTGAGAACCGGATCGCAGGTGCTGAACGCCCATGGGGATCCGTGACGCTGGAGACCTGCAGGGGAACATCAGAGACAGGGAGTATCAGCGAACGGGATGAAAACGGATGGAAATACCTTATCCTGGGATTTGATGCGCTGTTTATTATTTCTGTCACGTATGGTATCGGAATTTCGATCCATATCACCTTCGGTCGCACCGGGGGAAGAGTTGAATTCGAAGCCGCAGGCTGCGACTTTGATATCGCCACTCCCCTGGCCCCCCAACGCCTCCCTGTGTACACCAGTAAAACACTGATGGAGTTCCCCTATTACAGCAGTCTTCCCCTCCATGTGCACACTGACGCCATCGAACGGATCCTGGTCCTGCTCCATGGGAGTGGTGCCAGTGCACGCGAGTACCTGTCCAATGGTCTGGCCGCTGCAAAAGCTGCGGTTGACAACGGCGTGGACAGAAACGCCCTCCAGAATACCCTCATCGTTGCCCCGCAGTTCATTGACCAGCGGCATGACCATGATTGTGTCTATGGTGACTACTGGAGAAGGCTTCCTCCCACCATCGTGTACTGGGAAGGCGGTCGTCCGGCAGGAGCCGAATCCAAAGAGCAGGATATCACCGGGAACGGCATTCCCGACAGCGGGACACTCAGCTCATTCACCGTGCTGGATGTACTGCTCGAGCAGCTGTGCCGGAAAAACCTTTTCCCAAACCTGAATAAGGTCATCATCGCAGGCCATTCGCTCGGTGGCCGGTTCATGAGCGCTTATTCGGCTGCCAGCCGGTTCGAGCAGGAGGTTGCCACACCCCGGGGGATTCACGTCCGGTATCTGGTGATGGGATCCGGATCGTATGTCTACATGGATGATACCCGGTATACCTTCACCGATGACACGTATCTTACTGCCGCTGATAACGATGACTGGCGGGATACTGTCGCAACGCTGTACGATTTTGGGACCGTGTGCACCGAGAATCCGGCCGCATTCAATGAATGGCCATGGGGTCTTTCCATGCCGGTTCGTGATGGAACGCCCGTGTATCCCTATCCGACCATGGTAGGGGCAGCGCAGATCCAAAACCAGTTTGGTGCACGCGATGTGCACTACCTCATCGGCGAAGGTGACCTTCTCGAGAGCTACGAGCAGTGCCCGGAACGGGTTCAGGGGCAGGACACGCTGGCAAAGACACTGCTCTACTTCTGGCACCTGGAACACCACTACGGAACGGCGCATCTCAATCACCATTTGCACGTGATACCTGACATCGGCCATAGCGGCCTCCGGGAGATGACCTCCCCTATCGGGCTTGCTGTGATCTTTGGATGGATACCCTGAACTGGAAACAACTCGCACACCCGTGAACGTGTCTCACCCATCCTCATCCAGAATGCGGTCCCAGAACCGGCAAAAACGAGTGCTCCCAACCACACAGCATGAAAAAAGTACCTGATTCCCTTGAGGGACGAATGGCGATGCCGGATTACGGAATTACATCACCTTATTCACGTTAAGGAATACCGAATGAAAATGCATGGGGCTTTTTCATGCAAAAAAAGAGAGTCCCGGATTGGATCAGTAGTACATCTCAATCCAGTTCTCGTGGTACTGGTACAGCTCGTCAGCGGATGCATCGCCCATCATGTCCATGGCGATCGATCCGGTGTTGGGATACCACCAGTCAATCCAGTTGGACTGGTACTGGTCCGCATAGTCACCCGCCGCAAGGGTCGCAACATTGACCTGGGTCACGTTATACATGCCAGGATCATACCAGTAGTTCTCGGTTAAATCGGCGTAATTGATGAAGTACTGATACGATTCATCACCGCCCATTGCAGCCCCTGTAACCTCCTGACCGACATTGTTGGTGGATTCCGAATAGGCATATTCATTTTCTGCGTAATTGTCAGCATACTGGTAAACCCCCTCGTCATCGGAAATGGCCGAGAGCGCAACATACTGGGCAATATCTGCAAAATCACCAAAATATGCACTGTTGTCTGCATTCTGGTACACGTACGCGCCATCACCACTCAACCAGACTTCCTGGCCGAGGTCGAGGTTGTCATAGAGATCCCCCCAGTTATAGCCGTACTGCCACACTTCATCGGTCGCAACCGCATTCAGAACGATGGACTGGCCAAGGATATCGTCACCGTAGGTATACATCCAGTTATAGGCATACTGGTCTGCATCCCCATCGGTTGCATATGCCCCTGCCGTTATCAGCTGTGTACCTTCGGATACCGGGTCATCAGTTTCGAATTGGTTGTACAGGTTCTGGTCGATATCAGTGCCTGTGGCGTACGCAGTGACGGCCTGGGTGGATACCGTGCTGGATCCGGCATCATAGTTCATGTTGGCGAAATACTGATTCACCCAGTCCCCGGCGACCGCATTCAACGTCGCGGACTGGTCGACCATGATAGTTTCATAATTCCCCATCTCCGCGTAGTTGTCACCAGTCTGGTAGGCGAAGCCCCCGGCCATTGCATCCATGATCACAGACTGGATCGCGACTGCACCATCCCCATAGAAATAGGCATCGTTCGCTGCCTGCTGCTCGATATCCCCACCCGCAACGGCAGCCTGGGAGATACTCTGGGTTGCAAGCGACCCGGCATCAGGATCAGCCAGATTCCAGCCCATTTGCCAGACATACTCTTCAGCCGATGCGGTCTGATCGATCGTCTGGGTTGTGGTGGTCCCTTCTCCGTAGACCTCGGCTATATTGCTCGGCCAGTAATAAGTGCCTAATCCGTCATATTCCCCGAGGTTCTGCCAGACATTTTCACCGGTGGCATCCATGTTCAGGCTCTGGGTGACGACCGCATTGTTGCCGTATACTATCGCAAAGTTGCCCGGCAGCCAGTAGGACTCATCGTAGATGTATCCGTAATTCTGCCAGATGTCCGTCCCGGTTGCAGTCATGGTGGTGCTCTGGGTGACGACTGCGCCATCCCCATAAATGCCACCCTCCCCGGCTTCAAAGTCGACGTCCCCGGCTTCATTCAGGGCACCCTGGTCCACCTCTCCGGTGCCTTCAGCACTCAAGGCGATAGTCTGGGTGACGACCGCACCTTCCCCGCCTGCCTCATAGACATAGTTTGATGCCTCCTGATACAGATCTCCACCGGTCACAGTAGCCTCGATACTCTGTACTACCTCGCTTGGAAGCGCTGCAGCGGTCCCTGCCAGCAGGAGCAGTGCCAATGCGGTGATTATAACATATCTCATCTGGTTTCATCACTCCTGTAAAGTTGCGAAAGAACAAGATCCTCCCAACGATACAAACAGATCATGAAATATTCCGACAGTTATACGTATCCATTTTTATCGGCAGCTGGTCGTTTCCACGAGCCTGTCCCCTCCTTGAAAAGCTGGCACGGAAACGAAGAGTGATATGAAGAATTTCCCCTTTGGGCAGTCTTACAGGAGTAGGTTGACCATTATGCATGAAAATCGGATCAAGGGAACTCAACTCCTTGGTTCACCTGTCAGATGAATACCTGAGTGTTCCCATCCCCTTATCGGTCTGAGCGATTCATCAGGATCTCCTTTCCCAGAAGGCAGTTCATTTTAACCTGACAGGTAGGTGCTGAAAGAGACTATGTTGAACGGTCTTGACTGAACCGATAAAAAAAATTCAGGGGAGTGTTTCCCCATCCATTATACTCTGTTAAGACCGGAGGTCCAGCCCATCTGCTTGTCGAAGAGGAAGATCTTCCCGTCAACCGTGGTCCGCTCCGAGAACTCCATCAGCTCAAAGAAGGAGGTTGACGCGTCGCGGCCTTCCATGATGGTGCCTTCAATGTAAGCGGATACCTTCCCATTTGAGGGGATATCTCCGAGGGGGGTGACACGGATGTTGTGGTTGAGCGATACCGGAGTGCGGAGAGACCCGAGAACAAACCTGCTGTTCGTCTGGGTGTTGGTATTCACGACACTCCCATCGATGGTGCTCCCGGAATTGATGGTATTGGAAAAGCTGCTCAGAAAGAGGCTGTCCGTCGAAGTGATCGAGGACCCATTCTCTCCGAAGAAGCTGATCTGCTTGGTTGCTTCAATATTCCCGGAGTCTGCCATCGCCACGCCCACGAAGAGCAGCGCCAGAGCGATGACAAGTATTCCTGTTTTTTTCATACCATTCCTCCTGTATTGCATGTTGAGTGACTCAACATCACTACTCAATGTTGGGATTGTATTATATAAAATCATTCAACCTGGCGGTATGATACTTGGTACTATTAGTTTATAGGTAGTTCCTTCTTTCATGACATGTCGTACGATCAGGGTACGATATGATTGGAATTGGACACGCGATCGGTTTGGCCCGGTATGGTTTTTCCCGCCACAATACATGGATATCCTATCGCTTCTCTCTCCTCCGAACCAGGTCCTCGTATCCTCCCGAGAGAAGCGGCCAGCTGCTCCGGGGGTGTTTGAAAATCCCATCAAGACGGCTGATCTCATCTGCCAGGTCGTCGGCAGAAACCCCGCCTGTTCCCTCCAGGGTAAAACTGATGAAATCGGGATTGTCGGTCAGGTTATCAACCTTTACAATGATTGTATCGGGATTGATTGTGCCTGCCGCTTCGACAATGATCCCAAGTGAGCGGAATCCTTTCCGGGTGGGTTTCACAAAAAACAGCACGAAGAAATCCCCTTCAGGAACTCTGCCTTTCTCAGTGCATGGTTTTTTGTGCCCCCCGCATGATGACAGGGTGACAATATCATCCAGTCCCGAGAGAGCCATCACCAGGTTCTTTACCGATTCGTCGGCATCAGCTGGTTCACCATACCGGAGCTCGCCGGCCATCTCCTCAAACGAAGGCTTTTTCCAGTGCCTTGCCCGGATTTTTTCTACGGTCACCGCGAACTACCCCTGCCCCGTGTGCATGTGATATATGTGTGCTTTGTTTCAGTCATGTAAATGGTTGTGGTCCGGCCAAAGAGCCATTCTTTTCTGATCAGCCGTGTCCGGTCATCCTGATGAGGATCGGCTGCTGCCCACGATCGATGGTGTCCGTGGGGTGGGCGCCTTGCAACGCTCATCAGAGCGGCTCCTGCACAAACCTCCTCTATCTGACAAGAAACCATTCATATCCATCACTCCTCCTTTCGGGTCAAGCAATCTACCTGCACAGGGGGGGAATGAACCTGACCTATCGTAGTATTTCATATATACCGGCTTTGAGATGCCTTGGCTGGTAAGTCAGGGAAAAACCCCTGGTTACCCGGAGGCGAATCTACCACGTCCCAGTACTGCCTCACCGGTACGATCTCAAGGGGATGCCGCCTTCGTAACGGCTATGGAAGTGCAGAACACTCGCGTCACATTCGATGCCCGATCAGAGTGACGAAAAAATGTAGGGGAATAGCGCATACGTTGTTCGAACACCGGAGCACACGCTGGTCTGAACAACCCGAATCCGCATATTCATGCAGTCACGAATAACCGCAGGAGGGTAAGAATATACGATAGGATAGCCGTTGGAGGCCCTCCACAACGGCATTATTTTTCCGGCATTTCAGGATTTTCTTTTCTTTTCTGTTCGATGTTCGATCCTTCACAGGAATGGTGCGGGTATCCTATACGGAACTGAATTCAGTTCCCGATTAGTAGTGAGACTTCCCTGTCATGTCACTATTAGCCCGAGTTTTATCCCTTCCTACCCGGGAAACCTCGTGGAACTAGTTACTCTAAATTGGTGAGATAGTTCAAAAAAAAAGAATGCCTTGAGATTCTTACACAAATTCCACCACTGCCACTGCAGTCATATCAGTGCCTTCATTGATAATGACGTCGGCAGTGTTCGTGAAATCCGTGGTGTCAGGCATTTCGAATTTCAGGGCAGTCTGGTACTTGAGGTAGATCATCAGCTCCTCGTCTATCTCCAACGGCATATCGAGATCAATGGCAAGGCCGACTTCCCCTGCATCGTTGTCAACCGAAGCAAAGGTCACCTGCGGGGTATCAGTAAGTACTTCGGCAAGGCCATCCGCACCTATCTTTAGTACCTCGACTCCTCCGCCCAGCTTGCCGGGATTCACATCGAACTGCGTCCCGAAGGCATCATCAAGGGTGACGGTATCAACTCCAATCCCGGTGATAGTAATGACAGCATAGAGCTGGCCTGGATTGGTACTCGTCACTTCACCCTTTTTATTTACCACATACTTGACTTCGTACTTCCCATCGCCATCGGTATCCGGAAGCGTCATTCCGAGGTCAGCCGGCTCCTGGAAGTCATCATCTGTACGGCAGATACCGTCAGGTCCACAGTTATACGGCATGAAATCGACTGCCGTGTACCTGAAATCTTTCTCGAGAGTGTAGGGAGGCAGTTCATAGGTCCAATCTGTTTCTGACCAGCCACCCCAGCTCGTACCATCAAATGCCCGGACCCGGGCATAATACGTGGATCCAATAAGCAGGGGTGATCCTGCATATACAATTGAACTGTCATCCCCGGTACCAATGGCTGGATCCCAGATATTGGTCCCTGTCCCACCGGCTCCTGTCCACACCTCTACCTCAAACTGCACCTGGCTATCGCCTTCCGCATCTGCATACGTCCACCTTATCGTTGGAGTAGCAAGGAGGGGATTGTCGATAAGAACAGGATTTGTTGTTGGAGGCGTGTTGATGGAAAGCCCCGTCCATTTTACTTCAACCCAACGATTTCGGGACCTTGAATAGGGATACCCTGCATCAGAATACAACCATTCATCCCGCATATTATCTGAAGAGGTTAACAAAGCCGTAACATCAATTGCTTTTCGAAGGTCAAACGCAGAAATCATGGTACCTGTTAAAAGTCCTTGTGTCATCCCGACATAATCGATCCCCGCATTGTCATACCAATAATCCTGCCAGATTCTTACCTTATACTCTCCCGAGGGGTCTGGAAGCCACATACTCAGATCGAAACTTCTTGTTGCGTCAACTCCCCCTTCGATCGACCAACCGTCCCTCTGTGCCCATTGGCTTCCATCCCAGGTGTATATGAAATAAGTCCCCATCGGCACATAGTATCCCTCTGATACAACGACAAAATCCCTCGCCTCACCTGATTGATCAGGCATAGCAAATTCCAGTTCGATGGACTCGAGCGAGGTCATCGTAGCGTAATTGTTGTCAGAATCCAGGAGGGCTTCACAGACATCGCCATTCACAGAATGCGTGGCCGATGCCAATGGCACGGTGGTAACTTTGATCTCTGCCTGGGATGAGGGGTCCAATCCGACGTAATCAATAATATGGTACTTTCCTTCATGGCATGATGTGGCATATAATCTGACCTTGTTATTGAGGACAAAGTCATCTTTCAGATTGTAAGCACTGGTTGCCCAGTCCATTCTTGGTGCACACCGGTGCCTGGTAACCCACTGGCCATCACTGTCTTGGGTCTGGATTGCAATTGCTGGTGTGACGTAGGTTGGATCTCCAACAGGCCCGTCGTTCTGGTAGCCAAGTACCCGCAGAACGAAGATCCCCCCATTGGTTATGTCCAGGTTGTTGAAATCGAGTTCGACATAGTCGCCATTTCCAACATTCAATCCCCTCTCATCCTCAATGGAGAGTGCAGCCACGGCATCATTACCAGCCGAAGTGATTGCAGAGGTCGGAGCACTGGGACTTCCATAAGTCCAGATGGTTCCTCCCTCATCAGCTGAGATCTTGACCATGGTTGGGTGATCAACCGTTATCAGCTGCACAAAATCGGTATATGACGATTCAGAATTTGTCTCCTGGAGTCTGAGTATATAATGACCTTCTTCGGAAACCACAGGTACTTTCAGGGTGTAATAATCGGTGACCTCATTGGCCGGACCTCTGGAAGTAGGGTAGACATCGTTGTCCTTTACAAATTCCCTCCCGTTCCAAGAATAGATCCAAGGACATGATGCAAGGTCATAATCATCCTCATACGCTTCAAGGATAAGGGTGGTTTCCAGTGCTGGTTTATCTGAAATGATAATGGCAACATCATCGAGATACAGACCTGCCATATTATAGGGACTCTGATCAAATTCATCTCCAAAATCCGCATACAGTCGATATCGGAGATATATTGAACCACCCGCGTAATCAGTGACATCAAAGTAATATTCTGACCAGTCACCTTGCATGACATGGAACAGTTCACTCTTTGTTTCCCATGAAATCCCGTTGCTGGAAACCTGGAACTCGCCTCTGTCAAGCATTTCATCGACGGCGATCCAGGCCCAGAAACGGACTCGGACAATCTGATCGCTGGTAACTGCCGGTATCGCAATGCCCGGCGATGTCAGATACGAATCACTCGAATAAGGAACGTTCCCATCAAGATTGGTACCCCACACCTTTACCCCTGAATGAGCAGATACAGGCCCCGCTGCAAATGCGGGAGTACCCCACTCCCATTGATCGAGTGTTCCAGCATGGGTGTATCCCCCATCATCCGTTTCAAATCCATGGGAATAAACAATGAGATCAGCCATTGCTGGCATCACGGTGAAAATGAAAAGAACGAGAAGCATGAATGGGAATATCTTCCAATAATAAGCTGCTTGTTGCGCCTTCATAAGACCATCTCCTCTCATGTGAGCATATCAGTCATATTGCCATGCGGCGATTCCAAAAAAAATGTAAAGAACCGAGGTAATTGTTACGTGACGTAACCGGTATATGAGGTACGATTGATCAGCACCACCCCCCCTCGGCTATGATAGGGAAATCTATCATCGAGTATTTATTACTTTCTATATTAAAATAGGGATGAACTTACCCTGTTTCTCCCAAAAAAGGGGTTTATGTACACCCCATTGTCGAAACAATCTACCCTTGAGAGAGAAACCCGATCTCACATAGAGACTACAGCAGGAGGCAGTCTCCCTGAAAAAGAGAAACCATTTGACATCGGCCGGTGATACTAGGGTATGAAATTACTGCTCCCGCTCACCCTGCTCTGTTTCGGGATGATCCTCCTTGCCGGATGCACGGGCCCCCTCATCACCCCGGCTCCAACCCCGACGCCGAGTCCCACCCCAACTCCTCTGCCGACCCCCCTCCCCCTCCCTTCCCTTGACCTCGAACCCCAGCCGACCGGCGTTGTTCCCCCCTACCAGCGGGTGGTCGTGCAGGTCTCGAAGAACACGGTGGCAATTGATCCCTGGGTATCGGTCCTCTTTGCCGGGGGCGCAGGACAGTCCTCTGTCAGGGTAATGACCGCAACGATCGTCAGGTCGGACGGGCTGACCGAGACGAAAGCCACGATGTACCCGGAGATCGGGACCACGATCCTCCTCTCAGGCACTACTCATACCGACCGGGTTATCGTGAACATGACGTACACCAATGGCGCCATGTACACGGTGAAAGACGAGCGGGTCCCATTCCAGAGCCCGAACACCTGATCTTTTTTATATGAAAATGGCTCCGCCCATTTTCAGTCTGTATGATTGTGTTCCGAAAGGGAATCATGTGGTTTTTTTAAAGGGCGGCTCTTCGCTCCCCGGGGGGCACCAGATCATTTTCCTGAGAGGGTCCTGTGTTGCACGGTCTGGATGCCATGAATCGTTCCATTCCGGAGGTTCCGGAGTGCTCCTGAAAAAAAACAGGATACCCCCACGATTGAACGATAATTCACTGATTTACAACACCTATCCCTTTCGGATGCACAGGCGGGAGGGTTTTTTGTTCAAAAAAAGGGGCGGGGGATCTCTTCACGGGGAAGAATAGCCGGTCTCCATCGAGATCTCGATAAGACCCTGTGCCATGACACTCTCATAATAGCTCAGCTCTGTCGTCTCGTTGGTCCCGTATCCTTCCATCACGACCGCATCGGTGTAGACCTCGGCGGTGCCCTCTGCCTGGTCATCGCCGGAATGCCCGCTTCCATCGACATCCACGAGATAGGATACCGCGATCCCTGCATCAGGGTCGTCTGCGATGGTTTGTGATGAACTTGCGGAGTTCACCGAACCCTCCTTGAGCTGGACTTCGCTCCCTGCTATCACCCTGACAGAAGAGGCGGGGGTAGGATCTGATAAGGCGGGACTCTTATCGCCGTCCTCCGAATCATCCTCCTCATCGTCATCCAGGATTTCGGTATCATCATCCAGCGGTTCGTCATCGTCATCAACAGGGTCAGAAAACACACAGTACGGGCTATCGGTCTGGCTCGCTGGCGAGCCATAATCGGAGACCTCCGCTGAACAGGCCGGGCAGGAATCGGGACTTCCTGGTTGCGGGTAGACCCCGGCAGGTTCACCTTGTTCCCCTTCTGCTGTATCGACTTCGATCAGCACCGATTCAGCAGAATACAAGGTCCCGACACCATCTCCATCCCCTTCATTCGTATAGTCTATCTGCCTGCCGGTCTCAAGGTTCGCCCCAGTGGTGCCCTGGCTGGAGGTATCGAGATCGATCGTACTGGTATAGCTGATCACCCCGCTGGTCGCAAGGGTCAGTTCATTATACCCGATTGCAGCCTGCCCCTCCCCCTGGAGATTGAGCGGGGGGTTGTCGGACAGGTTCGTTGTTCCCTGGGTCAATCCGAGTTCGCTGTCAGAGAGGAGATTGCCGCTCGCATCTGCAGAGATGATCAAAAAGAGAGATGATGAACCGCTGCTTGCGGGTACAGGATCGGCTGCACTCACCACCAGAGTGCCGAACACCAGGATCACCGCGGTTATCACTACGAGATCCACCCATGATTTCGTCGTCATTTCGCCACCTTGCTTGTTTTCTTCCTCGACACCCGTGCTCGGTGCCCAGGGATTCATCACGGTGATTAATATTTATCACAACAATGAATATTTACAATAACATTTACCTGCTATATAAAGGTAAGCGAGATCTCTCCTGTCATATCCCCTGAGCGATCGGGCATTAGCCGGTCATTCCGATCATGATGACAGGAGAGGAGCACCGAGGCAGGCCTGGCTTTTTCAGAGGGGAATCGTGCTCCTCCCCGGCTATTGGCCCGGTTATCGTTAAAATAACACGTGTAAATACAAATCACCCAATAAAAACACCCTGAAAACCAGGCCGGAGAAAAACCTTCACCGATTGCATACAGCACCGATCAATCCGTTCCCTCAATGGAATTACCCCCAACAATTCCTCCCTGCTGGAAACCCGATACGGCCTCTTTTTTCTGAGCGATTATAATCGTTATTTTTGAAAAAAAGACGATTTAAAATGGTATTTTAGAGAACGGATACGCTGTCCCCGGCAAAATGAGGATCCCGTTCGGTAGAACCAGGGGAACGGAGCCCAAAACAGGCTTCTTTTGACCATGCTGATCCCTGGAACTGCCCCAAGGGCAAGGCTCCCCATGAAAAACAGCTGATCATCCGCTGCCGGAACCAACATTCCCCCTCCCACTTCCCTCCATTTTCACCTTGGCCCAAAGAGAGCAGGTACTTCAGAGGTTCCAGGCTATGAAACGGAGACCTGCCAGGGGATGCTTTCGTCGTAAAAAGAGCAGAAGATGACTTCCCTCCCGCATCCATAGGGGGGACGCTCCAAAGGGGAGGAAACGACTTTTTTTTCCAGAAATCCGTCCGGAATGAGAGGGAATAGGCCTTCGGATCGGGAATATATTTATATACAAACACCTTTGAATTTCAATCGTAGATTTTTTAAAATCAAGGTGGCAAATATGAAGGCGAAAAGACTCGTGAAGGCAGCGGTAGCAGCATTGCTTCTCTGTCTTCTCCTGGGACTGCCGGCCGGTGCCGACATTCCCGTAGAACTGGATCAGTTCGAACCTCATTTTGAACAGCTCAGCGAGGCGGGTTTTGACGACCCGCAGAACAACTATGCCTGGTGCATGGCTGAATTCCGGGATGACCTGTACGTGGGAACCGGGAGAAACATTCCCTACACCGTCTTTTTACAGTTCAAGGCAGAAGGGATGATCCCCTGGGACCTGACGATCTCCGAGATCACCCACCCCGGTGGCATGGCCCCGCCGCCATTCGGTCCGGACCCGGACCCGGATACCCCCGGGAACCAGTATGCCCCTGACCAATCAGAGGTGGAGCACTGGGCAGAGGATATGTCCGCCGAGATCTGGCGTTACCATGACGGCAGCTGGGAGCAGGTGCACACCGCCCAGACATTTGTGAACCCGTACAACGGATACATGTATCCTGAAGGCGTCGGCTACCGGTACATGATCACCTACACCGATAAGTACGGAGAAGAAGCCCTCTATACGGGGGTCGGGCTTGGATTTGGATCAACCCTCCTGCTCAAGTCCACTGATGGTGAAACCTGGAAACCGGTCACCTTCAAGGGAGCGATCCCGCCCTATGACACGAGGGCAATGGCCGTCCATGACGGCAGGCTCTATGTGGGACTGGGGAATGGCGGGATCTACGCAACCGATGATCCAAGCATCGATACCGATACCTGGAAGAAGGTGGCCGACTTCGGGGACTATGTTGCAATCGGTGCGATCGAGAGCTACAACGGATGCCTGTACGCAACCACCTGGGAGAGTATCTATACCGGTGGCGAAGGATTTGAAGTCTGGAGAAGCACCACCACGGATCCCGGCCCTGGCGACTGGGTGAGGATCGTCTGCGGGGGTGCAGGGGATACCTGGAACCCGTTCGGTGCTGACATTGAGACCTTTGGCGGCGACGTCTACGTAGGGTCGATGGGCCTTCCCTTCACCTTCGCCGATGGATCTGCAGGACTCCGTGCACCCAAAGGATTCGACCTGATCCGGATCAACGATCACGGGAGGTGGGACCTTGTCATCGGCAGTTACGTGATACCTGAAGATCGGCAGACGGCGACAACCGAGATGCGGGGCATGCCGATGAGCGGCTGGCCTTCCGGGTTCGGGAACCCGCTGAACCTCTACTGCTGGCAGCTGGAGGAGCACGACTGCCTCTTCTACCTCACCACGTTCGATGCGAGCAGCCTTCTCAGGGTCCTGGATCCGGAGCTGCTCCGGTCGATCGGATTCCTGGACCTTCTTGAACCCTCCCTCAACGAAATCGACGTCGCCCGGATGATGCCGGCCGGCGACATGGGCACCCTGTTCCGCATGATCAGGGATGATAACCCGTTTGCCCTGGTCCATGCCCTTTCCGCGTTCCTGGGCGGGTCTGATATGTGGGTGAGCAGTGACGGGGTTCACTGGTATCCTGCCGACCTGAACGGATTTGGTGACGCGAACAACTATGGCTTCCGGACGCTCGTATCGACCGACGCCGGCCTGTATGTCGGCACGGCAAATCCCTTCGAAGGATGCCAGGTCTACGTAGGTGAAGTGAGGGCACGATAACACGTCCCTCATTTTTTTCTGAGATGCTCTTCCCGGATCATCTTTTCATTGGCCTGACCTTTTTTGCTTCCTATACCTGTTGAACTGGGAGCGAGGTCCAGGAATTCGATCCAAGACTCATTCCAGGCCGCTGGGATAGTCCCCCTCCTGAAATGAGAATAATCCGATACCCCCCGCTCCTGCAAACAGTCTCATCCATCAGGCAGCAGAACCACGGATATCGTGATTAGGAAAAATCCGAAAATGCCGGTTCACCAATTCGTCAGGAGGACAACAGAGCAGGAAAAGTATGAATTTTTTTGCCGTTCCGGGCAAATCGATCATAGATGGGTGTCGGTTGATCGATCCTGGTTGCAGTTCCCGACCGTACCCCCTTCATGGTCTGGAGTGCAATCGTGAGATGGTGATATGACCGCATTGGAAATCCCCCCTTTCTTTCTCCCCTTTCTTTTTCGCCACTCGCAGTGCAGGTGGCAAGAGATGCTTGAGAGCACCAGCGTATTTTCGTTTGCCATGCATATGCAATTTCAGAACGAAATTGGGCCTCTTTTCAAATTCAAGGAATTTATATGCATTTGCCATGCATTTAAGACTGCAGGGCAGACAGGAGCAGAGGGCGGGTGGAGGTCCGGGAGAGAAACCCGGGTGGAATTGGTCCCGGCAATTCCGTGCAATGAATTGGAGGACCATAATGGGAGCAGGAGGACCAGGAAGGCCGGACACCGCGAAAAACCTGCTTCAGGAAAAAGAATATCCGGTTCAGAAAGGGGCTTTTTGATAATACAGGAACTGAGCGTAAAGGGTCATTAAGGAAGAGAAAGGCGGGAGGAAAAAAGAGGGGCGGACTTCCAGTCACTGGTTCACCGGCAGTCCTGGAAGAATTAAGGGCATGAAGGGGGGAGATTACGATCCCCGCCATCAGGCTTTGCAAGTGCAGGTGCCCTGATCATGGATTGATCTGATCATGGATTGATCGGGAGCCGGAATGCCTTCATGACCGTGGTCTTTCCTGCCTTGACGTCCACGGTCGTGGTGAGGTTCTGGTATCCCGCCTTCACCAGCGTCAGGTTCCTCATCCCAGCGGGGACATTGGAGAGATACTGGTCGGTCTGCCCGCGATTGATACCATCGAGGTAGATGGTAGCCCTCGTCGGCACTGAGCCGATCCATATCGTCCCTGAACCGTTATCCGGTCCATCGCCCTGCGTCAGGATGAACGTCCGGAGCACGATCGTCCTGCCCGCCGCCACATCGATGGTCGTCGAGAGGTTCTGGTACCCCGCCTTCACCAGCGTCAGGTTCCTTGTCCCGGCCATCAGGTTGGTTACATAGGCATTCGTCAGCCCCCGGTTGACGCCATCGACATAGATCGTTGCGTTGGTCGGGATCGACCCGATCCAGACTGTCCCGGTGCCATCATCCGGTCCTCCTCCATTGGTGAGGATGAACGTCCGGAGCACGATCGTCCTGCCTGCCTCCACATCGATGGTCGTCGAGAGGTTCTGGTACCCGGCCTTCACCAGCGTCAGGTTCCGTGTCCCGGCCGTCAGGTTCGTCACATACCGGTCGGTAAGGCCTTTGTCCACACCGTCGACATAGATCGTTG
>WBZO01002482.1_pt1 | contig 19748 bp, 21 predicted proteins | sample 5204261 | NCBI WGS metagenome assembly WBZO01 (sample SAMN12412400, study PRJNA552823) | activated sludge metagenome | isolation source: activated sludge from anammox sidestream of wastewater treatment plant... | place: USA: North Carolina | collected 2017-09
CGATCCCACTTCTCTTACGAAAACCGGGGGTGTCGCTGCTCAACCCCCGGCTGCTTATGCTTTGATGGCTTCGCCATGCTCGCGCCTCCGGCGCAGAAGAAAGCCACGCCTCTTGAGAGTCCGATAAATCGTGTTTGATTGCTTCACTCCATTCTTGGTAATTGGCGGCTTGCCGAGAAATCCATGATGATGAGATAATGGCATAATTATGCAATCGAGGATCGACTCCATAAGAATTAAGAGATGCCATTTCATGAGCACGACGATAGTATTCATCAGCCGTATCTTGAAATGCCTTTGCAAGTACCATGGGATCATCAGCTTGCTTTTCAGAGAGTTGAAAGAGAGATTCCCGAAATAATTCATGTTCGACGTCAACAAGGGAATTCCAATATTCTCGTGTTAGGTTTTCGGAAAGTGTACTCCATTCATTGTTTGGATGAACAATAACTCTTCTTCGTAACAGGAGAATGATAATTCCAAGAAGAATTAGGCATTGAAGGGTGAAAATTGAAATAATCATAGCTGTTTTCTTGTGACTATTGTTTCTTTGATAATTCTTTTAGAATCGTATCTCCAATCTTCGTTCCTGCCCATAGTGTGCCCTTTAAAGCTGCTTTTGATGTACCAAGGATAATTTTCCCGATACTTATTTTATTATTACAGACAAAGCTTTCTAGTAGCTCAATGTCTTTAGGAGTGGCAACTATATCTGGAAATTCCGAGATCATCCATGCCAGAACTGTATCACTTGATACGCCCTCAGTCGATATACCACAATTTGTACAATATTTCGCTTCAGCAGTAAATGAAATATTACAGCTTCGACAAACTCTCATAGTTTTAGCATTTTCATAATATTGTTTAGCGCTTTCTATCCGATATTCAATTTCCAATTGCCTCTTCCGTATTTCATCCTGTCTCTGTTTGCTTTTTAATTCTTCCTTCTTAAATTCTTTTTTGCGAATAAGGTTAGTGTTCCTACATGAAGGACAAAAATTGGCACCAATAGGTATTTCAGCATGACACTCATTACAGACTACTGTATTTTTATCATGCTCCTTTTGCGATTTATTATAGATACGCGCCATTCCTGCCGCGGTACCGATTAACATTAAGGTTACAATCTCAATCATAATTTTTTTATTTGCGAAGAGATGTTGGTAGTCATGTAGAAATTTTATGAGAAATAATCCCCGAGTCAATGCCGATTTAACGAAGGCGACAGTTGAAGCAATGGCCAGTCACCAACCCTCAACGATTCAGTCTCGGTTCCGAGTCCTCAGCGCGGACCCGCTGCCGAGGCCACCTTCCCCGGCTTCCTCGTCCGATACAGCGACGGTTCTTCCTGGAGCCTGACAATCCCCGTGGTGTTCGCGCGATAGAACTGGAGGTCTGTTTCATCGAAGAGGCCGGATAAAATCGGAAATCGGAACGCGGAGGCCGGAGAGAGCAGTCCCCAAGGTGTGGCGTAGTCACCATGGGAGCCCGGTGCAGTTCTGCCCCGAATGGCTGTGTCCGGTTTTTGCGGCTGCGAGGAGGGTTGTCCCAGAGCCGCCGAAGGGATCGCAGACTGTGTCGCCACTGAACGAGAACATCCTGACCATGCCTTACAATTCAGCCAAAGCCGCGAAATGTTCGTCAACGGAGAGCACTTCGACCTGGTGATAACGGGCACAGGCGCAGATGAGCAGGTCGGCAATGGGGATCGTCCGCCCTGCCGCACGGGCACGGCGGGCCAGCTCATAGGCAAGCTCCCATACCTCAGTGGGCATGGACAATTCAGGCAACACCCCTTCAAACTCGCGCAGAACCTTCTTTTCCCGCTCTCCTCGCGCCCCATTCCATAATTCCAACCGGACGACCGAATTCCACCGCGCATCGCCACTCAGCATATGACCCTGTACCTGGCGGCGTACGTCTGCATCGCCGCGTTCACGCAAGGCTTCGACCCAGCAACTGGTATCGATCAGAATTATGCCGTGTGTCGTCCTGAATCTCGCATCCACTTCAAATCCTCCTGGCTCATGAAATCCTTGAAAGTACCCAAATGTCGAGTGAGGGCCGCCATCCTTCGCCGTTGATTAAAATCAGCCACTGCGCGCGCCACGGCCTCTGTCTTCGTCCGGGCGCCAGTGTGCTTCATTGCCTCCATCAATTCCTTCTCAGGAAGGTCAATCGTCGTTTTCATGCTTCCAATAATAGTCATTTTAGAATCTTGCACAACTCATTTTGGAATCTTCCAGTACACCTTGGACTACTCCGTACCCTTGAGTTGTGGCTACGGGAAAGACAGACATTCGTCAGCGCTCCAGGGCAAATGGGCTGGACCAAGCCCCTCCCTCAGCCCTCCCATTAATCACCGTTTAGCTCTTTACTGCCCTTTTGTTTACTTTTTTCTTCACCCTTCTTTTTATCGGTCTCTCGTTGCCTCCTGCCAAACACCCTGTCTCCTCGAGGATGCGTTTCGCATTTTTGGACCAAATCGCGCGATTGAGGCAGCTGGAAAAGCAATCTGCGCGAACGGACACCTGCGCCGGAGGCTGCCTTCCCCGGCTTCCTCGACCGATCCTCGGAGATAATAACTGAATGGGGAGCGGATTCTTTCCTAGCGCGTTACTGCTGGGGCTCCCACGGTACCGCTAGTGTCGCCTGAATGGTTGTTGCTTGCTCCCTCAGAATCCAGGCGGAAATCAAAGACGCCCTTCTTCCGTCCGGGGTCCGTGTATGCGGGATCATCAAATGTCCCCAGCTCGACGGCCAACTTCTCAAAAATTTCCAAGACCTGATCCAGATCTTCCTCCGTGTGGGTTGCCATGTAACTGGTGCGTACGATGGCCTCCCCATAGCGCACCGCCGGGTAAATCGCGGGCGTGGCGAAAATTCCCTCTTCGTAGAGGCGCTGGGTGAATTGGAAGGCCTTCTTTTCGCTGCCAATGAGGATGGGAATGATTGGGGTCTGGGTCGTGCCAATTTGGAATCCGATGCGTTTGAAGCCCTCGTGCATTTTGCGCGTGTTTCTCCAGAGGATTTCCATGCGCTCGGGTTCCTCCCGCATGATCTGCAGGGCTTTTAATACGCCGCCTGCGACAGCCGGCGCCAGCGCGGCGGTGAAGACCAGGCATCGGGCGCGGTGCTTGAGAAATTCGATCATTGCCGCGTCCCCGGCAATAAACCCTCCCATCGAGCCCAGAGACTTGGAAAAGGTCCCCATGATGACATCCACCTCCGCATTGAGGCCGAAATGATGCACCACGCCGCGTCCCTCCGGACCGAGCACCCCCAGGGAATGCGCCTCGTCCACATAGGTGGCGGCGCCAAATTCCTTGGCAATTTCGATCTGCGGCGGAAGGTCCGCAATATCTCCGGACATGCTAAAGACACCGTCCATGACAACCAATTTGCCAGCCTCCGCGGGAAGGCGCTTCATGCGATTGCGGAGCGAAACCGCGGAATTGTGCCGGTAGGGGATCAGCTTGGCGGCCGCGAATTGGCAGCCGTCAATAATGCTGGCGTGGTTTTCGCGGTCGCAAAGAATGACGTCGCCCTCTTCGGTGAGGGCCACCAGCGCGCCCTGATTGGCAAAAAACCCCGTGGAAAAGAGCACCACCGCCTCGCGCCGCAGGAAATCCGCCAGGGCTTCCTCCAGCTCGACATGCAGGCTGATCGTCCCATTCAAAAGGCGGGATCCCGTGCAGCCGGAACCAAATTTGCGGGCTGCCTCGCAGGCCGCCTCAACGACCCGCGCGTCCTGGGCGAGGCCCAGGTAGTTGTTCGAGCCGATCATGATTTTGGATTCGCCGTCGCAAATCACATGATTGCCGACCGTCTCGTCGATTCGTCGAAAATAGGGATAGAATCCTTGGGCGCGCGCGTCAGCGCTGTCCCGATACTCCCTGCACTTTTGAAATAAATCTCTCGCCTGTTGCGGCATGGCTCTGTGACCGCGCATGTTCAGCGGCTTTGCGTCCCGTGTAAACCTTTTTTGCATGCCGAAGCCAAAATGCCGGAGTGTTCCATTCCGCAGTGGAATGTGAGATCGGACTGGAAATCGTCGCCCGCTTCGGACTAGACTGGGGATTGCATCATGATATTTCGATTCTTTGCGGTCGTCCTTGTCGCCGCAGCCATCCTGGGTGGCTCCGCCTATTTTGCCTATGACCTGTTCTGGAAGCCGAGGCTGCTCGAGGCCCAGGAAAAACAGCGCATTGAATTCGAAAAATCCCAGCCTCCTCCCCCGCATCCTGGTATTGCGGCCTTTCAGGGGCTGGCTGAAAAACTCAAGACCGCCTCTCCCTCCGAGGGGCAGGCCCTCATCGGGACCTTCCTGGAGCAGTATCCCGACGCGCCCGGCGTTCCCGAAGCCCGCCGCGTCCTCGGCGCGCTCAATGCGCGGGAGCTCTTCTCCCCGCTGCCGGGGGAGCACAAGACCCCCTACACCGTCATACGTGGGGATGCCCTCGCAAAAATTGCCACCAAGACAAAGTCCGGGGCGGAACTCATCTACGTGGTCAACGACCTCCAGACGATCAATCTGCAAATCGGCCAGGAACTCCAAATCCCGGAATTGGACATCCGTGTGGCCATCAACCGCGCTGAAAAGACCCTCACCGTCACCAATCACGGAAAATTTTTTAGGGAATATCCGCTCATCGGCGCGACGATTCCCCGTCTGGCGGATGGGACCACGCTCGAGGCTGCGGTCACGGATAAAATTGCCACAGTGAATGGGAAGCGGGTGGCTTTTGGCGACAAGACCTACGGGGAGAGTGAGCGGTCAGTCCTGCTTGGCCCCGGGGGGGCCGTCATTCGCACGCCCCCCGCGCAGGAGACCAACGAGGCACTCCCCTCGGGGATTCTCATGGCGCCGGAGGATTTCCGGGAGGTGTTTGTGCTTTTCTCGCGCGGGACACCCGTCACAATCCATTAAGCCCATGAAAAAGCAGATCCTCGATTTTGAGAAGCCGGTCGCGGATCTCGAGCAGAAGCTCGAGGATCTCATTCGCCACCTGCGGGGGCAGGATATTGACCTCGACCCGGAGGTTCGCGCCATGAAGGCCAAAATCGCGGCAACCCGCGAGGCCATTTATGGCAGACTGACCGCTTGGCAGCGCGTGCAAATTGCCCGGCACACGGCCCGTCCCTTTGCGCTCGATTATGCCCGGGAGGCCTTCGATGATTTCTTTGAGCTGAAGGGCGACCGAATTTTTGGGGATGACGCCGCCATGCCGGGGGGCTTTGCCACGCTGGATGGCATCCGGTGCGTCCTCATCACCCAGCAGAAAGGGCGGGACGTGAAGGAGAACCTCCTGCGCAATTTTGGGAGCCCCCACCCGGAGGGCTACCGAAAGGCGCTCCGCCTCATGCGGCTCGCTGAGAAATTTTCCCTGCCAGTGGTTGCGCTCATAGACACACCGGGGGCTTATCCAGGCATCGGCGCGGAGGAGCGCCACGTCGCGGAATCCATTGCCGTGAATATCCGGGAAATGACCATCCTGCGCACACCCATCGTTGCCGTCGTGATTGGTGAGGGGGGATCGGGAGGCGCGCTCGGCATTGGCGTCGCCGACCGCGTCTATATGCTCGAGAATGCCTACTACTCGGTCATCAGCCCGGAAGGCTGCGCCGCCATCCTCTGGAAACACCGCAAACACGCGCCCGAAGCCGCCGAGGCCCTCAAAATTGACGCCCGCTCCCTCCTCGAACTTGGCATTGTGGACGGGATCATCCCCGAGCCGCCGGGCGGGGCGCACGTCAATCCCTCCGCCGCGGCTGCGGCCCTCCGCGAGAGGATCAGCGCGGCTCTCCGCGAACTCGAAGGGATTCCCGCCGAGCGTCTCCTCAAGGAACGTTACAAAAAATTCCGCAACATCGGAAAATTCGAGGAGCCGGATTGACCCGCGCACCGCAAACTTCTAACAACATCCGAACAACACTGTCTTTATGCCCAAACTCAAGAAACTCACCACCGTCCGCCTCGGGATCATTGGTCTCGGAGGGATGGGCGCCTACTACGCCACCCGTATCAAGGCCGACGCGGTTCCCGGATGCGAACTCGCGGCCCTCGGCGACATGGATGGCTCAAAATCCTCACTGGCCCCCGACGTTCCTTTTTTCAAGGACGCCTCGGACCTGATGGCCTCCGGCAAGGTGGATGCGGTCATCATCGCGACGCCGCATTATTCGCACACGACTCTCGGCATCCAGGCCCTGGAGGCGGGCTTGCATGTCCTCGTGGAAAAGCCCATCTCCGTCCACAAGGCGGACTGTGAGCGCCTGATCGCCGCGCACAAGAATCGGCGTCAGGTTTTCAGCTCGATGTTTTGTCTGCGGACCCTGCCTCCGTGGCGGAAGTTGAAGTCGCTCCTCCAGAGCGGCGAACTCGGAGAAATTCGGCGCGTCAATTGGATCATCACTGATTGGTTCCGGACCGGAGCCTATTATGCCTCGGGGGGTTGGCGGGCCACGTGGGCCGGGGAGGGAGGCGGAGTCCTCCTCAATCAGTGCCCCCACAATCTGGACCTCTGGCAATGGCTCTTCGGCATGCCCGCGAAGGTTCGCGGATTTTGCCAGCTCGGTCGCTACCATGACATCGAGGTCGAGGATGACGTGACGGCTTATTTTGAATATCCCAACGGCGCAACGGGTGTCTTCATCACCTCGACCGGGGAAGCTCCTGGAACGAACCGCCTCGAGGTGACCGGCGAGCGGGGCCGGATGGTTCTTGAAAAGGGGGCCCTGCATTATCTGCGGAACGAAATCCCCATGAGCGAATTCAGCCGTACGACACCGGAGCGGTTTGGAGCTCCCCCGTATTGGCAGGTCGAAATCCCCCTGCCGGAGCCTTCCGGAGAAATGCACATCGAAATCATCAAGAATTTCACCAATGCGATCCTGCAGGGAGAGGCTCTCCTGGCGCCGGCGCGCGAGGGCATCCATTCCGTCGAACTCGGCAACGCGATTCTCTATTCCTCGCTCATGGAAAAAACAATCCCGCTCCCGCTCGATGGACGGGCCTTCGAGCGCAAATTGCAGGAATTGATCCGCTCCTCGAAATTCCAAAAGAAAACCGCAAAGAAGGTCGCCCGCAGGGAGGATTTTACCAAGTCCTTCGGCTGATCCACCCTTTATGAAATCGCATCAAATCGCAGCCCAACTCTACACCTGCCGGGACCTGCTCAAGACGCCAACGGACATCGCTGGGACCCTCCGCCGCGTGCGGCAGGCGGGTTATACGTCCGTCCAAATCAGCGGCATGGGACCCATCGCCGAGGAGGAATTGGTGAAAATCCTGGATGGTGAGGGCCTCACCTGCTGCGCCACGCATGAGCCAGCAGCCCTGATACTCGATGACCCGGCTCGGGTCATTGAGCGCCTGAACAAATTGGGCTGCCGCTTCACGGCCTATCCGAATCCCGCCGGAGTGGACTTTTCCAGCAGGGAATCCGTGGAGGGCCTGATTCGCGCGCTCGATGCGGCAGGCGCGGAAATGGCTGCCGCAGGCATTACGCTCTGCTACCATAACCATCACATGGAATTTCGGAAACTGGACGGACGCGTGATCCTCGAGCGCATTTACGAGGGAACCCAGCCTGCCAGCCTGCAGGGCGAATTGGACACGTACTGGGTCCATTATGGCGGTGGGGAGAATGTCCCCTGGTGCGAACGACTCGAGGGGCGCCTCCCGCTCATCCACCTCAAGGACTACCAAATCACCGACGACAACCAGCCGGCCTTTTGCGAAATCGGCGCGGGGAATCTGGATTTTGCGCGCATCATTCCCGCAGCGGAAAAATCCGGGTGTCAGTGGTTCATTGTCGAGCAGGACACCTGTCCCGGCGATCCCGTGGATTCCTTGGCGCAATCTTTTCGCCATCTCACGGAACACCTCTGCGCCTGATTCCCAATGAGCGGCGCCGCTGACGGAATGAATTATGCGCCAACCGGACGTCCCCGGCCGGTTGTGGAGCCCGGCGAGTTTGTCTTCGCGGCCTCCCACCTCGACCACGGACACATCTACGGCCAGTGCAATGGCCTCCTCGAGGCGGGTGGTCAGCTCAAGTGGGTGTACGATCCGGATCCCCAGAAGGTCGCAACCTTCCTGTCGCAGCATCCCACCGCCCAGGTCGCGCGCTCGTTGGATGAAATCCTGGACGACTCGGAGGTCGCCCTCGTCGCTGCGGCGGCCATCCCGAACAGGCGCGGCCCGCTCGGCTGCCAGATCCTTCGCGCTGGAAAGGATTATTTCACGGACAAGACCCCCTTCACCTCGAAGGCGCAACTCGAGGAGGCGCGCGAGACGGTCCGCGAGACCGGACGCAAATACGCCGTTTATTTCAGCGAGCGGCTGCATGTCGAGTGCGCCGTCCACGCGGGGACCCTCGTCCAGAATGGCGCCATCGGACGCGTCGTCCAGGTCCTCGGCCTCGGCCCCCACCGACTCAATGCCCCCTCCAGGCCCGCGTGGTTTTTTGAGCGCGAACGCTACGGCGGCATCCTCTGCGACATCGGCAGCCACCAGTGCGAACAATTCCTTTTCTACACCGGCGCAGGATCTGCGCGCGTCACAGCCAGCGCCATCGGAAATTTTGCCAATCCAGACCATCCCGAACTCGAGGATTTCGGGGAATGCAACCTCGCGGCGGACAATGGGGCGTCAGGGTACTTCCGCGTGGATTGGTTCACTCCCGATGGATTGCGCGTCTGGGGCGACGGACGCACGATCATTCTCGGAACCCAGGGCTATATCGAGATGAGGAAGTACGTGGACCCCACCACGGACAATGGCGGCGACCAGCTCCTTCTCGTGGATGCCAAGGGCGAGCGCCGCATTCCCTGCGCCGGGAAGGTCGGCTATCCCTTTTTTGGCCAGCTCATCCTCGATTGCCTGAACCGCACCGAGACGGCCATGACCCAGGATCACGCCTTCGAGGCCGCCCGTCTCTGCCTCGAAGCCCAGGAAGGAGCCATCCGCCTCGCAGGGGAGGAGGCCTGAAGCCAGCCGGATCCCTTCTCCTTGAATTTTTTTAACAAACCATGACAACATCCATCGCTTCAGAAACGAACCCGAAAACCCGTATCGCGCTGTGTGGCGCTGGAGGACGACTGCGGGGAGTGACCCGGCTCGTTCTCGAGGCAGCAAAGGGCGCCATCGCCGTGGATGCCGTCTGCGATGTGTCCCCCGGTTCCATCGAGACCGCGCGACAAGTTCTGGGCTCTGATTTTCGCGCTTTTGAGTCCCTCGAGGATCTCCTCCGCGCGTCGGATGCCCCGTGGGTCCTGATCGGCTCCCCAAACGCATTTCATGTGGATGCCATCTGCGCGAGTCTTGCCGCCGGACGGAATGTCTTCTGCGAAAAACCGCTGGCCACGACAGTCGCGGATTGCCACCGGGCGGAGGCGGCCGTACGAGCCCATCCGGAGCGAATGTTCTTTTTTGGCCTCGTCCTGCGCTATTCGCCCTTTTACCGGCGGGTTCAGGAAATTGTCGCTTCGGGAGAAATTGGCAAGTTGGTCTCCTTCGAATTCAACGAGACCCTGGGCTATTATCATGGCAGCTACATCCACGGCAACTGGCGGCGGCATCGCCGTCTCGCGGGAACCCATGTTCTCGAGAAATGTTGCCATGACTTGGACCTCGCCAACTGGATTGTCGGCTCGACACCAGTCCGCGCGGCATCCTTCGGCGGATTGGATGTCTTCCGCTCGGAGAACAAGGACATCGGAGACTCCTGGGGAACCCTCGAGGATGGTCGTCCCGCCTGGCGCCTCTGGCCGGATCCCGACGGCATCCATCCCTTCAACGACGACAAGGACATCGTGGACAATCAGGTGGCCATCCTCGAATACGCCAACGGCGTCCGCGCTTCTTTTCACACCAATTGCATCTCCGGAATCCCGGAAAGACGCTTTGTCATCTGCGGAACAAAGGGCTCCCTGCGCGCGGACGCCGTCACCTCCCTCATCGAGGTCTGCGCCTCCGCGCCCCATGCCACCCTCCGCAAGGAGGACCTCGGATGCGGAGGCGGACACGCCGGAGCGGATCCCGTCATGGCCGAACACCTCGCCCGCTCAATTCTGCATGGCGACCCACCCGCTGCGGGCATCCAGGAAGCCGTGGCCTCCTCCATGGCGGCCGTTCTGATTGACCAAGCCGCGGATACCGGCCAGGTCGCGACGGCTCCTTGAAATTTTTAGGTTTCTCCCCGTGAGCGCCCCGCGGAGATTCCGGCCTCCGGTCCAAGACCTTTTCCTGGAAATCCTCCGCCTCGGCCTCGCGGTCCTTTTCCTGTACTCGGGACTCGTCAAGGCCGGCGCCAGCGAACAATTCCTCGTCGCCCTTGGCCCCTTCACCCTGCTGCCGCAATGGGCGCTCGCCCTGACGGCCCAGGGCCTCCCGTGGATCGAAGTCGGAGTGGGCCTCCTGCTCCTCTGGCGGCGATCCGCCCGCGTCGGCGCTGGAATTGCGTTCCTCCTCCTCGTGATTTTTATCGCCATGCTGGGCTGGGCCCTCTCCCAAGGCATCATCGTCTCCTGCTCCTGTTTCGGCGGCGAGGACTCCCCCTCGGCCCTCCGGATGATAACCACCATGCTCCGGGATGCCCTGCTCGCCCTCGCCGCCCTGACATATGGCCTAAAAAATACAACCTGTTGCAAAAAATTTGTTGACGTTCGTTAATTTTTCCGCGAGTGTGGGCTTCTCTTTTACGAAGAACACCACAACAACCCGCGATGAAACAGTCATCGAAGACACCTTGGATTGGGCTTTCCGGCCTTGTCTTGACATTGTGCATTGGCCTGTTTGGGCCCGCCGCCTTGGCGCAGACCTATTATTTCACGCAGGATGCGCCCACGACTCTGACCACGGTGAATACCTACGTGACGGATGCGGGGGGGAGTTCGCTGTTTCAATTTGATGGAGCGACCGGAAATTTTTCGAGCGCCAACGCCATCAAGGTAGAGCAGAATGCCGCGGTTCTCATTCACGAATACGTCACAGCGGGTTGGACGACTCCTCCCTTTACAGGGAATTTTAGTTTGGATGAGGGGTTCGCGTCATTTTCCGGAACCGATGCCCTGTGGATAAATCCCAACAATGCCCCCTTCATCGCGGCTCAGCCAGACGATACGACGCCTCTTTATGTCAGCGCGTGGGGTGATGGCACTTGGACGATATCCGTCACTTTCGAGGTGGACGACATCAACCTCTACACGGGATTTTTCATTGAGGGGCGGCACTATGCGGATGATCGCGTGGCGGCGTCCTTGAATGGCCAGGCGATCACGCTGCCTTCGGTCAGCCAGGATGATGACTGGAATTGGAATCCGCCCGCCACCAGCAAGGTCTTCCTGAGTTCCGCTCTCTTTCAGAATGGGACCAACACGCTGGTCTTCACAATTGACAATACCAATCCGGAATCAGAAGCGCCGGGGCCGAGCGGTCTGATGGCCTTTGGGCGGCTGGGCGCCGACCTGATTCCTGAGCCGGCCGTGGCATTCCTGGCTGGCTTGGCGGGCCTGTTGCTTCTTGGCCGCCGGTCGCGCCGGAGGGCGGAATAAAGATCGGAAATCGGAATGCGGAGACCGGAGAGATTCCGCTCTCCACATTAAAAAAAGGAAACTCTGTTCCTAAAGGTGACGAGTTTGGGCAGATGCTGGAGACAGCTTAGAAGGTCGCAAGCGTAGAAAGCTCTGCCCGGCAAGGATGCCGAGCAGCCTGTCCGGGATGGGTGTGCCGTCCGCGAATTTTCGCGTCGCGATGCCCGATAACACAACGCTTTCGCCTATTTTTTTCTTTTATCGGAGATTGCTCCAGGCGCAGACGACTTTTACTCTTCGATCATGGCTTCACGACCCGCCAAAAAACTCGTAGAACTGGATCGGAATTTTCGAGTCCAGACCACCAAAGCCACCCTTCGGTGGCATGACGCATTTGACCGGCGGCTCGCCCTGCGCGGCCTGGCCTGGCCGACGGAGAACCGCCGCAAACGAAGCTTCCGCCGCCTCCCGGATGCGGCGGAGAAAGGTCTTTCCGAAGCCGTTCGCCATCTTTCCCGCTGTCCGGCTGGTGTGTTTCTTTCCTTCTTCACGGATTCTCCGGACATCGCCATTCGGGTTGTCCTGGGAGGAAACGAGCAGATGGATCACATGCCCGCCACCGGTTTGTCCGGAGCCGAGCTGTATTTTCGTGCTGGCGCCGCCTGGCACCCTGTTGGCGTGGCGCGCCCTCCCCTGGACAAGTCGGCCTATGAGCGCCCCTTGATTGAAGGCGCCACGAGGGCCTACCGGGAATGCCGCGTGTATCTCCCGCTCTATCAACGGGTGGACGAGGTGGCTCTGGGGATCACTCCCGGCGCGCGCCTCGCTCCCGCTCCCGCAAGCGCGCGACCGATCTTTTTCTATGGCACTTCGATCACCCAGGGTGGCTGCGCCAGCACGGCCGGCAGCGACTTCGTTTCCACGGTCGGGCGGCTGCTGGACGCCGAGGTGGTAAATTTCGGATTCTCCGGCAGCGGCAAAGGCGAGCCGGGGATGGCCCGTCTCATCCGCACGGCAAAGGTGGAAATGTTCGTTCTGGATTTTCTCGCCAACGCCGAGGTCAGTACCCTGGAGGCAACGCTGCGCCGGTTCCTCCGCCTCCTGCGCGAAAAGCAGCCGCGTACCCCCATCGCGCTCATGAGTTGTCCCGCCTTCGATAAGTCCCTCTGGCATAGTGAAACCGCCACGTCCTTGGAGCAAAAGCGGGACATCGCCATGCGTGTCGCCCTCGAAGCGCGCCGCCGCGGCGACAGCCGTCTCCATTTCATTGATGGCAGCGGCCTCCTGCCCGCCGGACTCAGCGGCGCTTACGTTGATGGAGTCCATCCGACAAGCCACGGATTCGCCATCATGGCGGAACGTCTCGCTCCCCAGTTGCAGGCCATCCGACTGCGCCATCAAGTCTAACCCGCGCGATAACGATGGTAGAAATCCGCCGCCACATCGGGCGTCGCGCCCTGGGAAAACCTGTGCGCCTGCGTACGGCAGGCAATGTCCCAGATGCTCGGTCCCTTGCCTCCCTCCTGCGCGCCTCCCTCGATCTGGAACGACGAACTGGCCGTGCCCCAGAGAAAGCCCTCGGGAAATGGAAATGTTATCATTTTTTGCTTCTGAGAAAAATTGCGACTTTCATGAAGGAATCCCTGCGCCTACCGGAGATCAGTAAGGCTTCCATATGACGTTGGTATAGTCGCCCGAGCCCTTTCCCTGGTAGGGACCTTCCGGATTGAATTTCAACCATTCCGCGTGGCCGTCAAAAAACGCGACGTTGAATCCGCCGTTATGCGCGGCATAAAGCGAGTAATACCACGGCCCCGCTCCATCCAGATTATAGCCGCCGAAGGCATCCCCGCCGACCATGTTATCATTATCGTAGAATGCCACCGTGCGCGAAGGCTGTGAAATCTGCGACACTCGCCCGTTGCCGAGATAATTTGCGACTCCGGGCACTCCCGTGGATCCTCCAAAAAATATGTTTCTTCCGTATCCGGTGGCAGGATAGCCATCAGACCCCCAAAGGATCTTCTCAGGATGGTAGAGCCTCACGTAGGTCGGACAGCGTACATACCTTTGCCGATTGGCATAGTTCTTCAGGATATCTGTCCATCCACCGCCGCCCTCCCACGTGTACGAGGGCAAGAGCCTTCCGTCATTTTCTGCGCTCCATGACGCGGAAACGGCCACCAAGTCTCGGATCTGTTGCAGGCACTTCCCGGCGTTTGCGCGTTCCAGCCATGAACCAGTGGCAGGCAAAAGCAAGGCAACGAGGAGCGCCAAAATCGCGGTCACTATGAGCAGTTCGGTTAACGTAAAGGCGCAGCATCCGGGACAATCCGACGGAGTTTTCATGGCTGGCTTGTTTGGATTTCCTCCTTTTCTCCCTTCTTTTGCGGATCACCAGGGGAGATATAAATTTTTTCCAACGGCTTCGCATCCGCGACGAGCGTTACGGGACGGGACGATAAAAGACCTGCCGCGCCAAAAACCGACGCTGCCATCACCAACTGGAATTTCCCCATTATCTTTCGGAAGGAGGGGTGGGCGGGATTTCTCCGGTCATGCCGCGACGCCACCCCCACACGACGCATGGCCCATCCACGACGACATGACTCCCCACTTCGACACTAGGACCGGGCGCCTCGATGAAATAATTCCCGCCCGCCCCATCGGGAAAATCCTCCAAAAAGCGGGTATTCTCGATCGCGACCCCGTCAAACAGCGACAGATAGGAATGCTGCTCTTCCCGCGCGAAGGCGTGTGTGATCTCGCAGTCTTTCACAATGAATCCGGAACCCCGCAAGAACATCGCCATCGTGCGGTTCGCGCGAATCTTGCATCCCTCGAAAGTGATATTCCTGCCCATCCCGGTTCCGGGTCCCGCGTCGATCGTGACCAGAACAGGCGCGCGAAATACCGGGTATTGGGCATCCAGGGGATCTTCAAAGCGACAGCCTTCGAAGCGCGTGGCCAGAGCCGGGTCTTCCGACCCGTATCCATGCACGATACTTCCGTAAAACACGCAGTCCTTGAATACCAGGCCCGGCTTTCTCGGCCAGATCGCCCAATTCGTCGTGCCCCAGAACGTGCATTTTTCAAATCTCGTATATCCGCCATCCCCGCTATCCGCCACCATGCCGCAGTTGGTGTTATCCACGAATTCGCAATCCACGAACAAGCCGTCCCGGCAGACGGATTCTTCCGCTTCAATGTCCAGACCCGCTGCGGGGCTTGATGCAAATCGCGCCCGGCCCATGTGGTTGAACTTGCAATGCTCCGCCGTCAACCCTCGGCCTCCCACCCAGGAAAGCCCCTGCCGCGCGTTGTATTCGCTCACCACGTTTTTGAGATAATGGGGCGTCCTGATTCCATCGTCCGGCTTGAGCCCCTGATAACCCACCGCTATTCCATCAAGCGCGTGGTGGTGCGTGTGGATATTTTCCACCCGGACATCTGTATTTTTGTGAAGCCGGAGCCCATACGCCTCCAATTGCCTTCCCGTATCGCCCCAGAAACCGCCGAGTTCCAAGCCATCAATGTTGCCATCCAACTCAAGATTGCGGATGGTGACATTGCGGGAGTTGGAAACAGAGATCATGGCGCCAACATTAGCCGACTGCTTGCGGTCGGTAAACGGCAGCGGAGGGTCAATCTTGTTTCCCTCCAGATCGAACGCCCCGAACCGCAGCCCCGGCGCCGTGCGGAGCACCGTGCCCTTTTCGCCCTCGATGACAAGGTTTGCCACTCCGTCAATGAAGATGGTTTTCTGCCCGCAATAAACGGGGCCGTCCGGTTCTGCCTTCTGTTCGCCGACGAGATAAACCCCGGCGGGAATAAAAAGCTTCCCTCCGCCGGCCTTTTCGATGGCCTCCGAGGCCCGGCGGAAGGCTTCGCTGTCGTTCCGCACTCCGTCTCCCGCAGCGCCGTAATCCCTTGCGTTCGCCACAAAGGCCGGGGCGCTCCCCTGCTGGATCTCCGCGGACGCAAGGCTCAACGCCGCGAAATACAGGAGAGCAAATCGTAAAACCGTCATGAATATGCGGAATGGGAGAGGGCTACGGATCGTCTCATGGCATCACGCCACAGAGCGGCGGGTGGTCCGCCGCCTGCGAAGGGCCAATACGCCCATGCCGCCAAGAGCCAATGCGACTGTCGAGGGCTCCGGCACTACCGTCACGGAATCCAGATGCCATGTCGAACCGCCGTCACCCGTGGCATCGGTCCGAATATACCAGCCTATTAAGGTGGACGGAGTCGAGGCAAGGTTGAACGTATAATCAACCAAAGGAGTCAAACTGCCGGCCGCCGTAATTTGCACGGCTTGATTTCCGGAACTGTTGATGCCTATGGAGACATTATTCCAAGCTCCATCTGCCCAGTCCACAGTGCCGACGAACGCGATCTGACTCCACGCTGAACCGTTGTTTAAGTGCACGCTGCCGTCTGCTCCGACGGCCAGATAACCATAGAGCATATTTCCGCCATAAGTCCCATTGATGTAGCCAGCGCCGGTGTAAAACAATTGCATATAAAAATACGCTGTGCCTCCAGTCTCCTTGCTAAGGGTGAAGGTTGCCTTGGTTGCGCCGGGTTGAACGGACTCAGCAGACGCCAGTGCATACTCCGCAGTTTCCCCGTTGACGTTCGTTGAAGCCGGAAATACGAGATATTGCGAGTGATCGCCATAAGCGGGATAGGACATCGTCCCCTCCTGGACGCTGGGAGCGTCAGATCCCAGTCGCCACTTCCAGCCCGGCATGGTCGTGCCCGTTGCGTCCATGGTAGTTCCCGGAGCATAGCTCTCGAAATCCACCACGACAGCGGCGGATGCTTCGCTCAAGCTATTCAATATTAGCGCCGCAAGAACGGCAACGATCGAGTGAGTCAAGTTCTTCATTATTTGGAAGTTGAGGTTGATCTATACGCGTCCTCAGCCTGTCGCCGCAACGCCATCCTGTCACGACCATTCCGTTCCCCATCATTGACCACCATATCCCTTTATTGTCTTGGCCGTAAGAGTCCGCCGCGCGTGTGTGGAGGGGGCTCACGCCACGCGCGAGGCTGTTTTCCCGTCCAGTTTTCCCCTTTCCTGCTCTTTACATTCGGCCTGCGGGCCAAGTATCAACAGCGGCATGGTGATGAAACGGATTCGCTCCGGCCTCGGGTCGCTTGCAGAGCTTCCATCCCCGGCCCAGTGGCGATGGATTTCGCGCTTCGAGTTTCCCGGCAGGTTGCAAATCTCCCATCCTCGGCATGCGCGGTGGATGAGGGAGCATCAACAAGCGCATGCCTTCCGAGAAATTGTCCTCTGCCTTTCCGGGACGCATCTGTATGGCTTCCTCGATAGGGTCTGGAAAATCTCTCCCGGCACAGTCCTCCTCATAGATCGGGGTGATTCCCACGACGCCTCATATTCTCCGTATCACTCCGACTGCAACGATCTCTGGATTCATTTCCGTTCGTCGTCCTACTTTACGACGAACAATGTGACGATTTCCCGCGGCAAAAAGCGCCGCGTGGAACACCAGTCCTTTTATCTCATCACCCATGCCAAGCCGTTTGCGGAGACGGTCATGCTGTCATGGAATCGCTGTCTGGAAAACCCGCGAAGCGCCGTCCACCTTGCCCAGTTGAAAGCGGCGATGACGGCGATGGCGCTCGAAATCATCCTCTACAACACCGCCATGTCTCCCTCGCAGGAGACGATCTCCCATCAGGAACATGTCGTACATGAGATCAGGAGCTATGCGCGCGCCCATCTCGATGAGAATCTTTCGCTCAATTCCTTGGCCAGGAAGGCGGGATACGAGCCGGTTTATTTTCACCGTCTGTTCTCGCGCTTCGCGGGCGAGCCGGTTCACCAGTTCATCAACCGTCATCGCATCACCCGGGCCAAGGAAATGCTCACCGTCGGACAAAAGACCACCTCCATCGCAAGCGCACTCGGCTTTTCCTCCTCCGCCTCCTTCTGCCGTTTCTTCAAGCGAGAAACCGGCCGATCGTCCTCGGACTGGCTGAAGGAACAGAAACCATAGAACCTGGCTCGCGAGAAAGGCGGGTTGCGAAAAAATCCCACTCAAACAAGCTGTCCGTTATGTCACTGACTGCTCATTTCTCCTTGCCGGATAAAGTCGGGTTAGAGCACGCCGAAGGCATGACAGCTTCGCGGCCGGGGGCTGAGCAACACCCCCGGTTTTTGAAAAAGGGGACAGATTGGTCCCGAAGGGATCGCAGAGACATGCGATGGGGCATTCTATTTCCTACTTCCCACTTCCTCCTTCATCCTTTCCCCTGTGCCGTAGTGTTCGATCATGTAATCCATGTCCTTGTCGCCGCGTCCGCTGAGATTGACGAGTACGGTGCGGGCGGCCTCCGGGTCCTGGCGCGCAAGGCGCAGGGCATGGGCGACGGCGTGGGAACTCTCGAGGGCGGGAATGATGCCCTCATTGCGGCTGAGGGCGTAGAAGGCCTCGACGGCCTCCTGGTCTGAAGCCGTAAAGTACTGTACCCGGCCGGAATCCCTGAGATGACAATGCTCCGGGCCGACGCCGGGATAGTCGAGGCCGCTGGCAATCGAGTGGACGGGTGAGGGCTCGCCCTTTTCGTCCTGCAGCAGGTAGCAGCGGAAGCCGTGGATGATGCCCTCGCGGCCGTAGGTCATGGTCGCGGCATGGTCGCCCACGGCGTCCCCGCGTCCGAGGGGCTCGACGCCGTGGATTTCGACCGGGTCATCGAGGAACCCGGAAAACAGGCCCATGGCATTGCTGCCGCCGCCGACACTCGCCGCCACAATGTCGGGAAGGTCCCCCGTCATTTCAATGAATTGCTCGCGGGCCTCGATGCCGACGACGCGTTGGAAATCGCGGACCATCATGGGGAAGGGATGCGGACCGACCACGGAGCCAATGCAATAGATCTGGGTCTCCGGGTCCTGGATGTAGGCCATGAGGGCCGCGTCCACAGCCTCCTTGAGGGTCCTCAGACCGTGCGTCGCGGGAATGACGCGCGCGCCGAGAATCTTCATGCGCGCGACATTCGGCGCCTGCTTGGCAATGTCCACTTCCCCCATGTAAATATCGCACTCGAGGCCGAAATAGGCCGCGGCCGTCGCCAGCGCCACGCCGTGCTGTCCCGCCCCGGTCTCGGCGATGAGCTTCTTTTTCCCCATGAAGCGCGCCAGCAGCCCCTCCCCCATGCAATGATTGAGCTTGTGCGCGCCGGTGTGGTTCAGGTCCTCGCGCTTGAGATAAATTTGCGTCCTGCCGACCTTTTTTGAGAGGCGCGCCGCGTGGAAGGTCGGCGTCGGGCGTCCCTGAAAATGCTTCCGGATGCGGCGCAATTCCTCGATAAAATCCTGTGAGCGGGACACCACGTCATACGCCGCGCGTATTTCCGCAAGCGGCTTCTCGAGTTCGGGCGGCACAAACACGCCGCCGTATTTTCCAAAAAACCCGGAGGCATCCGGGAGTTCACGCAGGAATGTCGAGGTATTCATAATGGCTGAACTCCCTTGTGCCGCCGAATGGCCATCCTGGCAAGGTTGTCCTTCAGCAAAGCCTCCATCATTACGATCCATAGTGGAAGGGGCTCTACAATGCGTGGAGGCTTTCATCCGCTGCCCTGCGGGTCTTGAATAATAGGGCCTCTTTTCAGATTCCCCTCTGGATCCTCAGGATTGGGGCTTGACCTCGCTTGTCCATCGGCGATTTTGGACGCGCTGCGTGTGGCTGCGCGGTACAATTTTTTCGATGAAGATCATAGACCGTTATGTCGGCTCGGGAGTTCTGGTGACGGCGCTTTTTGGCGTGCTCGTCCTCAGCATGGTCCTCGTGGTCGGCAATATCTTCAAGGAATTGCTCGATCTGATCATCAACCACGATGTGCCCATCGAGACCGTCCTCGCCTTTATGGCCTTTGTGCTGCCTTTCTCGCTGACCTTCACCATCCCGTGGGGGTTCCTGACGGCGATCCTCCTGTTTTTTGGGAGGATGTCCGCGGACAACGAATTGATTGCGCTGCGCTCGAATGGGGTCAGCGTCCCCCGGGTGTGCGCTCCGGTTTTCGTCCTGGCCCTGATTCTCACCGCGATTTGTTTCTGGATCAATATCGAGGTGGCGCCGCGCGCCGAGGTGGAGATGACCCAGGCCGTCTTCCGCATCGCGACCAGCAATCCCATCAAACTCTTTTCCGCGGATGAGGTGGTGGATCAATTC
>WBZO01003176.1_pt1 | contig 19743 bp, 13 predicted proteins | sample 5204261 | NCBI WGS metagenome assembly WBZO01 (sample SAMN12412400, study PRJNA552823) | activated sludge metagenome | isolation source: activated sludge from anammox sidestream of wastewater treatment plant... | place: USA: North Carolina | collected 2017-09
GAGAGGTCGCACGCTGCGGCCGGGAAGCCCGGCCGGCGGCTTGACGCCGGCATAGTCGCAAATGGTGGGCAGCAGATCCAGGCTGGACGACACCAGGCGCCGCCGGTCGACGCGACCTGCCGGGATGTGCCCCGGCCACGACAGCAGGAACGGCACGCGCGCCGATTCCTCGTAAGGCAGACTCTTGTGCTCGAAACCGTGGGCGGCATCCAGGTCGCCATGGTCGCTCGAAAAAACCACCAGCGTCGTGCGGTCCAGACCCGTCTCCCGCAGCGCGGCCAGGACCCGGCCAATCTCGTGATCCACCCTTTCCGTCAGGCGGCAGTAAGCCCAGCGATGGAGCCGCCAATCCTCCTCAGACCAATTCCGGCGAGCCCAGCCGCGGAATCCCCCGAAGCCGGCGAAAGCGCCCGGTTCATCCCTGGTGGCGCCGTGATTGGGCGGCAGCGGAGGGCAGTGCCGCTCGAAGAACTCCCGCCGCGAAACGCCCGCCGGCAGCGCCAACGCCTCGGCCAGACGTTGCCGCTCGATCGTGGATTGCGGATACATCGCGGGCAACTTCTCGGCTTTGGTGTAGGCGTCGATGGCCATGTAACATATGTCGTGCGGGTTGATGAACGAAGCAACCAGGAAGAACGGGCGATCATGCGGCTGGCGCAGAAAGCCGGCGCACCGATCCGCCAGCTCATCGCGCTCATCGCGGGTCAGGCTTTCGAAACCGATGCTCTCCGGCGTCATCGGACGGGGCCAGTGCGTCTTGCCCCCGAAGACGGCGCGGTAGCCGCCGCCGCTCACGAGCTGGCCGAGGGTGCCGGACAGCGCTTCCGGCGGAAGTGCGCGAGCCTGATTGCCCTGGATTCCGAAGTGACTCGGATAGCGGCCGGTCACCATCGAGGTACGCGCCGGCAGGCAGACGGGATTGGACGAATAGGCGCGCTCAAAACGCATGCCGGCGGCGGCGAGACTGTCCAGCGCCGGCGTCTTGAGCCAGCGATTGCCCGCACAACTCAGCATGCCGGCGTGCTGCTGATCCGTCATGATGAACAGGATGTTGGGAGGCGCAGGGGCGGCACGCCGCCCCTGCGCCGGCAGCGCCAGCGGGGAAGCATGCGCCAGAAACGTGCGCCGGCTCGGGTTCGTTGGTTCCAAACGCATAGAGTTCCCCGTGCGCGGTCTACCAGTACAGCTTCATCGCGATCTGGGCCTGCCGCGCGCCGCTGGCGCCCGTGATCCGCCCGAAGGTGCCGCCGCCGAAGCCGAGATTCGGGTTCCCGAACTGCGGCGTGTCCGTCAGACCAAAGAACTCGGCTCGCACCTCGAGGTTGCCTCGTTCCCCCAACGGAGACAGCGGGAATCGCTTCATCAGGGCCAGATCCATGTTGACGGTTCCAGGCCCCAGGAACAAACCGCGGCCGGAGTCGCCCACCGTGTACAGCGCCGGAAAGGCAAACGCGCCGGTGTTGAACCACCGGTTAAGCGACCGCTCCGACGAACTCAGCCGCGGAGCGCCGATCAACTCCGGGGCGTTCGCCGCGCCGCAGCGGCAATTGCAGAGGCTGGAGGTTGGCGTAAGCGAATAACCGCTTTCCAGCGTGGTGATGCCGCTTGCCTCCCAGCCGCTCAGGGTCTGCGATGCCCAACCCCGTGTGAACCAGTGCCGCCCTCGCCCCCACGGCGACTGATGCACATAGGCGGCAGTCAGCCGGTGAGGCGCGGTCGAGGCCGGCACTCCGCGGTCCAGGTTGCGATTCTCGAGCGGATCCCGATAGCCTGAGTCGCCGGTTGCAATCAACTTCGCCAATGTATCAGCGCCGATCAAACTCAACCCGGCCTTCATCCGGCGCTCCACCTTAGCCTGCAAAGAATGGTACATCGAGGAGCCGAGATAAGCACTCACCATGATACCGCTCGGATATCTGGCATTGCGAAGGTAGGGGCTGAAAATCCGCCCTTGCGCTTCCGCCGCCAGTCTCGTCGGGATCGCATTCCAATTGTACTCACCGTACGGCAGGTGCACGCCCCGGGTGCCGACATACGCGGCCTCGACCATGTACGCCTGCACCTCCCGCTGGGCCGCGTAAAATCCAGAGCGTGAATCAGGGGCTTGCCAATGGCCACCCGTTACCGGGTCCAGTGGAAGTATTGCCAACTTTCACGAAAGGAGCAGGACACGGATGGCCAAAGACAGAATAGACCCGGCGGAGCTCGCCGACAAGCTGGTTGAGCAGGTTAAGGAGGCGGAGGACCCGATTCGGGCAATGGCGCAATTGATGGCGGCCTCCCTGATGGATTCGGAGGTGACGGCCAAGGTGGGCGCTGAACCGCACGAGCGGAGCGCGTGCCGGACGGCTCGCTTCGAATTGGTCTCAATCTCGCCAGGCGGCAGCGATGCCGGCAGAACGGCTGCAAATCCGTCCGAGTATTCGACGGGCAGCGAGGTTTGGTTCGGACGGAATCCAGCGATGATGCTGCGTTCCCAGGAGGACGGCGGTTCCAAACTGCCGCGGGCGAAGAACCGGGCTCCCGGACGGCTTCGATTTGCGGAGGATTCATCCGGAGACGCTCAGCCACCAATGGGTAAGGCAGAAGCAGACGCACTTCCGGGATGAGGTGAACCGGATGCTGGCCGAGGCGAGGCGGGCGCTGCTCCGCCGATCATCACCCGGACGGTCGTCTGGCTGGCAGAGGCAGGAGGCTATTTCGGGTCGCCCCAGCCGGAGGGCTTGGCGGCGGGCGTATCGCCGGGTTTGATTCTGAGGTCGTCGAAGACGAAGCGGAGCATCGCTTCGAGGAGGGCGGCACGGGGATAAGCGGGCTTGGCGCCCTGAGATTCGAAAGGGAGTGCGACGGTGAGGTGGTCCGTTCGGGCGGCTCCGAGGTAGGTGGACTCGGGGACGATGGCGTCGAGCTTGAGGAGCTGGCCGTCGTTCTGTCTATCCCAGGCCGAGAGCATTCTATAGCTTTGAAGGCTGGTCTTGGACGCGTTTTCTTCGTTGACGATGGCGACGAGGGAGTAAGTCTTCACATAGGGGTGCGGGTGGGAGGAGAGGAAGCGCTTGCGGACATCCTGCCTGAGGCTCTTCATGCCTTTGGAGAGGTCGCCTTCGCACTTGCCGAACTTGGCCTGCTGGGCGTACTTGTCGAGGATGGACGGGAGACTGTCGGCAATGGGAGAACCGCCGGAGGCTCCGGCGACCGAGATGAAGGCGGTGATCCTGGAGCGGAGTTCGGGTTCGGCGGCGAGCATGGTCTGGATGTCGGGCGTGCCTTTGCTGTAGCCGATGAGAATGATGGGGCGGGAGTCGAGGGCGGTTTCCTTGCGAAGCCATTCGGCGATCAACTTTGCGTTGGACTCGCTGGAGTCATTGGGGACGTTGATGAGATCGGTCTGGATGGAGTAGGTCTCCTGCAGCGCCTTGCGGCCGAGATCAAAGGCGGGACGATCGGCGGCGCAGGAACTGAAGATGCCGGGGACGACGACGACACGGTGGGAGGCGGGTAGAGGGCGCAGGGCCAGATCCTTCTTGCCGGGCTTTTCGATCCACTTGCCGCAGTCTTCCCACTCGCCGGTATCTGGATTCTTCTGGGATAGGACGGAGCAGAAGTAGTCGCCGAAGGCGGGCGCTTGGTTGGACTCATCGGGGCGCATGTAGAGGACGAGGATTCGCCCGTCAGAGAAGAACTCCTGGCCATGCGCGGTTTTGGCCCTGGTGATGGTGTCTTTGGGGACGACGTAATCGGATTTGACGACCTGTCCGCTGTTGCGCAGGCTTTCGCCGATGAATTCACGCTCCTTGTCGGTATCCGGATCGATTTTGTGGGTGATGCCGCCGGTGCGCTGATCCTTGTCGAAGCCAACGTCGTGAGTGCCGGCTCCCACCCAGAGAGTCCAGCCGTCGACGGTAAAGGGGGCCTTCCAGACGCGGAAGTGGTGGCGGGCGGCGACAGTCTTGATGGGGTCGGAGTGCGCGAATCCGTAGTCCTGGCCACGGCCGAAAACGCGCAGTTCACTCATCGGGATGGTGAGGTATGCCTGCTTGGAGAGGGTGGAGAGGGCTCCGCGGAGGATGGTGTCCTTGATGGTACGGTCGACCACAACCCAGCCCATATCGAGGAGCGCCTTCTTGAGTTGGTCTTCGCCGCCGAGGACGAGAAAGTTGACGCGATCGCCTTCAGTGCCGTCGGGATCGACGACCCTGCGGGGGATGCGGGCAAGGATCTCTTCAGTAATCGGAGGGACGCTGCCGGTGAATTCGGCGGAGGCGGAGGCGGCTGCGCCCATCTTCGAGATAGTGAGCTTGAATGCTCCCTCGCCTTTGGCGCCGGAGAAGTTATTGATGCCGACAAAGAGGCGGCCAGCGACCTGGGCGCGGCTTTCGCGGCGGGCTCCGATGAGGAAGGGGTAGGAGGCGGAGTTGTCGCCGATGCGGCCGATCAGGGCGCCGCGGCCCGCGGAGTTGAGCGGGTAGGTTCGCAGCAAGTCGCGCCACCCGCGGGAGAGGCCTTCGGGCGTGGCGGGCTGCTGAGAATCCGAGTACTTGAGTTCACCGGAGGCCTCGAATAACCAGAGGTCTCCGGCTTTGACATCGAGACCGGTGTCGATCCAGGTGGCGTCGCCGGGAACTTCGAGCTGTTTTTCCTGGGGGAGGACAGCGGGGGCGAAGAGGTGAAGCGCGAGGAGAGCGGCAAGGATCCGCTGCCTGAAGGCCGCGGTTCTGAAACGGCGATCCATTCAGTTATTCTCGCTCAAGCTCGCCGGCGGAGGCGGCATCGAGGACGACACCGTGAATCTCGAATTCGTGCAGGAAGCGGGCGCGATCGGTGTGTTCGGGGCCGTGGACGATGCGTTTGCCGTTGGAGCTATAAACTGCAAGCGCTTCATTGTCGATGCCGAGATTGGCGAGGAAGCCATGGTATAGGAGGAAAGGTTCGACGGAGGCGACTTCTTTCCAGGGGATGAAGACGCTCCTGGCGGGGTAGACCGACTTCCTGGAGACGCCAAACTGATCGGTGACGAGGCCCCACGGCCAGGCGGACACCAGGAAGGCGAGCGCGGCGGCGGCGAGGACGGAATCGACGATGACGGACTGCAGCGGCTGTTCGATCCAGTAGGCTGGGGCGAGGCAGACGAGGATGACCGCCGCGCCGATTACAATCCAGGCCTTGCGCGCGATTCCGGGCGGGAAGTGGACCGCTTCCGGATTCAACCGGTCGCGAAAGCTGGACACATGCACATTGTGACAGAGTGAGCGGGGATGGGTGATGATTCGAAGGATGGGATTGCTGGGTTGGCTGCTGCTGGCTGCCGGTACGCTTGGAGCCGCATGGTTGTTCTTCCTAGAGTATTTGCCGCCGTTTCAGGCGGTGGGATTTCCAGGCGATATCGCTGGATATCACTATCCGCTGCTGAGTTATGCATGGCAGGAATTGAAGGCCGGAAGGACGCCGCTGTGGGATTCGCTGATCTATTGCGGAATCTCGTTCACAGGAACGACGCAGAGCGCGCTGTTTTATCCGCCGAACTGGCTGCTGTTCGGGGCCGCGGCGGCGAGCAGGGGGCTGCTGTTGAAGAGCCTGGAGGGGTTGTTGATTCTGCACCTGTGGGCAGGATTCCTGTTCTGTTTCGGGTGGTTGAGGGAGCGGACGGGGAGCCGGGTCGGAGCATTCGTGGGGGCGGCGGCGTTCGCCGTCGGGGGGATGCCGCTGGGGCAATCCCAGCATTTGGGAGTGGTGTGTTGCTATGTGTGGATTCCGCTGGGGCTCTGGGCGGTGGAGCGAGAGAACCGGACGGTGCTGGCTGTGGCCTCGGCCATGGCGTTGCTGGCGGGGTATCCGCCGGCGTTTGCGGCGTATGTTGTGTGCGTGGCGTGCTGGGCAGCATGCGGCAAACGGCGCGCGAGGAGCGTGGCGTGGTGCGGCGGAGCATTAGGCTTTGCGATGTTGCTGGCGGCGGTGCAGGTGCTTCCGACGCTCGTGTCGAACACCACGCGGATGCAGGAACGGTCGTATGGGGGCGGGTTGCCCGGCGGGTGGATGACATACCTGCTGTTGCTGCTGCCCAACTACGTTGACGGGTGGGACTACTTCTACCTGGGGGGTGCGGCGGTGGCTGGGTTGGCAGTGTTGGCGTGGAGTCTGGCAAAAAGGCGCGGATGGGACGGGCTGGAGGCGCCGCTGCTGACATTGGGCGTGGCGCTGGCCTCGATTGAGAACCCGCTCGGGCTGGTGGGTCGAGCGATGGATCTGCTGCCGGCGGTGGCGGGCGTCGTGAGAGAGTACAATCTGCTGCCGTCGGCAACGGTGGCGCTGTGCTGCCTGGCGGCGGAGGGTTGCAGACGGTGGGGCGGAACGGGGGCAGGCTCGGATGCCCGCGGGTGGAGACGCAAGCAGGCTCCGATTGTCCTCGCCCTGTTGTGGTGCGGGCGGCTGTTGTGGTTGGATCACGCCACCGGTTGGTGGACAGCAATCGATGTGGCCGTGACGGCGGCATTGGCGGGGTGGCTACTGCGGGCGGGCGGCCGCGCAGCGAGCGCGGCGCTGGTGGTGATGTCGCTGATGGAGTTGAAGAGTTTCGGCACCGGCAGGCCGTTCTCCGCGGAGCCGGGGCACGCGGACAAGCGGATGCGGGCGCTCCGGGACATGAGGACCGGCGGGCAGGCGATGGCGGGGATGGAGCAGGCGGTGTTTGACCGGATTCGCGGGGACAGAGCGTTCAGAGTTGTTGTCGTGGATGGGATACAGGCGCTCGAGTTGCACCATTACGGGCTGGCGACGCCACAGGGGTTCGAGGCGAGCCTGCCGGCGAGATATCGGGCCAAGGTGGCGGCGTATACGGAATGGAAGACGAACCGGGTGTTTGAGGCGCCGCTGGAGAATGAGCGGTTCCTCAGGGGTTTCGGGGTGAAGTACGCGATCTGCAGGGCGGGTGGCGAGGGGGATCTGCAGTTGACGGAGATGGCGATGTGGCGGGCGCTGGGAGAGGAGGGCCACTTCTTCCGGGTTTATGAGTATGTACGAGCGGAACCGGCGTACCGGTATGCCGGCGCAGCGAGCGTCGTCGAATGGCTTCCCGGGCGGCGCGTATTCGACGTGAACGGAGCGGGGGGCGGGTTCGCGCTGCTGGAACAGCATCTGGCGGGATGGGAGGCACGGGTGGACGGGCAGCGGGTGGAGACACGCCCATGGGAGGGCGTGTTCCAGCAGATTGGCGTGCCGGCGGGGCGGCACAGGGTGGAGTTCGATTACCGGCCCAAGGATGTGGTGGCCGGAGCCTGGATCAGCGTGGCGGCGCTGGCGGCGCTGATTGGACTGCAGGTTTATAGCGGAAGATCAGATAGCGGGTGATGCCGCGGCTGTCGCGCACTGAACCGACAGGCTCTTTGACGAGGCTGGCGGTGGCGGCCCAGTGGTCGAGCATGGCGTTGCGGCCGGGGAAATTGAGGAGCTCGTCAGGGTGGGTGACGAGGAGGGTGGTGGGGTCTTTGAGGGCTATCAGACGCGCATCGTCGGGACGGGTGGGGATATTCGGGACGACGCCGTCACTGGCGGGCAGGAGCGGAATGCGGCCGGCGCCGAGGAGGCGGAGCTGATCGAGAATCCCCCAGTCGACAACAAAGACGCTCTTGGGCTGGAGGCGGAGCAGGGTTGTCGCGAGGCTGGCGGAGGCGAGGGACCACTGAGGGCCGGGGCCCTCGGTGCGGGCAAGACGGACGTAACGTTCGCAGACGGCGAGCGAGGAGCCGAGCACGGCGATGCCGCACAGCGCGACGGCCGCTCTGGCGAGACGGCCGTGGGCGGCGAGTCCGGCGCCGGCGGCGGCGATGATGAGTTGCGGCAGAGGCCAGAGGAGGATGACGTGGTGCGAGGACTGGCCAGTGTTTTTCATGCCCGCCATGAGGAGCCAGATGGCGGCCAGCGCGGTGGCGAGCGAGAGCGTGAAACGACGGCCGATGGGGAGCGAGGGGATGGCGAGGAGGGCGGCGAGGAGGGCGTAGGCCTGGAGAGACCAACGCAAACCTGCGGCTTGACCTGAGTCGTTAACCAGGAATCTGAACATGGAGGAGCCGTCCAGGGTGAACATCAGCATCTGGAGTTTGGGGTAGACGGCGGAGAAGTCGACGCCTTCGGAGGCGCGGAAGGTGGCGAGGTCAAAGCGGATGTTGTAGCGGAGGAAGACGGCGGCGCCGAGTGTGGCTGCTGCGGCGGCGGCAGCCGCGAGGCGGGGATTGCACAAGATCCGAAGCGCGGGTTGGCGGGCGAAGAGGACAGTGGCGAGCAGGAGTCCGCTGAGGATCCAGATGAAGCTGACTTTGTCCCAGACGCCGAGGCCGCAGGCGAATCCGGCGGCGGCGGCCCAGCGCCAATCGGCGGTCTCATGGGTTCGCATGGCGGACCAGACCATGAGGAGTGCGAGCAGATGCTGGAGGGCGACGGGTCCCCAATCGAATGTGGCGGTGATGAGGAAGACGGGGTCGGCGGCAAGCAGGAGCGCGGCGAATACAGCGTAGGGGGGCGGGATGAAGCGGCGCGCGATGATGAATGTGAGCCAGACCGACAGTGCACCGATGAGCAGAACCGGAACACGCAGAGACCAGACGCCGGGCGTGGCGAGGGCGAAGATAGGCTTGTAGAGCCAGATTTTCAGGGCGCCGATGTAGGGCATGAGCATGAACGCGATGGCCGGGTTGCGGTGGCTGGCGCTTTCGACGTAGACGGGGGAGAGTATGCCGCGGATGAAGAGACTTTCATCATATTGGGGACCGATGTGGGGGATGAGTAGGATTCCCAGGACAAAGTAGAGGACAACGGCGGCGAGGAGCGCGAGGCGCTGTATGGAAAGGCTCACGAAGGGTCAGTCTAGCGAATCGGCGCGGACGGTGGATTGGCGGTCCCCGGCCGGAGTCATGGTGTAACCTTTGACCATGAACCGCAGAAGATTCTTCAGCGTGGCGGCGGCGGCGCTGCCGGCCGCGACGCTCCGCGAGACGGCGCCTGAACTGTACTGGCAGCGAGTGCGGGACGAGCAGTTTCTGCTGCCGGATTGGCGCAATTTCCTCAACAACGGCAGTCTGGGGCTGACGCCGCGGCCGGTGCTGAAAGCGATGGAGGATTTCATGGAAGGGGCGGCGGGGCTCGTGTCGGACGAGTACCCCCGGTGGGGTTACGAAACGCTGGATGCGGAGCGGGCCGAGATGGCCGCGTTTGTGGGGTGCAAGAAAGAAGAACTGGCGTTCACCCACAATGCGACGGAGGCGATGTCGACGATTGCGGCGGGGATCGACCTGAAGGCGGGCGACGAAGTGCTGTTGACGGATCAGGAGCACGTCAGCGGCATCAACCCGTGGAAGTTGAAGGCGGCGCGGTATGGGGTGACGATGAGGGAGGTGAAGATTCCGATTCCGCCGCAGAGCGCCGGGCAGTTGGCGGAAGTGGTAGTCGCGGCGATCGGGCCGAAGACGAAGGTGCTGAGCTTTAGCGGAATCCTGACGACGATCGGAACAGTGATGCCGGTCAGGGAGATCTGTCAGGCGGCGCGTCGCAAGGGTGTGATCACGGTGGTGGACGGAGCGCACATGAACGGGCAGATTCCGTTCAAGCTCAGCGAACTCGGGTGCGATTACTTTGCCGGGAGCCCCCACAAGTGGATGTTCGCGCCGGCAGGCAGCGGGCTGCTGTATATCCGCGAGGAGAACCTGGACCGGCTGTGGCCGTCGATCGTCACGGGCGATTGGGACAAGAAGGAATTGAAGGCAGCGCGGTTCATGAAGCTGGGGACGAACAATCGGGCGACGGTGGTGGGGATGATGGCGGGGCTGAAGTTCCTGCGGGACCTTGGGCCCGAGAATGTTTACAGCCGGATTCATGAACTGGCCAGGTACAACGAATCGCTGGCGCGGCAGCGGAGCTATCTCGAGGTGCTGTCGAGCGCCGACGAGCGGCTGTACGGGTCGCTGACGGCGATCGGGTTCAAGGGTGCGGATCTGGGCGAAATGTGGAAGCGGCTGCGGTCGCGGAGGATCTGGACGATGATCTCGCCGACGCTGCGGATCTCGACGCACATCCACACGAGGAAGCGGGACCTGGAGGAGTTCTACGGGGTGCTGGACGAGGTGTTCGAGCAGAAGCCGGCGTGAGCGCACAGGGGCTCCACGGTTACGAGTCGGGCGCGTGAGCAAAGCTCTGGGAGAGGGATGTTACGATGAGGATGCCTCCCTCATGAAACCCGCTTTCATTCTGTTGTTCGCGTTGGCGTCCGTATCCGCGGCGGTGTGGGCCGTTGAGCCGCTGTCGGCGGAGGAGCGAGCGCTGCTCGACGAGATCACCGCGGCGCAGCTCAGAGGGCATGTTTCGTTCCTGGCGTCGGATGCGCTGGAGGGACGCGGCACGCCGTCGCGGGGGCAGGATGTGGCGGCGGAGTACATCGCCTCGACATTTCGCAGGCTGGGGTTGAAACCCGTCGGCAACGGCAGCTACTTTCAGGAGGGCTACTTTCTGAGGACGAATAAGCAGCCGATGGACCTGTTCCACTGCACGATCGAGACGGGCAGCGGAGTCAGGTATTCGCCGGCCGCGGACAAGGTGAGGATCATGGACCCGCGGGCCTTGGAGGCCGAGAGGCTCGAGGCGGTGAAGGTGAGCGTCCGCTCGGCGGAGAGCGCTCTGCCGCCGGCGGCTGCGATGAGCGGCAGGGCCGTGCTGCTCGACTTCGGCACGGACGGCTTCGCGGCATGGGCGCCGGCGATGCGCAGCGAGGTCCAGCAGGCTAAGCCTGCCGTGATCATCGAGTCGACGAGCTTTCTGCGCCAGCAGCCGCATAGGCTGCCGAACGACAACCCGCCCACGGTGCGGGTAAGCGATCCGGAGTACAGAACGTTCCTGGATTCGATTTCGGGGCCTGCGAAGGTGAGCGTGAAACTGCAGGCGGCCGAAGAGGAGCGGGCTCCACTGCGAAACGTGGCGGGCGTGCTGGAGGGGGCGGACCCGCAACTGCGCAGCACGTATCTGCTGCTGACGGCGCACTACGACCATGTGGGGATCGATGAGCGCGCGCCGGGAGAAGACAAGATTTTTAACGGCGCCAACGACAATGCGAGCGGAACGGCGACGATCCTGGCTCTGGCGGAGGCGTTTGCGAGGTCGCCGATGAGGCCGAAGCGGACGGTCGTATTCATGGCATACGCTGGTGAGGAGATCGGGCTGTTTGGGTCGCGCTATTACGCGATGGCTCCGCTGTTCCCGCTACGGAGCACGATCGCCAACCTGAACTTCGAGCAGATGGGAAGAACCGATGACACCGATGGCGCGCGCGTGCGGCAGATCACGGCGACGGGAATGGACTACACCACGCTTGGGCAGACGTTGTCGGAGACGGCCGAACTGGTCGGAGTGAGGACGTGGAGGCACAAGCAATACGGCGACGCGTTCTTCAGCCGCAGCGACAATCAGGCGCTGGCGGACGCGGGGATTCCGGCGATCACGGTGCTGGCGGCGTATCAGTACCCCGATTACCACCACGCAGGCGACCACTGGGACAAGCTGGACTACGACAACTTCGAGACCGTGGCGCGGGCGGCAGGGCTGGCTTCGTGGCGCGTGGCCAACGGCACGCAGGCAGTCATCTGGATCCCGGAGAGCGCGAAGAGCGAGCGGTATCGCAAGGCCTGGCAGGCGCTGCAAGGCAAGTAATTCGGGAATGAAAACGCTTCAGTACACCACGCCGCACGGCATCGGGGTCACGCGTACGCTGACACGGATGCCTTACAAAAAGGGGCTCAGCGCGCAACTCCGCGAACTCGACATCGCACGGGGAATCTACCTGTCGTCGGGGTACGAATACCCGGAGCGGTACTCGCGCTGGGACGTGGCGAGCCTGCGACCGCCGCTGGAGATTGTGGGGCGAGGCCGCGAGATCGAGTTCCGGGCGCTGAACCAGCGTGGGCAGGTGATCGCCGGGATGCTGGCCGATGTGCTGGGCGGACACCCGCACTGGGAGCGGCTGGCAATGGAGGAAGGAGGGTTGCGCGGGCGTTTGAGACCCCTGCCGAAGCTTTTTGCGGAAGAGGAGCGGAGCAAGCAGCCTTCATTCTTCTCCATCCTGCGGGCGTTGGTTACGGAGTTCCAGACGGAGAAGGACTCGAGGCTGGCGCTGGTGGGGGCGTTCGGGTACGATCTACTGTTCCAGTTCGACCCCATTGAATTGCGGTTGCCGCGAGGTGAACAGAAGGACCTGCACTTGTTTCTGTGCGACGACATCGTGTTCATGGACCGCAAGAAGGAGACCATCGAGCGGTATCAGTACGATTTCGAACAGGGATCGCGAACGACTGCGGGGCTGGCGAGAAGTGGCCTGCCGGTGCGGTCCCCGCAAGCGAGTGCAGGGGAGGAGATCGTCTCCGATCACACGCCCGAGGAATACAGGCGGAAAGTGGAGACGGTGCGCACAAGGATGAAACAGGGCGACTACTACGAAGTGGTGCTGCGGCAATCCTTCTCGACAGGCTACGGCGGGCGTCCGTCCGAACTGTTTGAGCGGATTCAGCGGACGAGTCCGAGTCCGTATGAGTTTCTGTTGCAGTTCGGCGATGAGCAGTTGATTGGCGCGAGTCCGGAGATGTTCGTCAGGGTGGAGGGACGGCGCGTGGAGACATGCCCGATTTCGGGGACGGCGAAACGGACCGGCGATCCGATGCGGGATCACGACCTGATCCGGGAACTGCTGAACTCGCCCAAGGAAGAGTCGGAGCTGACGATGTGCACGGACGTGGACCGCAACGACAAGTCGCGGGTGTGCGCGCCGGGGTCGGTGAAGGTGATCGGGCGGAGGCTGATCGAACGGTACGCTGGGCTGTTTCACACGGTGGACCATGTGGAGGGAACGCTGGAGGAAGGGTTCGATTCGCTCGACGCGTTTCTCTCGCACATGTGGGCGGTAACGGTTATCGGAGCGCCGAAGAAGGCGGCTGCGCAGGCGGTCGAGAATCTGGAGAAGGACGCGCGGGGATGGTATGGGGGCGCGGTAGGGATGCTTTCGCTGAACGGCGACATGAACACGGGCATCCTGATCCGGACGGTCCATCTGAAGGGAGGCGTCGCCACCTATCCCGCAGGGGCAACGCTGTTGTACGATTCGGACCCCGGCGCTGAGGAGCAGGAGACGCGGCTGAAGGCGACGGGCTTCTTCCGGTCCGTGGCGCCGGCGAAGGAGCCGGAAGCGACGGTTGCGCAGAATCTGCCCGGCAAGGGCGTGCGCTTGCTTCTGATCGACAACAACGACTGCTTTATTCAGACGCTGGCGAACTACGTGCGGCAGACCGGGGCGGCGGTTTCGACTTACCGCAGCGGCTTTCCGCTCACGTTGATCGACGAACTGGAGCCGGATATCCTCCTAATCTCGCCGGGGCCTGGACGGCCCAGCGAATTCAGGGTCGGGGAGACGGCGCTGTATGCAGCGGGGCAGGGTTATCCGGTGTTCGGCGTGTGTTTAGGCCTGCAAGGAATCGTGGAGGCGTTCGGGGGAGAACTGGGCGTGCTGCCATACCCGATGCACGGGAAGCCGTCGTGGATCGGGCATCGCGATGTCGGGGTGTTCCGGGGGCTGCCGGCGAGGATCAAGGTTGGGCGGTACCACTCGTTGTATGCGATCCGGGAGAAGCTGCCTCCAGTTTTGGAAATTACCGCGGAGAGCGAAGATGGGATCATCATGGGGGTGCGGCACCGGGAATTGCCCGTGGAGGCGGTGCAGTTTCACCCTGAAAGCCTGCTGTCGCAAGACGAAGAGCAGGGCCTGAGGATGATCCGGAACATGATCGGGTTGTACGGACGGGTGCGGCGGCGCAGAGGAGAACGAAGCTAGGATGGGCGGGCTTGGTACTGGGAGAGGGGAGCTATTGCCGCGCCCGGATGCAGCCCGAAGAATGGTGATTCAGGTATGAATCCAGGGGACCTGCAATACATACTCTTCCTGGCCATCTGCGCGTGGCTCGCCTTCCACTGGGACAACAGCGGAGGAGGCGGGAAGCGCATGCGCGCGCCGTCCACTGCGTAGAGATGGCTTCGGTTCTGGTGCTTGGCGGTGGACTCGCAGGGTTGGCGACGGCTGCGGCGATGTCGAGTGTAGGGCATCGTGTGACTCTGCTGGAGGCGAGGGGCTTCACGGGCGGGCGGGCGACCTCTTATCGGATTCCGGGCGCAGAGACATCGGAAGCGATCGACAACTGCCAGCACATCCTGCTGCGGTGCTGTGTGAACCTGCTGGATTTCTACCGGCGGTTGGGCGTGGAAGACTCGATTAGATTCCATCGGGAGTTCTACTTCATCGAACCCGGCGGGAGAATCTCAGTAATGAAGGCGGGCGCGCTGCCGGGGCTGCTGCACTTCGCTGGGAGTTTTGCCGGCTTGAAGTTTTTGGGATGGAGGGACAAGCTGGCGGTGGGGCGCGGCCTGCTGGCGCTGCAGATGGAGCGGAAGCGCGCCGACCTGGATCGGATTACGATGTTCGAGTGGCTGGAGTCGAAGGGACAGACGCGGCAGGCGATCGAACGGTTCTGGAGGCAGATCCTGGTCAGCGCGGTCAACGAGGACCTGGAGCGGATGGCGGCGGCGCATGGGTTTCAGGTATTCCGGCTGGGCTTTCTGGCGGGCAGCGACAACTACGAGATGGGGATTCCGGCGGTGCCGCTGGGCGAGTTGTATTCCGAGACAGTGTGGGCGCGGCAGAAGAACGTCAACCTGCTTTTGAGGACGCCGGCAAGCAGGATCAGGTTCGGCACAGAGAGGGTGGCCGGCGTGGAAACCGCCTCCGGGGATCTGCTGATGGCGGACCATTACGTGAGCGCTCTGCCAATTGAGAGACTGGCAGCGGCTGCGCCGGAGCTGAAAATCGACTTTGGAGCATTCGAGCACAGCCCCATCACTGGGATTCACCTGTGGTTTGACCGGCCGGTAACGACCTTGCCGCACGGAACACTGCTGGACCGCACGATACATTGGTTCTTCAGCAAGCAAGGCGGAAGGTATCTGCTCCTGGTGGTGAGCGCCTCGCGGCTGCTGGCCGCGTTGAGCAGGCAGGAGGTGATCGACCTGGCGCTGCGGGAGCTGGCCGAATTCCTGCCGGACGCGCGGCAGGCGCGGCTGGAGCGAGCGCACGTGGTCAAGGAGATGCGGGCGACGTTCTCGGCGAGGCCGGGGTTGGAGGCCTTGAGGCCGCGGACCCGAACACGCTACACGAACCTGTCGCTGGCGGGGGATTGGACCCGCTCGGGGTGGCCGGCGACGATGGAGGGCGCGGTGCGGTCGGGTTATTTGGCGGCTGAGGATGCCTGCAGGCAGCTGGGGAAGCCGAAGCGGTTTGTGCTGGCGGATGTCGCTTGAAAGGGATTACTTCCTGGTCTGCGCGGCTGAAGGCTTGCGGACGCTTTCGTAGTACTTCTGAACATAGTCGCGGAGTTCGAGGGGAACCTCGTCGCGGCTGATCTCGCCGCCGGTGTCGGCGTGCCGGGCGGAGCGGTTGACGTAGGGCGTCTTGAGCTGTTGGTTGCGTGAGTTATTTACCTCGACCATGACCTCGCCCTGAACGTTGAGGGCGCGCTTGCCGAGGACTTCGCTAAGCTTGCCCATGGCTTCGCGCTGCTCGGCGAGCTGGGTGTCTTTGTTCCCGTCCTGTTTGCCGACGCCGCTCTTCTCGCTCTTGGACGGCTCTTCAGCGTTTTCACCAGGCCGGGAGCGCGCCTGCTGCGGGCTGTCGCCCTCTCCTGGCTGGTCGCCCTGCTGGCTGGCTTCGGCGTCCTGCTGTTGTTGGCCGCGGGCATTCCGGCCCTTGTCGGAGGCCTGTTTCTTCTCACTTTTCCGGCCCTTGTCGGAGGCGGTCTTCGTGTCACCCCCCTGATTGTCCAGGTTGAGCTTGTCCATCAGGTTGGCGAGAGCGTCGCGCATTTTGTCCATGAGGCTGGAGTTCTTGTCGTCCCTGGCGTCACGGGCTCCGGACTTTTCGCCGGCTTTGCGAGGGTCGGCCGCGCCGGCGGGGCTGGAGGGGTCATCGGTGTTCTCAGCGCCATCGCCATCAGCTTCATCACCTTCGGATTCGGAAGCTTCGTTGACGGTGCTATCGTCTTTCCGGCCCTGGCGGCCCGCCTGGCTGGCCTCGAGGCCCGGCATGGTTTCCAGCTTCTGTTCAGCTGCCTGCTCCTGGGACCAGTTGGATTGCTCCTCGGCCGGGACCTCCAACTGCTCGACGGCTGGGATGGCGGCCTTCGCCAACTGCTTTGTCGAAGCTTTACGTTGAGCGATGGGCGCGCCGGTAAGGGTGTCGAACTGGACGGCGGCGAGAGGCGCGGAGAGATCGAAAGTGTGAAGGAGGCCGTAGCGGAGGAGAAACAGCGTCGCGGCGAGCAGGAATGAAGCGACGGCAGCCCAACCGCTGCGCGGCCACCGGAAAGGTAATGCTGAAGAGACGTCGGCGGCGGCGGCAGTTTCGTCGGCGCTCACGTTCAGCTTTGAGAGAAAGAGGGGGTTTGGTTTGCGAGTGGGGCGGCCTTCGCGGTAATGGAGCGCGGTCGTAAAGAGGTCGCCGGTTTCGAGCGCCCCATCGAGGCGGAGTGCGAGGGCCGGCTTGGCGGGGGTAGTTCTGTAGATTCTCCAGCCGGCCCAGACGAGGGCGGCGAGGGCGAGGGAAGCAGGCCAGCGCCAATCCAGAACCTGGGTCCCGGCCAGCAGCAGCGCGCAGAAGCCGAGCAGGGCGACGGCGGCGGCCCATCCCCCTTCGCGTGCGAACGCCTCGCTCTGGCAGCGGCGCCGGGCCTCTTCGAGCAACCGGGAGAGAGCGGTCTGTTGCGTCAAGAATCCCCCTTTTCATCCTTCCATAGAATGACGAATCGCGCTCGAACCCGTTACAACCATGCTCTGATCCCGCCGTAATGGCTTTCGAGTGCGGAGTGGAGCCTGATGGAATGGGGTGCCCGGCACGGCCAGATGTCTTATCCGGCGGGTGTTGACTCGCTTCAGCTTCGGTGTTGGCCTGGCTGGAGAAACCGGAGCGCTCCCCTGCCGCGGGCGGACCGCCGGTTACATCCGTTTGGAAATCACTCGAGCCAGTGCTAACAGCCGCTGCCGGGATTCCGTCGCCTGTCCGGGCGCTGCGGTCGCCCGGCGTGCCGGGGAGCATGAAGCGGCGCCCGCGCCAGAAGCAACGTGAGCGGCGATCCACGCGTTGCTTCGACAACCCGGCTGTGTTCCGCTCCTTCGCGGACGGATTGGGACCAAGAACTCATTACTTGCTGAAGCCTCGAGCGGCCCGATACCATGAGAGTTCACCCTCATGCTGCGTTTCGAAACTGCCGGCGAGTCGCACGGTGAAGCCCTGGTGGCGACTCTCACCGGACTTCCCGCGAGTGTCCCCGTCGATCCGGCGGCGATCAACCGGGAGTTGTGGCGGAGACAGCAGGGCTACGGGCGGGGCGGACGAATGAGAATCGAGACGGACACGGCTCGAATCCTGTCCGGCGTCCGGCATTCGATAACGACCGGCGCGCCCATCGCGATGCTAATCGAGAACCGGGATTGGCGGAACTGGACTGAGGTCCTGCCGGTCGAAGCGCAGCCGGATAGCGAAGAAAAGAAGAAGCCGTTGACGCGGCCGAGGCCGGGCCATGCCGATCTTGCAGGATCGATCAAGTACGACCTGCCAGAAGCGCGCTACATCCTGGAGCGGGCATCGGCGCGGGAGACTACGGCACGGGTGGCATTGGGAGCGTTGGCAAAGCAGTTCCTGGCGCAGTTCGGGATCGAGGTTTTGAGCCACGTGATTCAGTGCGGACGGGCGCGGCTGACGAGGGCGGTTTCGTTCGATGAATTGCGGGCTTTGGCGGCGAAGGAACAGGTGCTGCTGGGGTGCGTGGATGCGGAGACGGAAGCCCGAATGAAGGAAGTGGTGGATGAGGCGTACAGGACGGGCGACACGGCCGGTGGCATCTTTGAGGTGCGCGCGGCCGGATTGCCGATCGGGCTGGGGTCACACATCGCCTGGGACAGGCGGCTGGACGGACGACTGGCACAGGCGATCCTGTCGGTGCAGGCGGTGAAGGGGGTCTTCATCGGAGACGCGGACGAGGCGGCGGTGAGTTTCGGATCGAAGGTCCAGGACCCGATCCACTACGACAGGCTGGAGCGGCGCTTCTGGCGTGGAGCGAACAAGGCCGGAGGGCTGGAGGGTGGCACGACAAACGGCGAAGAACTGGTGGTGCGGGGACTGCTGAAGCCCATATCGACGTTGCGGAGGCCGCTGGAATCGGTGGATCTGAAGACTAGAGAGCCTTCTGCAGCGGCGTATGAGAGGTCGGACGTGTGCGTGCTGCCGGCGGCGGGAGTGGTCGGCGAGGCGATGACGGCGCTGATCCTGGCGCAGGCGTTCCTCGAGAAGTTCGGGGGAGATTCGCTGACTGAGACGCGACGGAACTACGCGGGCTACATCAAACAGGTGAGGGAGTATTGATGTTGTTGCGGATCGTAAAGTACGGCGACCCGGTGCTGGAAACGGTCGCCGAACCGGTCACCGAATTTGGGACGCCCGAGTTGAGACAACTGGTCGACGACATGTTTGAAACGATGTATGCCAACAAGGGCATAGGTCTGGCGGCACCACAGGTGAACCTGTCGAAGCGGCTGTTCGTGTGCGACGTCTCGGCCGGAGAAGACCCCGGCGCGAAGCTGGCGCTGATCAACCCGGAGATCCTGGTGAAAGAAGGCCGGCAGGTGGGCGAGGAGGGATGTCTTTCGATTCCTGGATTCCGGGAAGATGTTTCGCGCGCTTACCGGGTGCGGGTCCGCGCGCAGGACACGGAAGGGCAGTACTTCGAGTTGGAAGCCGTGGAGTTGAAGTCACGCTGCATTCAGCATGAAACCGACCATCTGAACGGCATCCTGTTCCTGGCCCACTTGAGTCATCTGAAGCGCGACCTGATCCGCAGGAAGATTCGAAAGCTGGTCAAGGCAGGCGAGTGGGAGTAGCTGGAACGGGCAGGAGCGATGAAGACGGTCTTCCTTGGCACGCCGCAATTCGCCGTGCCGGCGCTGGAAGCGCTGGCGTGTGGAGGCAGAGAGATTGCGGCCGTGTTCACGCAGCCGGACCGGCCCAAGGGGCGCGGGCAGGAGCCGGCGTCTTCGCCGGTCAAGGAGTGTGCAATCCGGCTGGAAGCGCCGGTATTCCAACCGGCGAAGATCAGGGCTCCCGAGGTGGTGGCGCAACTCAAGGCGATTGCGCCGGAAGCGATGGTGGTCGTGGGTTACGGCCAGATCATTCCTCAGGCGATTATCGATATTGCGCCGCTGGGAATCGTTAATGTCCACGCCTCGCTCCTGCCCAGGTACCGTGGTGCGGCGCCGATCCAGTGGGCGATTGCCAACGGAGAGACGGTGACAGGCGTGACGACGATGAAGATCGACGCGGGGCTGGACACGGGGGCGATACTGCTGCAGGCGGAAACGCCGATCGGGGCGGAGGAGACGGCGCTGGAGGTGGGCCCGCGGCTGGCCGGACTGGGGGCGGCGCTGCTGATGGAGACGCTCGACAGGTTGGAGCGCGGCGCCCTGGAGGCCGTGCCGCAGGTTGAAAGCGAAGCGACGTGGGCTCCGATTCTGGAGCGGAATCACGGGTTGATCGAATGGTCCCAACCGGCGGCGGCGATCTTCAATCGCGCGCGCGGCTTTCTGCCTTGGCCGGGCGCCTGGACCTGGTTTCGGGGCAGGCGGCTG
>WBZO01001895.1_pt2 | contig 19739 bp, 14 predicted proteins | sample 5204261 | NCBI WGS metagenome assembly WBZO01 (sample SAMN12412400, study PRJNA552823) | activated sludge metagenome | isolation source: activated sludge from anammox sidestream of wastewater treatment plant... | place: USA: North Carolina | collected 2017-09
GGATTGTCAATCCGGCGGGTAGGTCGGATTGTCAATCCGACCTACTTGAAAATCAACCGCGTTCGTTCCACCCGCGCCGTTTCCGGTTCGATCCCCAGCGCCGATAATACTTCTTCGGGTCTGCCGGTCGCCCCTTCGCGCGCGGCGAGAGTCATCTTCAGCCATGCCGTCCCGTCCGCTTGCGCGATCACGCTTATCATCTCGATCAGCGGACGCAGGTCATAGGTCTTGCCGCGCCGTTCGCGGATGAGCGCCTCGGAATTCATCAACGCCTCGACCCCCCGCTTCAACTCGGACCCGGGAACGGGTTCCGTCAAATGGACATCGTACGACGCCGAAAGCGTTTGCGTCTGCAAGGCGGGCAGGTTTTCCTCCACCGCTTTCACCTCGACGATCTGAATGTCGGGCGGAAGATTGTCCTTCAACCTTGCCGAGATCTCGCCGGGTTGAATATCTTCATTCAGCCGCACATCCATGACTTCGGCGCGGGAGGAAAAACCCAGCGGCAGGGCGGCGGCGAGGCTGATCTTCGGCTGGGGATGGAATCCCTGCGAGTAGGCGAGGGGCAGGTTGGCGCGGCGCATGGCGCGTTCCCACAGGCGGTGCAGGTCGAGGTGGCCGACATATCGCAATGCGCCCTGTTTGGCAAATGTGATGCGGACTCTCATGGCTTCGGCTCGGAGGCGATCCGCTCCAGCCAGCGGTGGATCAAAGTCTGCATGCGCCGGTATGGGCGATAGGTATGCTCAGGGATGCGATGAGACAGGTCGTGGTCGGAGAATTGAAGCGGGCTGAGCGTTTCGATCAATTCGACGATATTCCCATACACGGCAATCTCCTGCGAGACGATCTCGTCGAAGGCGATATTCTTGTATGCGCCAAGGACGGTTAGGTCGCGCTTGTTCTTCTCGATCAGCGGAGATTCGTAATCGGGATAACCGAACTCTTTATGGAAATTTTCGAGAGCCGAGAACGAAGCGGATGGCGCGTACGATTCCCCGTGATGGATTTCGCTCAAGCGGTCTGCGATGAACTGCTCGCGCGAAAGGACCTCCGCCAGCAAGTCTTTGACGGTCAGCCCGCCGGAGACGCCGCGCAGGGTCAGGCGGCGCGCGAATCCCACCTGGTTGAGCAACAACTCAAACTGGTCGCGTTCGTTTTGCAGACGTTCAAGAATCTGTGTCTTGTTCATAAGAAGCATTAACCACAAAGACCACAGAGTTCACTGAGATAAAAATTGTCTCCTCTGTGATCTCCGCGTCCTGATATGAAAAAAGGATTCGTAGGTCATGACGCTCGCGTATCGCGGACAGTCACGTTACAAACGTGACCTGCGTTTTTCATCCCTTCGACAGGCTCAGGGCAGGCGCTTCGGGGTGAAACCCTTTCATGGATACTCTGCGGTAAAGATTGCTAATCGCCGACCAGCGGCAGTTCCATCTCCATTTTTCGCGTGGGAGATTTAACATCGGGACACTTCCAACCCTCTCCGGGATTCTCGCGGCGCAGGTTGGCAAAAGTCGGCAGGATGCCGCAAGCGTAGCAGTTCAGGCGGCAGTCCACGCGGATCTGTCCCTCCAGCGACATGCGGAAATCCTGAAAGAGATAATTTTTGCGCACAGCGGCGGTGATGTGTTCCCACGGAAATATTTCATCCGTGCGGCGCTGGCGGTGGGTGTAAAAGGCGGGGTCGAGACCGTGTTCTTTGAATGCCGCGATCCAGGTCTCGAATTTTCGCCCCTCCTCCCAGGCGTCGAACTTTGCGCCGTTCTTCCAGGCGGTGTGAATCACCTCCGCCATGCGCCGGTCGCCGCGCGAGAGCCAGGCTTCCACCAGCGTGTCGTCGGGCTTGGTCCAACTCAATTTGATGTTCCTGTCCTTGAATAACTCGCGTTTGAGCAGGGCTTGTTTTTCGAGGATGTTCTCGCGCGTGTCGCAGGAAACCCACTGAAAGGGAGTCTGTGGCTTGGGGACGAAAGTGCTGACGCCGACGTTTAATTTCACCTTCCAGCCCGCAACTTTTCGCCCCTCGGCGATGACGCGCTTGCTCAAATCCGCTATCGCCTGCACGTCTTCGAGAGTCTCGCTGGGGTGCCCGATCATGAAATATAGTTTGATCGTCGTCCAGCCCCTCGCGTAGATTTCGCGCGTGGTGTTGATGATATCTTCGTCGGGAATGTATTTATTGATGATGCGCCGCATCCGTTCGCTGGCGGCTTCGGGCGCGAGCGTGAACCCGCCGGAGCGATGCTGTTTCAACTTCTCCATCAATTCGATTGAAACCGACTCGATGCGAAGCGACGGAAGCGATACCGTGAGTTTCCTGCCCTCGAAGCGTTCGCCGATTGCATCCACCAAATCCTTGATGTGAGTGTAATCGGACGAGGAAAGCGACAGCAGGGCCAGTTCTTCGAATCCAGTGGCGCGGACGGCCGCTTCGGCCGCTTCCACCACCTCTTGCACGCTTCGTTCGCGGACGGGGCGGGTGATCATCCCCGCGTGGCAGAATCTACACCCGCGCGTGCAACCCCGCATGATCTCGACCGAGACGCGGTTATGCACCACGTCAATGTTTGGCACAATGAATTTCACCGGCGGCGGCGGAAGTTTTCCCACAATGCGTTTGCGGATGGTCTTCGGCGCTTCCGGGATGAGCGGCTCGACGGCTTTGATCGTCCCATCGTCCATGTAGGCGGTTTCATAGAAGCGGGGGACATACACGCCGGGGATTTTTGCCAGCTCGCGCAACCTGTCCGCGCGTTTTGCGTTTTGAGTTTCCTGCAACCAATTGACGATCTCATGAATGACTTCCTCGCCTTCCCCGACGATGAATGCGTCCATGAAGGCGTGCATCGGCTCGGGGTTGACGGCGGAATGTCCGCCCGCGATGACGATGGGATGCGAATCATCCCGATCTGAAGAACGGAGGGGGATGCCAGCCAAATCCAGGACGTTGAGGGCGTTGGTGTAGAGAGTCTCGTAAGGGAGAGTAAAGCCGATGAGGTCGAACCCGGACAGGGGGCGTTTTGATTCGAGCGCGTAGAGCGGAATCCCATGTTCGCGCATCAGGGCTTCCATATCCAGCCAGGGCGCGTAGGCGCGTTCGGCAAGCGCATCCTCCCTTTGATTGATCTGGTCGTAAAGGATCTTCAAACCGACATTGGAGACGCCGATATCGTAAATATCGGGGAAGACAAGCGCCACGCGAGTCTTCGCCGCGTCCCAATCCTTGCGGATGGAGTTCAATTCGCCGCCCACATAACGACCGGGTCTTTCAACCTTTAAAAGAATTCGTTCGAGTTTCGCCTCGATCTGCTCAACGGTAAACATGGCGCGATTATACCTGATGCGAGTTTCGATACGCTGAAAATGAAAAAGGGTCGCCCGGCGCCGGGCGACCCTCGCTTGATACGATGGATTATTGATGAGACGGGACGGATTGCGCCATCGCCCTTACGATGCCGTGACGGGCGCTGGTTTCTTCATCCGCTCGCGCCCCCACAGCCAGAGCGCGCCCAGACCGAAGAACATGACGATGAAGCCGATCAGCCAGCCCACGAAGGGCAGTTTGACCAGCAAGCCGACGAAGATCACGCCGAGCAGGAGGGGCCAGATTTTACTTTCAGCCAAAGCAGGGTTGAAGCGGCCGAGGATCCAGCGTCCGCCCAGCCACGCCACGAGAATCTGCGACCCGAAGCCGGTGAACAGGACGAAGCCGACGATCAGGGCGAAAAGCAGGGCGAGGCTGACCCAGATGATGGTTCCGGTCACGCCGCCGAGAGTCAACGCTCCGAAGATTACGCTGGCGATAATCGTCACGACCACGATGAAGAACAGCGCGAAGAAGAACGCGGCATAGGCGACGACGCCCCAACCGAAACTGGGAACCGGTTGCGCCTGCATCTTATCCGCGAGACCTTTCATGAACAATGGCGCGAGCCAGAGGAGTAAAAGCCCAAAGATGGCAAGCGTTACGATGTGGCGGATCAGGCCCAAGGTCCAGTTTGAAGCGATCTGAGCCGGGGTGGACGGAGTCGGGGCGTTCATCTCATCCCTCACAGGCTCGTTGCGGGTCACTTTTCCATCCACCGCGCCCGAAGGGATTTCGATATCCTTCGATTGAGTGTATGTGAAATCGCCGCCGATGCGCGCGCCTTCGCTGATTTTGATTCCGGGGCTGACGCTTGGAATCGAAATCTTTGTATCGGTGATATAGGTTGCAGGCGAAGGACCCTGCTGACCGGGGTCGCCGATCTCAGCGGTCACGTCGCCGCCGATCTCGCCGCGGATTTCCAAACCGCCGCCAGCCGCAAAAAGATTGCGCTCGATTGAGCCGGACAATAACGCCTGCGCGCCCGCAAAGACCGCGTCTTTCTCGACCGCGCTGCCTTCCCGCGTTTCGAGGCTTGCGCCCGCGGAGATTAAGTCGCCCCCGATCACGGCTTGGCTTCCGAGTTGAAGCGCGGCGCCCGCGATGCGCGCGTCGTCGGTCACAGCGCCTTCGATTAGAACGGTGTTGCCCGCCGCGATCAAATCGCCCTCCACCGTCCCGTTGATGACGATGAAGTTGCCGAACACGATCAGGTCGCCCTTGACGGTTCCGTCGAGGGTGAACTCGCCTGCTGTGACGTAAAGGTCGTCGTTCACGGTTTCATCCGCTTCGATCACGATCACGTCGCCCGAGCGTCCGTCGAACGCGCGCGCCGGGGTGATGAACGCTATCGAAAACAGGGCGATTAATATAAAGACTGTCAAAAAACGTTGAATGGGTTTCATGGCGTCTCCTTTGAAAGATTAAACTTTATCGGGAATTATTTTTTGGACGCGGACAAGCGCGGATTTTTTATTCTTTTATCAGCGTAAATCCGCGTTCATCTATGTCTATTGCTTCCGATAGGGATATACGTCGGGATGGGGCTGCGGGTTGCGATGACGCTCCCGCTTCCTTCCCCGCCCGGACTGGGCTCTGACCATCCTGCTTTTTCTACGCTGCCGTCCCGCGCGGGGATGAACCCCCGCGCTATTCCTACGAAGCCCGCTAAAGCGGACTCGCCCCATTGGGCGTTTTGTTCCGCTGTCGCCTCGCGCGGGGATGAACCCCCGCGCTATTCCTACGAAGCCCGCTAAAGCGGACTCGCCCCATCACAGCGTTTTCAATTTCGCAGGTTGACCGAAATACCAGTTCATCAATTCGACGAACCAGGCGCAATAGATTGCCGGTTCGTTTTTTATCCCAGCCCTGATTTCATCCAGACTCATGAATTTGACCTCGGAAATTTCCCCGGGGTCAAAGCGGATGTTCCCCCCATTTAAGCGCCCCTCGTAAATCTCGCTGATCTCGTTGTCGTTCGGCCCGTATTCCATTTGGATTTTCCCGATTCGCCGAATTTCGATTCCTTCCGCGCCCAATTCCTCCTTCATCCCGCGCACAGCCGCTTCGAGATAGCCTTCCCCGGCTGTGACATGCTCCGAGACGGAACAATCCAGCAGGGAGGGGGCGTAGGCGCGATCCGCGCTGCGCCGCTGAATGAGCATTTCTCCCGTCTCGTTGAAGAGAAAGACATGCGCGCCGCGATGCCACAGTCCGCGTTGATGAATGACCGGGCGCGGCGCCTGCCCGATGATTTCGTCGTTTTCGTTTACGATGTCAAGCAATTCGTCTGTCATGGATATTCCTTGTCAGGCCTTGTGACGCACCCAGCGAGCCATTGCCCGCGCCGCCCGTTGACCTTCGAGGGCGCAACGGTCCGCCGTTTCAACTCCGCGCAGGAGGTTGCCTGCAACGAACACGCCCGTAACCGAGGATTGGAAGTTTTTATCAATTGCGGGTCCCTTCGTGAGCGGATTGATCTCCAGCCCGCCCGTGCGCGCCAGTTCATGTTCGGGAATCCAATCTCCGGTGAGGATGACCGTGTCGCATTCCACTACGCGCTTGCCGCCGTCTCGATGGGCGAGTTCTATTCCTTCAACCCGTTTCTGACCAAAGATATTGGATATTCGAGTATTCGTTACGATGGGCGTTCTTGAAATGATATCTGCCAGCGCCCATTTCATCGCCACGTAAGGGAATTCGATCTGGTGATTGGTTTCTTCCGTGACCATCATCGCGCATTTTATTCCCGCGTCCATCAGCGACATCAACGCCGAAAGGCTGACCAGTTCCGCGCCGACGATGACCGCCCGCCTGCCGACCGGTAAATGTTCCTCGTACAAAAATCTCTGCAGCGACCCGGTTGTGAAAATCCCCTGCGGCCTTTTCCCCGGAATCAACCGAGCCGCCCGCGGGCGTTCTCTCACGCCTGTCGCCAGCAGCACCGCCTGCGCTTTTACTTGTCCCAGCCCGCCCGGCGAAGTAAATTCTAAGATTTTCTCCGTGCCCTCTGTGTTCTCTGTGGTTAAATCTTTCCATCCTAAAATCGTTGTGGATGTCCGAACTTCCACATTCACCTTGTCGGCAAGGTCGCGGTAATACTTTGCGTATTTCGGTCCCGACCACATGCGCCATAAATCCTCGCGCCCAAAGCCAGTGTGATGGCAGAAGCGCGGCATCCCGCCCGCTTCGGGTTCGCGGTCTACAACTAGAATATTGTTGATACCCTGCTTCTTCAGTTCAATCGCCGCCGAAAGCCCCGCCGGTCCCGCGCCGACGATTAAAACATCATATGTCATTGCGAGGACGCTCTTGCTCTTGTCCGATGCAATCTCTGTCACGGTAATGGGATTGCTTCGTCGTCGCTCCGCTCCTCCTCGCAATGACGAGATAAGCGATGCGTGACAATTGAATCCCTGGCATCTCCCTTGCGAGGCGCGGGTTCGCCTGCGCAGTCCGTCCAACGTCGTGGCGGGGATGGGCGCGTTCATGGCGTCTATCAACTCGCCGCGCGAGACGCGCTCGCAGTGGCAGACCATCTCTCCGTATGCCGGGTTGACCGCTATCAGGTCCGGGTCTTGATGCGGGCGGGTGAAGGCTTGTCCAATCGTGGGCAGGCGCACAGTTCTGAACTCATCCTTCAATTTCAATTCAAGCCCGGCGTCCTTCAGCAATTCCACGCCGTATTCGGCAATGCCCATCGCGCCGGAGATTCCCGTAGAGCGGATTCCGCCCAGGCATAAATAACGCTTCTCCGCGTCCATTTCGATCTGGTAATCGCTGTGTTCGGTTGCGGCTCGCAAGCCGGAGTATGTGGCGGTCACTTCTTCATCGAGTAGTTGCGGCAGGATTTGTTTCCCTTTTTCAAGCAGGAATTTCAACCCGTCTTCCGTTGTTTCCGTCGCAGATTTATCGTTCAAATCCTCCGCCGTCGGTCCGAGCAGGATGTTTCCGTAAACGGTCGGGCTGATAAGCACGCCTTTTGTTACCGATGTTGGCACAGGCAGTAACACATGATTGACCAGCGGACGCGCCATTTTGTCGAAGACGATTAACTGTCCCCGCCTCGGGACGACCCGAAAATTGGTCTTTCCAAATTGAGCATTGATCTCGTCTGAAAACAATCCCGCCGCGTTGACGACGTAGCGAGACTCGACGATGGACGATAGCGAAGCATCCCTGCGGGACTGACCATTGACGATAGACCATCGTCCATCGTCTGCGGTCTGTCGTCGAATCCCTTTAACTTGGAAATCCAAAAACAACTCCGCCCCATTCTCCACTGCCTGATATGCCATCGCCAATGGGACGGAGAATGTGCAGAGTATCCCCTCGCCGGGGACGAACAATCCGCCCAGCGCGCCTTGGTTGATGTGCGGCTCGCGCTGATAAATCTCTTCGGCTGAGACAATGCGGACATCCGTCTCGCCGTTATCATGCGCCTGTTTCAATAGTTTGGGAAGCGTCTCAAATTGCTCTTGATTCCATGCGATCAACAGCCCGCCCAACACTTCATGGGCGATGTTCGCTTCGGGCATGTACTCTTTCATCAGCGCGTAACTTCGCCGCAGAAGTTTCGCTTCGAGCGAGCCGGGTTTCGCGTCGTAACCGGTGTGCCAGATGGCCGTACTGGCTTTGGACGTTCCCATTCCCACATCAGGATTGGCTTCGAGTAATGCGATTTTTAGATCGTATCTCGATAATTCCCTTGCGATGGCGCATCCCACCGCTCCCGCGCCGATGATGGCGATGTCGTAGGTGTTCATGGTAATTGGTTATTGGTAATTGGATGTTGGTGGATTATTCGTGGAATTTTTTCACTGCATCAAGGGCTTTATTCCATTTATCCAACTTCATTTCTCTTTCCTCTTTCTTTATTTTCGGCGTGTAAACCTTCTCCGCCTTCCAATTATTTGCAAGTTGATCGAAACTCATCCCCAGCGCCGAAACCCCGGCGAGGTGGGCAATGCCGATGGCGGTCGCTTCGACGGAGGCGGAGACTTTCACTTCGAGATCGAGCAAGTCCGCGATCGTTTGCATCAGGTAGGGGTTGCCCGCGGGGCCGCCGTCCACTTTCAGGTAGGGGGGGTGAGCGCCGCTGTCCTGCGACATGGCGGCGACGACTTCATAAACGCGGCAGGCAATGCCATCCAGCGTGGCGCGGACAATGTCATCGGATGTCGTACTGCGGTTCAAGCCGAAGATTGCGCCTTGCACATCGGTGCGCCAGTGCGGGGCGGCAAGTCCTTGCAGGGCGGGGACGACGACCACTCCGCTGTCCTTCGATTTCACCGCCGAGTCGTGACTCGCGGCGGTATCTGGGATGAATTTGAGGTTGTCTCTCAGCCATTGAACAGCCGAGCCGGTGACGAAGATTCCGCCGTCCAAAGCGTAGGCGGTGTGTTCGTTAAAATTCCAGCCGACGGTGGTGAGCAAGCCATTGTTGGAGAGTTTGGGTTTGTCGCCGATGTTCATTAAAAGAAAACTGCCCGTGCCGAAGGAGCATTTCATCTCGCCGGGTTTGAAGCAGGCTTGACCGAATAAGGCGGCTTGTTGATCTACCAGTAAGGCGTGCAGGGGCAAGGCGGCGCCATGCCCTGCGAAGTCCACGTCGCCGATGTAACCGGCGGATGATTTCACTTCCGGCAACATGCTTTTGGGTGCGTCGAACAATTGCAATAATTTTTCATCCCACTGGAATTTATTCATGTCGAACAACAGTGTGCGCGAAGCGGTGGAAGGGTCGGTGACGTGCAGTTTCCCGCCGCTGAGTTTCCAGATGACCCAGGTTTCCGTCGTGCCAAACTTTAGTTTGCCTTCATGCGCCCGCTTGCGAATCTCCGGGTTGTTCTCGAACATCCACTTGAGTTTTGGGGCGGAGAAATAACTGTCCAACAGCAACCCGGTCGTTTGGCGCAACCAGGCTAAATCCACGTTTGAAGCGAGCGTGTCGCACACGGATTGACCGCGCGTATCCTGCCAGACGATGGCGGGAGTGACTGCCTTCCCAGTCTCGACATCCCACACAACAAAAGTCTCGCCCTGGTTGTCGAATCCAACTGCGGAAATTTCATACTTGGCGAGGAGCGGAGCGCACGCCTCTCTCACGGTGCGGACGATTTCCTCCGGCTCCTGCTCGACCCAGCCTGCCTGCGGAAAGCGGGCCGGTAACTGCGCCGAATGTTTTTCGATCATCTCGCCGAGTTCATTGACAATGACGGCGGTGGTCTGGGTTGTGCCTTGATCTATGCCGAGAAGGTATTTCATGATCGCTCCAGTACGGCAAATTTAAATTTGTCGTACAAACAAAAAAGAGATTGGAGATTAGAGATTGGTTTGCGCCAACCTTCCAATCTCCAATCTCCAATGACTAATTACCAGTTACTCTAATCACGCTTCGCCGAATTTCTTTTCGATCTCGGCGATCATCTTTTGGCGTTCCTTGATCTTTTCGCCTTCCGGCACGCCTTCAAAGCGCTTGTCCTCGCCGCCGGTGACAAATGTGATCACGGCGGTGATCAGTCCGACAACGATGGCGGTGATGGCGGTCCCGGCGGGCGGGATGAGAAAGTGCAGGTTGTTCGTCTCGGGGATGGTGATGAAGCTCAGCCCGTAACCGATGACGGCAATTACCACGCCGACGATGGCGGTCTGCCTCGACCAGAGACCGAGCAGGGCGACGACGAAGATGATTGTGAAGTAGAAGACCTTCTCATTGGGCGGGAAGAAGCCGCTGATGGCCAGCGTGATGCCGAAGATGACGGCCAGGATGGCGTTCGGCTTGGAGAGGCCGCCAAGATTAAAGGGACCTTTTTCCTTCCATTTTGGTCCGTCTTCCGCGAGGAAGCCCGCGGCAACCGGCATGACCATGGAGATATAGAGGAAGACCGCGCAGGCGACTGCAAGCACGAGATAAGCGGGCGCGTACAGGGTGCTTGCAAAGGCCAGGATGGCGGAAGCCCAAACGGCGGCGCCGGGCGTGCGATAGGTTGTGCTGACCTGGGAAAGCATCTTGGAGGCGGGCAGACCGTCGTCGCGCGCGAAGGCGTACATCATGCGCGAGGTGGAGGTGAGTCCCGCCAGCGCGCAGACGTAGTTGACCAGTACCATGCCGAAGGCGAGGGCAATGCTCAACCAGCTGGGCATGCGCGACGCGCCCCACATGTAGAAGAACGAACCCCAACCGGCGGCGTGCGCTTCCTCCAGGCTGGGCATGGTCAGGACGTAAGCGGCGACTGCGATCAGACCGAAGACCCACGACCAGAAGACGGCTGTCCACATGCCTTTGGGCACATTCACCTGCGCGTCCTGTGTTTCTTCAGAAGTGTGGGCGGAGGCGTCGAAGCCGGTGATGGTGTAGCACACATAGGATAGCCCGAGCAGGAAGGCGAACGCCACGCTTTCGGTGCGGAAGGGGACAACCGCTCCGCCCGCGTCGCCGGTCACGTTTTGGAAGGTCCACAGGCGGGAGAAGTCGAGGGGGACGGGGGTGAAGGCGAAGAGGACGATGATCAACACGACTGTCAGACCGAGGATGACGTAGCCGCTCCAGTCGGTCAGTTTGGTGGTGATATCAATGTAATAGTGATTCAGGACTGCCTGGGAGATCATCACGATGGCGAGGAAGATGGATTGATGCCAGGGTCCGAATTTCGAAACGTCCACGCCGAGGGCGGTGCCGAGGAACAGGTCTTTGAAGAAGACGGTGTAGAGCAACACGTCCACCGAGGCGACCACGCAGATCAAACCGATGAGGTTCATCCAGGCGGTCAGCCAGCCCCAGAATTTTCCGCCGAGGTGACTGCTCCAGTGATAGAGCCCGCCCGCGGTGGGGAAGGAGGAGGCGATCTGTCCCATCCCGAAGGCGACGCTCAGAGCGAGCACGCCGCCCACCAGCCAGATCAAAAACGCGCCGCCGGAACCGAGGGCGTTGAACGCGGCCGGGAAGGCGGAGATGCCGCCTGCGAGGATGCAGATGATCGAAAACGAGATTGCGAAGTTTGAGAACCCGCTCATACGGCGGGAGAGTTCCTGCGCATACCCCAGTTTATGCAGGACTTGCTTGTCGTGCGCCTGACTTTTGTTCGACATTTTCGTAATTCTCCTTGATGTTAAGTTGGTTTTTTTTACCGGATCAAGAAAGCAAACTTACGAAGCGCGTCTGTATATCCACGATATGCCACCTCCTCCTCCCATGGCGGGAGTTCTCCTCTGAGTGTTATGAAATTTAGAAACACTGGCTGTCAAAAAAGGGTACGGGAACGCTGTGATTTTGACAGCCAGGATTTTCCGTTCTATCCGAACAGTTCGAGCAACTGTTTGGCGCGTACAACGCCGTCGAAGTCCGTGATGCCGCCTTTGCGCATCGTCGCTTTCTCGCCGTCCGGGTCGCCGAGGCAGGAGACGATCACGTCGCCCGCTTCGACATCCTCCTTTTCGGTGTAGCCGTTGGTGGTGACGATGACTTTCATCCCGGCGGCTTTGGCGGCTTTGACTCCATTTTTGGAATCTTCGACCACGAAGGCTTCTTCGGGTTTGAGTCCCAGCGTGGAGAGTCCGAGGTTGTAGATTTCGGGGTCGGGTTTTTTGTTTTTGACCACGTCGCCCGCCAGCACGACTTCAAATTTTATGTCGCTCAACACGCCCTGGGTGATGGCTTTCGCCGCCTGTTCGTTGGACGTGGTGCAAACGCCGATCTTGATTCCAGCGTCCATCAATTCCTGCATGAAGCGGCGCAGTCCGGGGCGCAGGGCCAGTTTGCCGCTTTCGATCAGTTCCACGAACAGGGCGGTCTTGCGCTTGTGCATTTCCTTGACGAGCGAGTCGATCTCTTCCTCGCTCATCGGCTTTGAAAAACCCCTGGTCTTCCAATGATGCTTCATGCGTTCCTTGCCGCCCGCGATCTGGAGCAGTTCGTGATAGTAGTCCACGCTCCATTCGTCGGTGAAGCCGAACTCCTTGAAGGTCATGTTGAAGGACACACGGTGACCGTCGCGCTCGGTGTCTATGATCACGCCGTCCTGGTCGAAGAAGACTGCTTTAATTTTGGACATATAAGCCTCCCCGTCATTGCGAGGGCGCTCTTGTTCTTTGCCCGAAGCAATCTCCTGTTTCGTGGGGATTGCTTCGTCGGGAAGAGCGCCCTCCTCGCAATGACGAAAAATTATTTCTTCACGCCAAAGAATTCAAGTATGGTGTTCACAAACAGTTCGTTCTCTTCCTTCGAGCCGATGGTCACGCGGAACCAGCCGTCGGAGCCGTACTTCTTGCTCTCGCCGCGCAGGATGATGCCCTTGGTCTCGGCGTAGGCGAGGACTTCCTTGCCGGTCTTGCCGGTCTCGCCGCAGTCGAAGAGGATGTAGTTGGCTTTGGAGGGCATGACGTAGAAGCCGGGGATGACGCTCAGCGCTTCGCTGATGTAATCCACTGCGTCGTTGTTATATTTAACGCGCTCCGCCAGTCCCTCTTGGTCTTCAAACGCCGCCAGCGCCGCCCACATGGGAATTGTGCCGACGTTCCACGGCAGGAGCGAACCGGCGATCTGCTTGATTGTGTCTTCGTGTCCGATGGTGTAGCCGAAGCGCATCCCCGCCAGACCGTAGGCTTTGGAGAGCGTGCGGGTGATGAGCACGTTTTTATACGTTTTGGTCAATTCCACCTGCGACATGCCCAGCCCGGCGTATTCGATATAGGCTTCGTCCACAATGAGCGGGATGCCCAGTTTGGCGAACGGCTCGAAGTGTTGCGGGTCCATGAAGTTGCCCGAGGGGTTGTTGGGATTTGGGATGACGATGATCTTGGTCTTGTCGGTGACGGCTTTCATCAAACCGTCGGGGTCGAATTTCAATTTGTGGTCTTCGTACAACATCGGCACGCTGACCATCTTTGCGCCGAGCAGCGTCCCGCGCAAGCCGTAGATGCCAAAGCAGGGCGTGTGTTGAATCACTTCGTCGCCCGGCACGATGAACATGCGAAAGATGTTGTCGTACACTTCGCTGGAGCCGTTGCCGATCATCACATTTTGCGGGCCCGCCACGCCGTTGAGTTCGGCGATCTTCTGGCGCACAACCAATCCCTGATCGGGGTAGCGGTTGGTCATTTTGGCGTATTTGAACATCGCTTCCAAAACTTTTTCAGACGGCGGCACGGGGTTTTCGTTGGACATCATGCGGTGCAATTCCGGCTTGCGCCACGCCAGTTCAATGTGTTCCGAGATGTACATCGGAATGCCCTTTACCCACGGGGCGTAATAGTCTTCGATATTTTTTGTCATGTTTCTTGATCTCCTAAATTATTTTCGAAAATGACGATGGACCATGGACCGCGGACGATTTTTCCGTCGTCCATCGCCGATTGTCAATGGTCGGGGCTTACGCCTTCCCATTGCATCCCAGTTTATCCATCCAGCCCATCACCGCCTTGCGGGTCGCGTCGCGGACGAATTTATCCAGTTTGCCGGGGTCGTACTCGTCGCGGTGGGCGTTGATGTACTCCCACTTCGCGTCAATCAGCGTGTGCTTTAACTCGGTCGAGACGTTGAACTTCGCGCCGCCCGCCGCCAGCAGTTTGACGACGTAATCGTCGGGCAGTCCGGTTCCGCCGTGGACGACGAGCGGAGTCTTGATTCCGTTGCCGTTTAACATCTTGTGGATGGTCGCCATGCGCTCGAAATCCACCTTGGGATTTTTGGTCTTGTACACGCCGTGCGCCGTGCCGATGGCGGGAGCGAAGATATCCACGCCGGTGCGCTCGACGAACTCGACCGACTGTTGCGGATTCGCCAGTTGCGCCTCGTCCTCCGCGACCTTGATCTGATCCTCCACGCCGCCGACGGTTCCCAGCTCGCCTTCGACGGAGATGTTCCCGACCTTGTGGCAGTAGTCCACCACCTCTTTGGTCTGGCGGATGTTCTCTTCGTAGGATTGTTTGGAAGCGTCAATCATGATGTTGGTATAGCCCGCATCCGCGCATTTTTTGCAGTAGTCAATGTCGGTGGAGTGGTCGAGGTGCAAACACACCGGCACAGGCGCGGACTCCGCCAGCGTGCGGTAGATGGCCACCATCATATTCGTCCCCAAAAATTGCGAAGGTTTGACGGACGTCTGCACGATGACCGGCGCCTTCTTTTCGATTGCCGCGTCAACGACCGCCTCGAACTGAAGCAGGTCGGTCACATTGAACGCGCCCACAGCCCAGCCCTCCTTTGCCGCGGGAATCATGATCTCTTTTGCGTTTACTATGGACATGGTTTTTCTCCTTTTGAATAAAGGATGAATTATGAAGGATGAAGGATGAAGAGAGCGAAACACCGGTCTTCACTGCCCATCCGTCATATTCACCTTGATTTGCCGGTGGTTGTTTACTTTCAACCTTCAACCTTCAACTTTCAACCTTCAACCTTCAATCTTCAACCTTTTCATCATTTTTTCTTCGCAACATCCTTCAGCCACTGCTCCCAGCGATAGTCCGTAACGTGAACCCGGTAGCGCCCAAACCACAGGTCGGCGTAGCCCTGGAAGTCCTCCTCCAGTTTCGAGATGACCGTCTGCGTTGTACCCCACATGGATTCGTGCAGTTCCGACATCGCCCACATGATTCTCAGGCGGGCATAATGTTTCTGGGAAAACGATCCAAAGTACGAGGTCAGAAAGAGGCGGATCTGTTCGTCGTTCAAGCGGTGATGGTGCGAAAAATTTCCGAGGTCGAAGAAAATATCGCCCATGCCCGCGTATTCCCAATCCAGCAAACGCAGTTCGCCGATCTCGCCCGCCACTTCCTCCTCCAGCCAGTTCAGGTTGAGCAGATCGTTATGGCAGGGGGTTGGCTTGTACGGGTCTTTGAGCAAAGCCTTTTCCGCCTCGCGCATTTTTTTCATGATGAAATCCCAGTCGTTCGGGAATTTTGCGCCGCGGCTTTTGGCGGTCTTGGTCAGCATTTCCACGCGGCGGAAGACGTTGAACTGACTCTTTAACTTCGGCGCGTTGCGATGGAACAGGCGCAGTTTCTCCGCGACGCGCGCGAGATAATCGGGTTTGACGATCTCCGCCGGCGCGATGTGTTTTCCATTCACAAAACGGGTGACGATGTATCCCTGCGGCTCGATGAAGTACATGATCTCCGGCGCGATGCCCAGTTCGCCCGCAACCTTGTTGGCCGCGTGTTCCACGTCGCGTTTGATGCCCAGCATGTCTGTGCCTTCGCCCGCCAGGCGGATGACGTACGATTTTCCGTCCGCTTCGATCTTGAAGTTCAGGTTGGTGATGCCGCCGCTTAACGGAATCTTTTTGATGTTCTTTGAATCCGCGAAAAACGGCACTTTATCAATGGCTTTATCAATGGCAAGCGTGTTCATTCGATGGGTATTCCTTCCTTTGAGGGTGTGAAAGTTTTTATTGACCATGGATAACGGACGGTTGACCATGGCCCGCCGTCATCGTCCATGGTCGGGTTTACGCCTTAATTCGCTCGTTCTTCGGATCCCACAACACGTTTTGAGTCACCTCCGCGCCAACCTGTTCTCCAAAACATTCGATCTCCAACTTCGTCCCGGGCTTGGAATATGCCATCGGCAGATAGGCGTATGCGATGGATTTGGCGACCGAGTAGCCGAACCCGCCCGAGGCGACCCAGCCGATGGTGTTTCCTTCAGCGTGGATCGGCTCCTTGCCCATGACAATCGTGCGGTCGTCGGCGAGAGTCAGCGTGCAAAGTTTGGATTGGATCCCCTCCGTTTTTTGCCTGACCAGCGCCTCCTTGCCGATGAAGTTTTCCTTGTCAAGTTTTACCGCAAAGCCCAGCCCCGCTTCGTAGGGCGTGTAATCGGGCGTGATCTCGCCGCTCCAGTAGCGGTAGGCTTTTTCGAGGCGCATGGATTCGATGGCTTTGTATCCGCCCGCCACCATGCCTTCGGGCTGACCCGCTTCCCAGAGCGTATCCCACAGGCGCAAGCCGTATTCCATCGGGCAGTAAAACTCCCAGCCGAGTTCGCCCACATAAGTCACGCGCGCGGCGCGGACGGGCACATCGCCCACGTTGATATTCTTCGAGGTCATGTACGGGAATCCCGCGTTGGAAACGTCGTCGGCGGTGACCTTCTCGAGGATGAGACGAGCCTTCGGTCCCCACATCCCGATACAGGCGTAGTTCGAGCCGACGTCTTCGATGGCGACAGAGTCGCTTGCGTTGGGCGCAGTCGCAACGTCGGGCATATTCAACGAAAGCCAGGACATATCGTGCTGACCGAAAGCCGTCCCTGTAACAATGAAGAAGCGGTCTTCGGCAAGGCGGGTGACGGTGAAGTCGCATTCGATTCCGCCGCGTTTGTTGAGGGCTTGCGTATAGACAAGGTTTCCGACCGGCACATCTATTTGATTGGCGCAGACATAATTGAGGAATTTCAACGCGCCGGGTCCGCGCACTTCAAACTTGTTGAAGGAAGTCTCGTCGAACAGTCCGGCGTTCTCGCGTGTCATGAGATGTTCGTGACCGATGGCGCGGCTCCAGTTGTGGCGCATCCAGCCGCGCGGTTCGTGCCCGTGCGCGGCTTTTTCTTCATAGCGCGTGAACCAGTTCGGGCGTTCCCAACCCATCTTTTCTCCGAACGAACAGCCGAGGTCGCGCAGGCGGAAGTAAGTGGGGGAGACGCGCGCGTTGCGTTTCGATAATCTTTCCTCTGCCGGGTAGTGGATGTCGTAATACTGGGTGTAGGTTTCAAACGTGCGGGCGCGCGCATATTCGAGGCTGTTGTAGTTGGGACCAAAGCGGCGCACGTCCAGCCGCCAGACGTCCCATTCGGGCGAGCCGTCCACGATCCATTCCGCCATCACCTTGCCCATGCCGCCCGCTCCGGCGAGGCCGTGAGCGCAAAACGCGCACGCCACCCAGAATCCTTTAACGGATGTGGGACCGAGTAAAAACTCGCCGTCGGGCGTGAAGCCTTCGGGTCCGTTCAACAACATTTTTACTTCGGCGTTTTCAATTGCAGGCACGCGGCGGATGGAGTTTTCCATTAACGGGGCGAAGCGCTCCCAATCCGGTTCGAGCAGTTTGAATTTGAAATCGCGCGGGATGCCGTTCATGCCGAATGCCGCAGGCTGGCGTTCGTATCCGCCGGTGATCAGCCCGCCGACTTCTTCGCGCCAATAAACGAGCAGGTCAGGGTCGCGCAGGTTGGGAAATTTGTTGGTCACGCCTTCGATGGGCTTGGTCATGATGTAAAGGTGCGCCATCGGGATGACAGGCAGACTCAGCCCGACCATTTTGCCGATCTCGCGTCCCCACATGCCGGAGGCGTTTACCACGACCTCGGTCTTGATCGTCCCCTGATCCGTGACAACCTCGCTGACGCGCCCGTTGACGACGTTGATTCTTTCGACATTGGTGTTGGTGAAAAAACGCGCCCCGCGATTCTTCGCGCCGATGGCAAGGGCGTTGGTCAACCCGGTCGGGTCAATGCTTCCGTCGTTGGGCGTGTACGCCGCGCCGACCACGCCGGTAATATCCATCAGTGGAAACATCTCCTGCGCTTCTTTGGGCGAGATCAACTCCATCGGCACGCCGAAGGAACGGGCGAGTCCCACAAGGCGCTTGGTCTCTTCCATGCGCTCATGAGATGAGGCCAGCCGAATCCCGCCGACTTCGCGCCATGAAGTATCCTGCCCGGTTTCGGCTTTGAGACTGCGATATAAATCCGTGCTGTAGTGCATCATGCGCGTCAGGTTTGCATCCGAGCGCATCTGCCCGACCAAACCTGCCGAGTGCCATGTCGAACCGGAGGTCAGTTCGTGGCGTTCAAGGACGACGATATCCTTCCAGCCGAGCTTGGTCAGGTGATAGGCGATGCTGCTTCCGCCCACGCCGCCGCCGATGACGACGACCCGGGCTTGCGTTGGAAATTCGGGCATGAAGGTCTCCTTGCAAGTAGGACATGCTTAAGCATGTCCTACTGTACTATCTCTGCCAGACCGAGTCCGGCCGCGCCATCTCCGCCACAATATCGAATGTGGAAATTGCGCCAAGCGGAAAAGCGTCTGGGTCGTCTTTGTCCGTCACGACCAGGCGGTGATGGTGATTTTGAATCATCATATCCGCCGCTTCGCGCAGGCTGGCGTGAATATCAATCGTCAGCGCCGGGTGCATCACGTCGCGGACGGTTTTTGATTCTGCGTTGCCGTCTGCGGCAAGCGCGAGCAGATCGCGCCCGCTGACCACGCCGAGGACTTTGCCTTTTGCATCCACGACGAGAACCGAACGCCACCCGGCGGAGGTCATTGCCCGCGCCGCCGAGAGGACGGGGGTCTTTCCGCGGCAGACGAGAATCGCGTCCGACATCACATCGCCGACCGTCTCGCGCCGCGATTTGATCCGCCCGGACAGGCTGGCGACAAAGTCGGAAAGCGAGAAAGTTCCGGCGGGCTTTCCTTCATCCAAAACCAAAAAGCGCCCAACTTGTTGTTGTACAAAAAGTTCGGCGGCTTTTGTCAGCGGGGCAGAGGCTTCAATGACGGCGACCGGCTGGGTCATTAAGTCCGAGGCGGTGAGTTTTTTCATCACAGACAGGCTTTCGGAATCGGAGGAAAGCCATTCGCCGGCCATCAAATCAAAATCTGAAATCACCCCGGCAATGCGGCCGTCCCGATCCGTTACGAACAAGGCGTGAACCTGGTGCTGATCGAGCAGGGTTGCAACCTGCCCCAATGTGGCGTCGGGTTTGCAGGTAATCACGCCGTTGTGCATAAGGTCTTTGACAAGTTTTGTCACGAAGTCTCCGCAAAACAATGAAAACCTGACAGGATTCAAAAGGTCGCGCTGTGTATGCCTTGCAATCTTCTTTTGTGAGGCTGGTTTTGATGAAATCTTGTCAGGTTTATTGAATATTTTCATTATAAGCAAAAAATCAAAATCTTGCAAATTCCTTCAGATTCTTATATAATCCGTCAGATGGGTAAACCCCTCATCCCCGCCCAGCGCAGAGAGAAAATTCAGGAATTTCTTGCGGTTCATCAGATCGCGCGCACAACCGATTTGATGGACCTGCTTGAGTCTTCCGAAGCCACCGTCCGCCGCGATCTCGAATGGCTGGAGCAAAAGGGAATTCTCGAACGCACGCACGGGGGCGCAATTCTCAGCCAACGCGTGCTGTTCGAGCAGGAATATCAACAGCGCGCGCAGAAGAACCCGGAGGAGAAAAAACGCATCGGCGAACTGGCCGCCGGGCTGATCGAAAACGGCGACATCGTCTTCGTCAACAGCGGCACGACCGCCACCGAGGTGTTGAAACACATCCGCCGCGATGCGCGCATTACGGTCTTTACGAACAACGTCAACGCCGCGATGGAACTTGGCGACCCGGGCTTTCACTACCATTTGA
>WBZO01000228.1_pt2 | contig 19732 bp, 12 predicted proteins | sample 5204261 | NCBI WGS metagenome assembly WBZO01 (sample SAMN12412400, study PRJNA552823) | activated sludge metagenome | isolation source: activated sludge from anammox sidestream of wastewater treatment plant... | place: USA: North Carolina | collected 2017-09
GTGGTGAACTCCTGCCCCATAAACTTGCCTTTGGCTGTGGTCAGCCCTGTGAACGTCGCCGTATCGCCGTAGATGCGAACTCTGAGGTCCTCGGATTCCATCATCGAGTGGGTCAAGGCGCCTGACTTGATCACATCGAGGAAGCGCGTCCTGTCAATCACGCCTCCGTCGGGATCAATGATCACCCAGTCGTCGGCCACGAACCGTCCGATCGCTGGCGCGTCATTTTTGACAATCGCCTGCGTATATTCTTTTTCCAGGCGCAACAGTTCTTCTTGCGCCCGATCGCCGCCGGCTTGATCGAGCGAGTAGTCGAATTCGTAATAATGCTTGCCGTCGGCGATCCTGATGGCCATTTCGCCTGTCAATCCTGTCAACTCGTCCGCGCCCGAATCCGGCACGACCGTAATGATCAATCGCTGAGCGCCGCGCGCCATCGTCCCGTTGTGCTGAAGCGCGAAGCTGCCCTTGCGGCCCTGCAGCGTTCCGCTGACCCGCTCGATGGCGACGTAACCAGCCGAGTCCTTGACGGATGTCATCAGCGCCAGCATCTGGCCTTCGCTGCCCGCATCCAGGTCGCCGTGAAATTTCTTCTTGATCAACATCCTGCCGCGCGGCAGGCCGCCGGTTTTGTCGTCCTGCGGGGTCAACTCTACTTCAAACGTTCCGCTTGCATGCATCATCTTGTTCGTCTCCTTTGCCGCCTTCTCCTTTGTCTGCTGGCCGAAAGCGGCGACGGCCAGCAGCCCAGCCACAACGATGACGAGCAATCCTTCGGCGTGTTGAACACTCGATCGCATGAAATTTGTCCTCCAATTGTTCCGCTACCGCGATTGTAGAATCGCCGCGCCCCATCAGCAGTATGACAACGACTTCGGAAACCGCGCCAGGTAGCCAGTCTTCTTCTCAAAGGCCATGTTTTTACTTTCGATCAAGGAAAAACTCGGCTTCAAGATTCCAGGTCTTGCCGCCGTCCTTCGAGCGTTCGCCGTACCAACGCGCCGAATCTTTTTTGATGTCAGTGAATCCCCAGCGGATCTTGTTTCCTTGATCATCCAATCCTTCCTGGACGACGTCGTTTCCTTCTTTGCGAGCGACCAGCAGATTGATCGCGCCGTTCACCGGGTTGATCCACGTGACACGCCATTTTCGCTCGCCGGGTTGGAACGACCGGATGGACGCGCCATAGCGGTTGCACTCTTTCGGCGTGTTCGGAGTTCTGACCTCGCGCGGCGGCGAAATCCAGACGTCCTGGATCGCTCGCCCCTCCAGAACCCAGGCGAAATGCCATTCGCCCGCGCTCTCGCGTTTCTGCCCGTTACCGGGATAATCAACCACACGCGCCCGCCACGAGCCGATAAGCCAGTCGTAGATGCGATCCTCGGACGGAATTTCCGGCGACGGGCCGTTGGCAATCAGCGCATTGAACATCTCAGGCTTCCTTTCTTGAGAATTTGTCGAGGCGGCGTCACTTCTGCGCGATTTGGATCAGATTGCCGCAGGTGTCCTCGAATGTTGCGACGGTCACTGGCCCCATCCTGGCTGGAGCGCTGCGGAAGACAACTCCCTGGCTTTTCAGTTTCTGGTAGGTCTTTTCGATGTCGGTGACGGCAAACGAGGTCAAAGGGATCCCGGCGTCGAAGAGCGCCTTCTGATAAGTCTTGGCCGGCGCGAAGCCCATCGGCTCAAGCAACAGTTCCGGGCCGTCAGGCTGTTCGGGAGAAATCACCGTCAGCCATCTGGGGCCGCCCATCGGAATATCCGTCTTCTTCACGAAGCCCAACACTTCGGTGTAGAACTTGAGGGCTTTGTCCTGGTCGTTGACTATCACGCTGGTTACTACGATCTTCATATTCGCTCCTGTGTTTCGATTTTCCGGATCGGACTCACTTGGCGCGCGCAGCGGCTGGATGGAAGCCGCCCCGCACAGCAGCGCCACGACGAAACCCGCTGACGCGAATTTCTTCATCCTCTTGAGCGGCGCGCTAAAGCGTCGCGCGACGCTGAAATTAAGCAGTGAATCGTTTTTCATCGCAATCTCCTCGGATAACGTGGGACAAGATGGCGACTTGTCCCATCTCACAATTGACGTTCGCGGGGCCGAGTCTCGGTTACCGCCTACATCGCCAGATAAACCACCAAGCCATACGGCAAACCGCGCAGCGCGGCTTGCCGCACGAGCCGAGCAGCTTCAGGCTGGCCACAGTCGCGTTTTCATTCTATCGGAATCCAGATTTCGGTCAGCAGTTCATCGGGCGGCGTTGTTTTTATATCGCTGATATAAATCTCGAACGGCGCCGCGTCGCGCAAAACCAGCCCGGACGCAGGCAGCCAGTCCCGATACAACCGATTCCAGCTTTGCCAGAGCGTTTCATACGAGCCTTGATGAATCGAAGTAGCCCATCGTCCGCCGGGAACCGTCACACGCCGCACTTCGTCGCTCATTACTGGCAATTCGCCTTCGCAAAAGAATCCGGCCTGATAGCGCGCTTCTGCGTCCGGCGCCATTGTCGCTTCGTCCGGGCACATCCCGATGCGTTCGCGGATGGCGGTCCAGCCGTTGACTCGTTTGATTTCGCCGGTCAGCGCGCGAAAAGCTTCCGCTGCGGCCTGATTGAAATTCTGATCAACCAATCCCTTGCGCTCGACAATCAGCGCGTCGCGCGAGGGCGTCTCCCTGATTTCTACCTGCATCTTTCCCCTCCCTGAAGAACTCGGATGTGGCGGCGGCAGCAGCGGCGATGAGTGGTGTTTGTGGTATTCCGTCGGCGAGCAGCCGAGATATTTCCTGAACGCCCGCGAGAGCGACGAGCCGGAATCGAAACCGGCTTCCAGCGCAATCTCGGTCAGCGTGAATTTGCCTTCGTTGATCAACTCAATCGCCCGCAACAAGCGCCGACGCTGCACGAAAGACAACATGGTCTCGCCCGTCAGCGCGCGAAAGATGCGGTGGAAGTGAAAGGCTGAAATCCCAGCAAGGCCAGCCAGAGCTTGAGTATTCCAGTCGCCGCTCGGATCGCGGATGATGGCTTTGATTACTTTGTTGATGCGATTGCGGTATTCGTGCTCGAACACGCGGAGAGGATAACACCCTGCCCTGGAGAATGCTTGGCAAATCTTGCGCATTATAGTGTCGTGTCGCTACTTGCAGCCGCTGCGACTGATTGGCTAGTATCAAGTTATGAATCAAAGTAATTCAAATGCTCCGAAAGACGCTAAAGAGATGGCGTATCTTTACGATCTGTACGTCGTGCCCGTCTGGCGCGAAGCTTTCGATCAGTTGGTTGATGACGAGGTCGAACTGCCGAAGGACGGGAAGTTTCTGGACGCCGGGAGCGGAACCGGCGGTTATGCGATTGACCTGGCGGTCAGAGGCGGCGCGAAGACGCAGGTTGTCGGCGTTGATTCCAGCCACGAAAGGCTGGCGCTGGCGCGCGGCAAAGCCGAAGTCGCAAAGGCCAAGCGCGTAGAGTTTCATCACGGCTCGCTGCAATCGCTCGGATTACCCGATGACGAATTCGATCTTGTGATCGGCGATGTTTCGATGGCGTCGCCTTCTGAGATCGTTCCCGCGCTGGTCGAACTCGCGCGGGTCGCAAAGAAAGGCGCGACGGTGGCGTTGAAACTGACAACGCGCGGCAGCTTCGATGAATTCTTTTCGATCTACTGGGAAGCGCTTCACAATCAGAATTTGCTCGAATACGCGCCGCAACTTGAGGGCTTGATCACCGAGCGATTGACGGTCAGCGACGCCGAAGATGTGGCGACCGCCGCCGGCCTCAAGGATGTCAGGAGCGTGACGCAAAAAGAGCGCTTCGATTACAGCGGCGGGAATGAATTTTTCGAAGCGCCCCTGATCAGCGCGTTCTTTCTCGACGATTGGTTCGCGATGTTGCCCGATCAGGAGATGCGGGATCGCGTCCGCCAGGAACTGGTGAAGATCATTGACGAAGAGCGCCGCATGATGGATTTCGACGTTTCGATCAAAGCGACATTGATCATCGGGCGGAAGTGACGCTACAAGGCGCGCCGTGAAAATAAAAGAGCCGCGGAAAGTCTGCGCAGACTTTCCGCGGCTCTTGCTTTGTCCAGCGGGTTTTACTTCAACGTCATCGGTATGTCGCCGGATGCGCCGAACGTTTGGGTTCGGACGCTTCTGTTGGATGAGTTGATGATTTGCCAGGAGCCGGTGGATTGCCGCCAGATGGCGATGTCGGCTCTGCCGTCGCCGTCGTAATCGGCGGGAACCGGCAGATCGCGGTAAGGATTGGCCATTGATCCCCATCTGGTCATCATTGTCATGTTCGTAGCGCTTCTGCGAATGAACCAGTAACCAGTCGAGCCGCGCCAGACAGCGACGTCGGCTTTTCCGTCGCCGTCGTAATCGGCGGGCACAGGCCTGTCGCCGGTGATGCCCAGGAGTTTAGTGACGTATGCGCCCGTCGAACTGTTAATGATGAACCAATTGCCGTTCGCCGAGCGCCAGACGGCGATGTCTGCTTTGCCGTCGCCGTCATAATCGGCGGGAACCGGGATGTCGCCATACTCTCCAGCCGACGATCCCCATTGCACGTTCCGTGTCGCGCCATTGGAACTCTGAACGATTTGCCAGTTGCTGGTCGAGCCGCGCCAGACGGCGATATCCGTCTTGCCGTCGCCGTCGTAATCGGCGGGAACAGGCGTGTCGCCGCTGGCCCCCAGTCTTTTAATGGTCAGCGAATTGTTTGAACTGTTGATGATCAACCAGACGCCGCCTTCCTGACGCCAGACCGCGCAATCAATCCTGCCGTCACCATCGTAATCGCCGGGGACGACGATGTGTATGAAGCCTGGATCCCACTCTCTCTGCTGCACGTCCTGCAATCCGCCGCTGGCGCTGTTCAGAAGTTGATAGTAACCAGCCGAACCGCGCCACAGAGCTAAATCGGCCTTGCCGTCGCCATCGAAATCACCCAGCCTGGCCCTTCCGCCGGTTGGCGGTGGAGGCGTAGGCGCCGGAGTCGGCGTTGGCGTCGGTATTGGAGTCGGAGTTGGAGTCGGTCTCGGAGTCGGAGTTGGAGTCGGTCTCGGAGTCGGAGTTGGAGTCGGTCTCGGAGTCGGAGTTGGAGTCGGTCTGGGCGTTGGTGTGGGCAATGGCGTCGGTGTGGGCGTGGGCGTAACGCCACCCGCGACAGAAATGCTCAAGGCTCTTTGCACGCTGTGGAACGCCGCGTCGGTCAATTGGACTGTGAAGTTGAATGTTCCGCCCGCCAGTGGCGTCCCGCTGATCGTCCCGCCTGAAGTCAGGTTCAAGCCGGGCGGCAACGCGCCGCCGACCAGTCTCCAGTTGTACGGCGTGACTCCTCCCGCCGCCACCAGCGTTTGTGAAAAGAAAGCGCCGACTCGCGCTCCCAGCATTGTCGAGGTTGCGATGATCAAAGGAGCTGAAGGCGCCGTTCCGGGATAGATAAACCTGATGGCGTTCTCGTCGTCGGAACGCAAGCCGGCGCATCGCCCATCGAAGTGAGCGTAAGCGTACATCGTCGAGGCCGGATCAGACGAATGGCCCAGCCCCAGCGTGTGGCCCATTTCGTGCGTGGCGATCTCGCGCACGTTGCAACTATTGCTGAAGTAGCAACTCGCGTAAGGATTGAAGGACATGTTGGCCTCGAAGGCCCGGTAGAACGTAATGCCGTTGACCACTTTGGTCTGCGAAAGGCTGTAGTTGATGATTCCGGCGGCGGCCAGAATGCCCGAACAGGTTTGTCCCGCCGAAGGAGAGAAAGGCGAATAGCTGTCGCAGTTGTTGAACGAGATGGTGTTCTCGCCATCGGCAACCAGCAGGCCGCATCCGCCGGTCGAGCCGCCGTTGGTGACGCGCAGCGCGCTGTTGCTGACGGTAGACCATGCGCTCATCGCCGCATTCACGTCATTGACGATCTGCGAATTCGGAGCGCCCGACGTGTTGATTTTGAAGACGACGGATTGTCCGCTGTCCGGCTCGAACCATCGCGGCGGCCTGGTGCTGTTGATGAACGTGAAGTTCTGGATGGTCGGTTGCGACGACAGGTTCAAAACCTCGTTCGGAACCGCGCGCATTCGGACGTTTCTGAAAAATCTGGATTCGTGATCGAGCGATTTCTGGCGGTTTGTCAACACGCGAGAGCGAACCATTTGAAGATAAGCGGTCAAATCCATCTGGTCGGTGGCGGGGCCGGCGGGCGACCTGCCGATGACGTCAACGTTGCGACCAGCCGCTTGCCGCCTCACCATCTGTTTGCCGGAGACGCGTTGCGCGCCGATGCTGAATTTCCCCAGAAACCAGTTGTAAACGCGCAGGCTGCCGTCAGACCAGGTGTCCAGGAAGAGCAGCACGTTTTCGCCGACCGTGAATTCGGGCGCGCCAAAGAGCATCGCGCCCCGGTCGCCCGCCACACCGCCCGCCTGTTTGATGATGATGTCGTTCGACGCAAGCTGGCCTTTCAGGACATCGTAGACTCGAAGGTTGATATAAGTGAAGACCGCGTTATGTTGATTGTCGTAGCCGCTGTTGATCGAAGTGACCGTGCCGCGCACGATGGCGCGCGCGCCGATTATCATTTCGTCATCGCTGGGAACGATCACGCTGGTCGCGTGGACTGAAAGAAAAGAGACGGCCAGGCAGAGCGCAAGCAAAGCCGCTCGCCTCATTGTGAACTTCATGATTCCTCCTACACACCTTGATCGGTTGCAAAAACTCCCCGCGCGGGACGCCCGCAGACATACCAATCCACACAGGTCTCCCGAACCCGGGACGCGAGTTGTTAGTTACGCTCGAGCAGCGTCGGGTTTTTCTCCGCGCCGTGAGGATCAAGGCGCGAAAGAGCTATTCGGATGAATTTGAATGCGAAGCGCATTCACGACCGCCGGAGGGCAAACCTTGCGCGAAGGCGCGAGCGGTCGAGGGAAAAGTCGTGAGGATTGAATAGGTGTGTGTGTAAGCTGACGTGTCGCCAGGATCAGCAGGGCCAAAATACGATTCAGCGCCGTCGTTCGTTATTCCATCAAAATCTCTTCAGGCGTCGCAGACCATCTGACACCACTGCGCGCCGTGTTGCGCCAAATCGCAGAAACAGAATTTCAAACAGACTTTGGAATTTGCCTTAGAATATGGAGGATGCTTTCGTTTGAAGAAGAACGGCAAACAGTCGAAACACAATGTCGGGATGCGCTGGTGAAGTTGTGCTTGCGATTGATTACGGGGGGTGTCGAGTCACGGGGCGGACATGAAAACGACGCGCGGATTAAAGCATCTGAGTCTGGTTCTGTCAATCGGCAATTTTGAAAATGTATTGACCGTTCTGATCTGCTTGGCTAAACTCGCGCGCGTCGCTGGAAACACTTCATCCTCACCCGTCCCTTCGATGAAGTTGTCGCGATTACGCGAACGGTGATTGCCCTGTGTCAGGATTCGAATTCAAATCCTTCGCGTACACTGCAAAGAACCATTGAAGCTGCGAGCTTGCCCGCAGGCCTCTCCCGAAAAATTTTCGATGCAAGACCTCGAACCGGTTTCCAGATTGATTGTTCAGTCAGCGGCTTTGTTGCTGCTTTCGGACAGCTTTCTTCGCGCGTGCCTTTTGTGTCTGCGCGCGGCGAAGCCGGAGTGTGAAGAAGCGCCGGAGCCGACCTCGTCGCGGGGTTGCGCGATCCTGATCGCCGCGCACGATGAAGCCGGGACAATCGGGCCGACCGTCGCGGCTCTCAAGGAACATCTGGGCGAATGGCCAGGCAGCAGCGTCTGGGTGGTGGCCGACCGCTGCTCCGACAAGACCGCCGTCGAAGCCGCAATCGCGGGGGCGCAAGTCGCGGAGCGTTCAGAAGGGCGTCTGGGAAAATGCGCCGTGATCGCCTGGTGGTTGTCGAAGCGCGAAGCCGAATGGCGGTCGCGCGACGCGGTGTTGATCCTGGACGCCGACAGCCGGTTGATGAAAGGCAGCCTGCGCGCGTTGAGAAACGCGATGGCGAATGGCGGCGACGATCTGGCCGCTGTTCAATCTTTCGTCGCGCCGGATGCGGACGCGAGCACTGGCCGTCTGGCCGGATGGTCTGAAGTGCTGATGCAACGCATAGACGACGAAGCCCGTAAACGATGCGGCTGGCCGGTTCCGTTGCGCGGAACTGGCATGGCGTTTCGCGGCGAAGTTCTGGCCGCCATCGCCCCGCGTTTGCACACGCTGGCGGAAGATTTGGAACTGGATGTTTTACTGGCTTCGCAGAAGAAGCGGGTTGAATTCGTTTCGCAAGCGGTGGTTCTCGATCCGAAACCGCAGCAATCCTCCGGCGCGTCGCGGCAAAGAGCCAGATGGTTTCAGGGGCAGTTGCAGGTCTTGCGCGATTACCCGAGTGAAATCGTCGCGGCGTTGATCGGCGGCGGATTCGGAGCGTGGTTCCTGCTGCCGCTGTTGCTGCTGCGGCCCAAAGTCCTCTTCATCGGATTGCGGGCGCTTTTGCTGCTCATATCAATACTGATTCCGTCTCTGTTCTGGATTGCTTTGGCCGGACTGGTGATGGATGCGGCTTATTACCTGGGCGCGGCGGCGATTGTTGATAACCCGCGCCGCTACCTGTTCGACCTTCTTTCGACGCCGCGTTACGTGGCGATGTGGCTTTACAGTTTCGCGATTGCGATGATCCGGCGCGGCAAGCAGGGGCAGCGAATCTGGCTGCGCGCCGGCAGATGATCAACCACACACGAACACACACACGACAATGAAGATACTTTTCCCATATCTGGCGCGATGGCATTCGGCGAATCGCAGCCGGTATCACCAACTCCTCACGCATCTCTGTCAATTCGGCCATCAGGTCTACGCGCTGACGGCGCCGCCGATGGGCATCAACGACATCAGCGCGACCGACATCGCCAACGGCGACGGCGCATTGCCGCCCGGCTTGACCGTCAGCGAGCTTTACGCGCCCGAAAGCCTGCGCTCGTTCTGGCGCGCGCCCATCAGCCGAACGAAGCTGTTGAAGAAGGGTTTGATCTCGCTGACTTCAATCGGCCAGATTCGCCGCCTCATCGAAAAAGAGCGGATAGATGTTCTGATGGTCTACAACCTGCCGCAGGCGCCGCTGCTTCGCCTGGCCCAGCAGACCGGATGCCGCGCTCATTTCGACCTGGCCGACGACCTGGTGGCGATGATGGAAGTGGAAGACAAGTTCGTGGCGAGGGCTGGCGGAAGTTTTATCGCCAACGTCGTGCAGGAACGCATGATCTCTCGCGCCTCCACCGTCACTGTGGCTTCGAGCGTGCTTCAGGAACAGGTCAAACGCCCGGTTCTGATGCTGCCCAACGGCGCCGACATCGCGGAGCTTGATCGAGCCGATGGCAGCGCGTGGCGTTCCAGCGTGACCGAACCGACGGTCGGCTTTGTCGGAGCTTTTGAATACTGGATAGATTTCGATCTGATTCTGGAATCGGCCAGGAGACTCCCAGCCGTGAAGTTCCTGCTCGTCGGAGGCGGGCGCCGGCTGAAACACTTGCAGGAGCGAATCGCCAATCTGGGCCTGACCAACATCAAGCTGACCGGAGCGATGCCTTATCGCGATGCTATGAACCACGTCGCGGCGATGGACGTCTGCCTGCTGCCTTTCACCCACGACGCGGTCTCGGACGGATCGTGCCCGCTGAAACTTTTTGAATACGCCGCGCTGAGAAAACCGGTCGTCAGCACCAGCACGCGCGAAGTGAAACGCATCGGCGCTGGATGGGTCTCGTTCGCCGACGGCGCGCCATCATTCGCCGCCGCCATCGAATCTCTCATCGCCGACCGCCGCGCCGCCGAACGCGCTGGCGAAGCTGGACGCGCGATGGTCGAAACCCATTACAACTGGACGAACCTGGCGCGGCGGCTTGAAGATTTTCTGGTCAGCGGCACAGCGCCGGATATGGAACTGGCTGTGGTCCAACAGCCCAGGCTGGAGGCATTGGAATCTGGCCTTGAGGCCACGCGGTGAACTGGACGAAGTCGCTCATGAATCGGTCGCGGGACGGCATCCGCCAATCAGCCAACAGACGCCTACCGACTGACTGATTTCTTCTTTATCACATCAAAAAGAAAAATTCCCGCAGAGTTTGCCAAACTCTGCGGGAATCCAACTTAATTGAGTGGCGATTGGAAAGACAGCCGCCGCTCAACTCAATTTACTGAATCGAGATCGTTACCGTGTTTGAGCGGATCAGTTTGCCGTCGCTGTCGCTCACTTTGATGAGCAGCGCGAGGTTCGATCCTGAGACGTTCGGCGGAATCTCGATGTTCACCTGTTCGAGTCCGGCGAATCCGGGCGCCGCGCCGGCGAATATGACCTGCGCGTTGGCATTGCCGATTGTCGCCTGGACATTTTCAGCGAAGCCGTTTGCGGTGGAGCCGTCCGAATTCTCGGCTCCGCTCAAACCCGTGCCGAACAGGATCAGGAAGAGTTTGTCGCCGGGTTGCCGTTTAATCGCCGAAGCCAGCGGTTCGTACGATTGCTGGCCGTTGGCTTTGACTCGCAACAGGATTCCGGCGGGCGCGCCCTGTCCGCTCGCGTTGAGCGTGAAGAGGCTGGGAGCGACGACGCCGAGATCGAGCGAACCCTGTGCGACGACATTGCCGCCATTCATCACCGTCACCTGGGCCGCGCCGGGCGACACGCCGTCGGGGACCAGATAGTTGATCTGATTCGGGGAGACGAAGAACAGGCCCGCAGGCTCGCCGTCAACCAGCACGGAAACTCCGGCGAGCGTTGTCGGCAGCGGCAGACTCTTCGCCGATTCGACGCGCGGCGCAAGGTTGACGCCGAAGGCCGCGGTGATCGTCGCAGCCGAACTGGTTGTCAAAAAGCTTCCCGCGTTGACCGAAGCTATCGGCGCGAACGTGACGAAGCTGGCGCCTGCCGGCCCGTGTTCGACCTCGATGAATTTCGCGTCAATCGAACCGTCAGCCAATTCAGCGCCATAAATTTCAACAGTCACGTTGAGATTGATGGCGGCGCGTTCGCGGAAGATCACCGTGCGCTCTTTGACGTGAATGGTCTTCCCGCCGACTTTCCAGTCGCCGATGTAATGCCTGGTGTCGGGCAATTCGGTTAGCGTGCCGATGAATTCGACGTAGCTGCGGTTGATGTTCGCGGCGGTGGTCGGCGGCACGGGACGAACTTCAACTTTGAGCGCGTTGACCGTGTCGTCTTTGAGCAGGTAGCCGTAGATTTCGACGACGGCGTTCACCGCGACTTTGCCTCGCCGCTCGTCAATCCTGGTTTTGTCGTTGACGTGAACAGTCTTCGATCCGACCGTCCAATCGCCGATCAATCCCTGCTGCGGCAGTCCTTTGATCTGGCCGTAGAAGTTGATGAAGCCGACCGCGCCGGCGGGCGCGTCCGCGTCGAGTTCGACCTCGATCACGTAAGCGTCAATCGTGCCGTCGGCCCGCAGGTTGCCTTCGACTTCGACGAAAGCGTTGATGCGTGGCGCGCCGTGCTCCTGGCGGACGCGCGTGCGCGCAGCGACGTGAACCGTCTTGCCGCCGATAGTCCAATCGCCAATCAGTTTGTTGTCGTTGACGCTCTGGCCGTCGAGAGTCACAGCGGGCGGCAGAGCGGAGATGAGACCGAAGAACCGGATGTAATTGGCCGTGTCGTTCGATCCGTTCCTGACTTCGATCTTCGCCGCGTCCACCGAACCGTCATTGCGCAGCGTGCCGACGATTTCGACCAGCGCGCCGACGGCGGCTTTGGCCTTGTCCTGATCAATTTTGGTGTTGGTCGTGACGTGCACGACACGTTCGCCGACTTTCCAATCGCCGGTCAGATCCTGCGTGCCGGGCAGCGCGGTGATTCTGCCGACGAAGCGGATGTAGCCCGGCGGGTTCGGCGCCTCGCGCACGGCGATCTTCAGCGCGTTGACCGATCCGTCGGTGTTGAGCGTTCCGCCGATTTCGACATACGCGCCGACCGCGACCTTGCCGCGCTCCTGGCTGATCGCAGTCCTGTCGTTGACTTTGACCGTGCGCCCACTGACCTTCCAATCGCCGATGAATTTCGGATCGGACGGCAGCGCTTCGATCACGCCGCGGAAGCTGACGTAGAGCGTCGGGTTGTCAATGTCGCCTTTGACTTCGATCCTGGTGGCGTTGATCGAGCCGTCGAGTTGAACCAGTCCCTCGACTTCGACCAGCGAGCCGATCATCGGTTCGCCGCGCTCGTTTTTGATAACGGTCTTATCAGTGACTTTGACCGTGCGCCCGCTGATGACCCAATCGCCGATGCGCGTGGCGCCGCTCGGAAGTTTCTCGATCCGTCCGAGGAATTTGACCGGAATGCCTGACACGCCGTCCGGTTTGACTTCGATTTCGAGCGCGTTGATCGAGCCGTCGAGTTGAATCAGGCCTTCGATTTCAACGAAGACTCCGACAGCGACTTTGCCGCGATCCTCCTCGATCTTGGTCGTGGCGGAGACGTGAATGATTTTGCCCGCGACTTTCCAATCGCCTACGCGTCCCGGAGCGCTGGGCAGATCTTCGATCTTGCCTGAAAATTTAATGGGTAATCCGCTGAACGGAGCGAGTTTGACTTCGATTTCAGTAGCGTTGATCGAGCCGTCATTCTGCTTCGCGCCTTTGACCTCGACTATCGCGCCGACGGCCACTTTGCCGCGTGTCTGGTCAATTTTAGTGTCTTTGGTGACGTTGACTTTGGTTCGAATGACCTGCCACTGGCCGATGAACTCCGGATTGTTGGGAAGGCTGATGATCGGGCCTGTGATTTCGGTCTCGTTGTCATCGTCGAATATCGCCGCCGCGCCGCTTGTGGTTGAAGAAACAAGCGACAGCGCGGTGATGGTGAGCAAAGCTACAAATCCATTCCACATTGATTTCATAGTTACTGCTTTTCCTCTCTGAGGGTTTTGTTGTTTTTTATGTGGGTGTGAAAGCGGAGCGCCTCCACACAGCTTCAGCCTCGCTTGCAAAAATGCCGCTTATCAATATTTTTCGGGATCTGGGGTTATGCGGCGGACAGGCTCCTGGACAAAGCTTTTGCATTCTCCACGACAAGACATGGGCAAGGAGCGCCGTGGAGTTCGTAAGTGAGACGGATCAGTCGTTATTTCTAATCACTGATCCGGGCAAATTGTCTAAGGCCTGATTGTGTTCAAAGGTGACACGGCCATTGATGATCACAAGCTTGATTCCGGTTGCCTCGCGTCTTGGGTTTTCATAACTCGCGCGATCATTAGTCAGACCGGAGTTGAGCAGCGCCAGATCGGCGAAGGCTCCCGGACGAATCACGCCGCGATCTTTTAATCCGAAGATGCGCGCCGGATACGAAGTCATCTTGCGAACGGCTTCTTCAATCGTCAGCGCCCGATCTTCGCGCACGAACTTCGACAGGATGCGCGCGAACGCGCCGTAAGCCGCCGGATGCGGCAAGCCACGCCCGTAATCTTCGGCGTCTGTGCAGAACGCGCTCAAACGATGCCGCGCGTATTTGGCGAGCAGTTCCCGTTCATCGCGCTCGCCGCTGATTTCAAAAATCAGCATCGAAACCTGCCCGCGCTCCTCGATGATTAAATCCGAAATGGCGTCGAATGGCCGTTTGCCTGTCATCCGCGCCAACTCAGCCAGGCTGCGTTTTTCGTAACGTTTGTTTCGGCGTGATTCGACGTAGCCGATGTGGATCGCGTCCCAGCCTGTGGCTCTGACCAGATTGTGCGGCCAACCGCGTTCGCGCCACGGCGGCCAGGAAGGTTTTTTCCGTTCGACGTCGCGCTCGATGCGCCGCCGTGTCTTTTGATCTTTCAACCTTTCGATAAGCTGATCAACGCCGCCTTCCAAAGCCCAGGGCGGATAGATGGCGATCATCATCGTGGCGGCGGCGGTGTAGGGGAACATGTCGAAGCTCACGCGCACGCCTTCGCGCTCCGCTTGTTCTTCCATCGCCAGCGCGCGATCAATCTTCGGCCAATGCTCACGACCCACTGCTTCGTTGTGCGAGTGATGAACGCGGACGCCGGTCGCGCGCCCGACTTCGAGCAATTCATTAACCGCCGGGATCAGCGTCTCGCTCGATCCCCGAATGTGGCTGGTGTAAATGCCGTTGTGATCGGCCACGACGCGGGCCAACTCTTTCAACTCATCCGTGTCCGAATACATCCCCGGCGGATAGATCAATCCGGTCGAAAGCCCCAGCGCGCCGTCCTTCATCGCCCGCGCGACCATCGCTCGCATCTTTTTCATCTGGGACTTCGACGGCGATCCTTTCGCCAATCCCATCGCCGAGATGCGAACGGGGCCGTGCGGCGCGAGCGTGGCGATGTTGATCGCCAAACCGTTCGATTCGATTTGATCGAGGTATTCGCCGACCGTGCGCCACTTCCAGGCGATTGATTCAGGCGTCATCCAGGCGTTGACTGCGCGCAGGATGCCTTCTGCTTCGCGGTTGGCGATAGGCGCGCAACCCAGACCGCAGTTGCCGACAATGGTCGTCGTGACGCCCTGCGCAAGCTTGCACCGCATCAACTCAATTTGTTTTTTTGGATTGAGCGGCAGGATCAGATCGGCGTGCGAGTGCGGATCAATGATGCCGGGGATGACGGTCAGGCCGCGCGCGTTGATCGTCCGGTTGGCTTCAGCAGGGAACTTGCCGATTGCGGCGATGCGGTCGCCGCTGATTGCAATGTCGGCTCGATAGGAGGGAAGGCCCGTGCCGTCAATGATCTCGGCATCCTGAATCACTATGTCATACATGCGCTGTCACATACTTTCTCAGTCATGAAATTTTATCAGGCCGCCACCACTCATTGCTTCTTCTTTTGCGCTGCCAGCGGCTTCACGCGCTTCAGCGGTAGAGATATTTGTAGATCGCGCAACCTCGAAGCTCTCTCTTGATGCCGAACTTTATTTCCTGTTTGTCACCCAGCTTGTAGCTCTTGTCGAAAAAGTCCCAGGCCCTCTTTTCCCGTCCGGAATAAAGGTAGCGAAGGAACACGTCGAGACTCGTGGCAGCGTACTCTGGCTCAATAATCGATGTTCGTTTTTCCAGCCCCGGTCTTTTGTTCCATTCGGCAATTTTCGTTAGCTTTGCCTCTATTCCCTGTGTAACGCGTGATTGAAAGAGCCGATTGGCGGGAAGGTATTTCCCGGCTCGATGATTGTATTTGAAGACGGCGGGTGGGAAAGCGGAGTAGGCGTGGGAGAGAGGAAAATAATCGAAAGTCATGACTGCCGTTTCCCGGAAATGAATCCGGGACTTTGTGAAATTAACCGGGTATCGTTGGAGGCATGAATGAGGCACTCCAACTTACCCACACAAGAGTAGGTGATATTCCGCTGCTGCTTGGCTTGGCGATCAAGCTCAACATCCCGGCTATCTATGACCAGGAGATCGGAGATCACGGATTGCACACGGGCTTGAGCGGCGGGTGGATGCTCGCGATCTGGATGGTCTTCATCCTGACTGAGAGCGACCACACTAAATACAAGGTCGAGGACTGGAGCGGACGCCACGCCGATTTGTTGTCGAGCCTGACGGGGCAGCAGATTCGCGCCGGGGACTTCAATGACAATCGGCTCAGTTCTCTGCTCTCGCGACTGGCGAAGACAGAGTGCTGGGAGCGGTTTGAGGCTGCTCTCTGGAATAGTAGCGTCTCGGTTTATGAGATCTGGAAGCCGAGCCTCGGCGAACTTTATAGCGCGCATTGCGACTCGACGACGGCCAGCGGTTATCACCAGGTTAAAGAGAACGGGGTGATGCAGCGCGGTTACAGCAAAGATCATCGCCCCGATCTGGCGCAGTTGAAATTGATGACCGTGGCCGCGCACCCTTACGGTTACCTGAGCGCGACTCAAGTCGCCAACGGCAAGACGGCCGATGAAGGTCTCTATCTGCCGTTGATTGCGAGGGCGCGCGAGACGCTCCAGCGCGCAGGCGTGCTCTATGTCGGCGACTCGAAGATGGCCCCGCTCGCCACACGCGCTCAGATTGCCCAGCAGGGTGATTACTATCTGACGGTCGCGCCAATGAGAGGCGAGATTGAGAAATCGCTCCCCGAATGGATTGATGCGGCTTTGAGCGGCGCGCAAGCTCTGACCACGCTTCGCAAAGAGAATGGCGAACTGCTCGGGCGAGGTTACGAATTGACGCGCCAATGCGCCGCTCAGATCCCAACCGGTCCGGGAGGGGAGATGGAGGCTTTCAATTTCAGCGAGCGTCTGCAAGTGATTCAATCCGAGGATCTGAGAGCAGCGCAGGCGAAATCGCTTCAGGATCGGCTCAGGCGTGCGCACACAGAGATCAAAGCGCTGACGCCGGAGCCGGGACGTGGCCGGCGCCAGTACCGCGATGAAGAGAGCTTCAAAGCTGCGCTGGCGTCCGTGATCGAGAAGCACAAAGTCGCTGGACTGCTGGAGGTCGAGTGGGAAGTTGAAGAGCAGAAAGAGACGCGGTTGATTGGGCGCGGGCGCGGGAGTGTTGACCGGGAGAGGCGCGAGATCGTCAAGCGACGTTACGTGGTAAAGAGTGTCAAACGCGACCGAAAGGCGATCTTCGAGGCCGGACGCCGACTGGGTTGGCGGGTGCAATTGAGCAACGCGCCGGAAGATGTCTCGCTGCAAACCTGCGTCAAGCACTATCGCGCCAACTGGCGTGGGGAGCGCAATTACCACCGGCTCAAGGGCGAACCAATCGGGATTGATCCGATCTTTGTACGTAACGATGATCAAATCACGGGGCTGACCAACTTGTTGACGATAGCTGTGCGCATCGAGAGCTTGATCGAAGTGCAAGTCGCCCGGGGCTTGCGAAGTGAGAGCAAACAGATCAAAGGCCTCTATCCAGGCCTGCCCAATCAAGGGACTGATCATCCAACTGCGGTTGCGATGCTCAAAGCCATCTCGCGCAAGGAGATCACTTTGACCCGGGTTGAATTCAACGGTCAAACGTCGCTTCACCTTTCGCCCTTGCCGGATTGGTTGCCGGATGTATTGCGCTACTTGCATCTGTCGTCAACTCTCTATGCCGACTTGCAAAAGAATTCGGCTTTTGACATTTCGATATTCGGGAAATGACAGCTTTAAAATACAAATTTAGGTTCAAAAACGCTGATGCCAGCGTGAGGGTGTGGAGAGACTCTTCGCCACAATGATTCTTGCTACCATTCTGCTGTAGCCCATCCTTCAATTTCGTTGAAGTGGCCATCGCGTGTGATCAGGATCAGATCGTACTGTCCGGCGATTGCCGCAATCCAATGATCAAAACGCTAATACACAAATCTCAATTTCAAAAACGCCGACCACAGCGTCGGGCTTCCCGCCCCGCATCCCTGCGGCGTGCCGTTGCAGTTCGACGAATAGATGTCCGTGAATCCGACTCCGGGTCTCAAGCCGGACGCGCCGCCGATCAGCACGATGTTTTCGTTGAGCAGCGGGCGATAGATGAATCCGATTCCCAGGTCGTGGCCGATCTCGTGGCGGATGCTGTTCTGGAACAAGGCCAGCTCAAGCGGTTCGGTGCGATTGAACCTGAGATAGTTGTAGTTGATAAACCCGCGCAGCTTCGGCGTCACGTCAACGTCAATGCCCGCGTTGTAAAGCGTCAGGCCCGGATTGACGAAGTTCGACTGCCCCTGAATTTTGCTGCTGCGCAGTGACGGAATCAGGCTGCGCGGTTCGACCAGCGCGACGCCGGTTTGCGTCAACCGGATGCCCTGCGAGTTCCAGAAGCTGAACGGGCCGCCCGCAAAGTTCGGATTATCGAGAATCGCGTCGAATCCGCGCGCCGTGCCGTCAGTCGGTCTGGCGTCGCCCGAAGTGTAAAAACCCGCCACGCGGTAACGAATCCAGTCAAAATCAATCGAGAGTTCGGCGGCGGCCATCTGCGCGTTGATTCGCGTCGCGCGCGCGGCAAGCTGGTTGTACGAGTCGCGCCCGATGGCCTGATAAAGCGCGTGCGTGATGTTCCATCTGCCGAAATGCCCGTCGCCCGTCCAGCCCAGATAACCCGAACGAACGCGATGGCGGCGGATGTCGCCGAGGCGCGCGGGTCGCACCAGAAAGCCGTTTTGATCGTATTCGGTGGTCGGGCGGTCGTCGCTGTAATGCAGGCTGAATTGCGTCGTGTAGCCTAGAACAAAAGTATCCTGGCGAAAGATGTTTGCGATGTAAACCTTCTGATTGCGGAATTCCAGATCGCGCGGATTGATCGTGTTCAACTCGCTGTTGGTCTCTTTTTCGAGCATGTCGAAATAGGCGAGGTTGTATTGCCAACGGTTCGCTCCGAAATTGCCGAACAGCCGCGCGCCCAGGTTCGAGTCGCTGAAGATGAACCCGCGAAAATCGCTGGTGAACGGCTGGATGCCGACGCGAACCGAAGTCGTGTCGAAGAACGGCGAGTCTCCATCCCTGCTTCCTTTGCCACGCAGGAACGGCATGATCTTCGTGGTGTCGCCCAGCCGGTACTCAAAAAACATCTCTTCGATCGCATTGAACCCGTCGAGACGCGAGCGCCCCTCGCGCACGTCAATGTTGACGATGCCGACTTCGCGCGCGCGCAGCAAATTGAGATTGGCTACGCCAGTGACCTTGAACCGCCAGTCAACCGGCTTGAATGAAGCGTCGCCGTGAAAAACATCCGCTGAGAAAATGAAATTCTGATTGAAGGCTTCCTGCCGCCCGCGTCCGAAAAATTCAAAACTGCCGGGGCGCGCGCTGCTGACATCCTGCGGCACGGGCACGCGGCGGATGTTGAACGCGCTTTCGCTGGCCAGCGTGATATTCAGGAAGGTGTGATTGCCGATGATCGGGTAATCGCCCTTGAGGACGTTCTGGCGATATGGGTTGGCGACGTCGCCTTTGCGGAAGCGCGGGTCTTCTGGCATGCCGATGCGCCACCGATCTCTGATCACCATGAAATCGGCGTCTTCGATGTCGGGTTTGCGCTTGTCGCGCAACGGGCCAGCCGCGCCCAGCGGCTTGTCTTCGGGAAGTTGAAGACGCGGCCTTTCGCCCTGCTGAGTCTTCGCCTGAGCGGTTTGTCCTGAAGCCGGTCCCGACGTTGTGTCTGCCGATTGATCCGATTCTCTCTTTGATTGCTGTGATGACTGCTCGGTTGAGAGGCTGGATAGGTGTCGCGGCAACTGTTTAGACAACCGCTCAGCCATTCGCCCGGCCACCTCTTGCGCGGCGCGGCTCGCATCGCCCGATTTTTGTTGGCTAACGGTGTTGGCTATGCCAGATGTTTCACAGAAAAAAGCCGCAAGGATGACCGCAAGAAAGTAGATGAAGCTTCGCACAAATTAAGCCTCCCGAATTCCCTCAAAAAGGAACAGGTCTAACAGAAGAGATTTACGACGTGAGAAAGGCAACGCCGGGACAATAGATCACGGGACAATATGAAAACAGACAACAAGCAATACCAACTATCGGCTTAGCAGTTGGGCCGTTGATAACACAGCTTTTCGAGCCAAGTCAATCGCGGAAATTCTTAAAGCCTCTTGCCCGGCCTCGAATCATTAACCGAACGGTCTTGGGGATTTTTTCCTTGCGGCGGTCTACCGCCAAAGGCTATAGTCAGGGCCGCTTTATCAAACACCAGTTTTCAGTCGCTCCCGGTTTGAGAGTTTTTCCATCGTAATTCCACGGAAAGCAAATTGCTCAGAGGGTTTTGAAATGCGCGCACGATTCCGGCTAAGCGTTCGTTTTTTCGTTCTGGCGGTACTGGTTTCACTGTCGTTTGGAGC
>WBZO01003177.1_pt1 | contig 19732 bp, 16 predicted proteins | sample 5204261 | NCBI WGS metagenome assembly WBZO01 (sample SAMN12412400, study PRJNA552823) | activated sludge metagenome | isolation source: activated sludge from anammox sidestream of wastewater treatment plant... | place: USA: North Carolina | collected 2017-09
GGCATCTGGCTTCTGGTCAGCGTTGCGATTGCGATGCTGCCGCCGCAAATTCCGTTGTAGCGCCTGGGGGAGATACCATGCGAATTGCTTCCATGTTTGTTCTCATCATTGCGATATTTCTCCTGGCAGGGTGTGACACGGGACGCCCTGCCGAGACTGCCACTCCGACGGTAACCGCAGGGCCGACTGATACGCCGGTTCTCCCGACTCGTGAGCCGCTTCCTCCGACCTGGACGCCGGGCATGCCTCCCACGATAACGCCGCGCCCGTCAGCCACGCTGGAAGACCTGCCGACTCAGCCGCCTACGGCGACTATGCCGCCTGACTGCGCTAGTTTCGTCGCTGATTACAATCGCATTGGCGAGCGGTTCGTGCTGGGCACGGCCCCGACCCTCTACTGGTCTCCTGCGACGAATGCCTCAGGATATCGCGTTGTGCTGTACGACCCACAGGGTGAGACCCTCTGGGTCGTGATTCTTGATGCAGGGACGACTTCTTATGAGTTCCCGCTGGACCTGTTTGCTAATGTGACCGCGGATACACTCCGAGCCGGGACGCCCCTCGTATACGGCTGGGAGGTCACACCGGTGGATGATGATCTGGTGCGGTACTGCCCTCCATCGGGCGGGGAGCTGATACCGATGCCGCCGGAAGCTGGCTAACCGGTCCGCATAGCGCCGAGTCGGACGCTTTCAAACCGGGAAGCGGCGCTTATTTTGCGTTAAGCACATACTGCTCAAACGCTTCGGCAGTCCAGGGCAGGGCGGGTTTGAAGAATCGGGTGAAGATCGCCTGAGCATAGACGCGGATCTCGTACTGAGCATCGGGCGCCATGCGCAGGCTCAAGAAGTGCATCAGGTTATGCGCGTCCACTTTGGCCACCCAGGTGTAATAGACGGCGAATCCCGGCAGGAACAGGCGGGCCATCTCCCGCGCAACACCCTTAGCCAGCGCTTCTTCATACAGGCGATAGCCCTCAGCGTAGTGAGCGACCAACTCGCGCGTCAGCGCCTCCCCATCCGGGCCTTCTAGCTCGCCCTCACTGGCCTGCTTGTTGTCCGCTGACTGCCGCCGCCAGACCTCCGGGACGTAAAAATCCCCTTCGCGGAAAGGCGTATAGCGGCCTGACTGGGCATTGAAGCTCCAGGTGCGGTGCCGGGCCCACTGCCACCATACGACCAGTGGCGCGTGAACCCGGAACTTGAACTCCACCATCTCGAAGGGGCTGGTATGCCGGTGGCGGAGCAGGTAAAAGAGCAGCTTCTTGTCGCGCTCCTCTCCCTTGCTTTCCCCCATAAAAGAGACGCGGGCGGCGTTCACAATAGCCAGATCGCCCGACACGGCGCTATCAGGATGAGGCATGAGATCAAGCAATTCAAGCCACCCTTTGTCCAGGACATCAACGCGCTGACCGATCAGGGGAGAAGTGGGGGGGGGATTGTTGTTCATTGTTCCTTCCCGTGTAGCGCCTCTTCAGCGCAAACCGTGATATACAGCCGCATAGAGCGAGAATATCATCCGCACAGACAGCATAACCAGCAAAGGGGAAGCCAGCAGCAAGGCGATACTCAGGGCGATTCGCCGCAGTCGTGCCCGGCGCAGCATCTGTATGACCGCCTCATCGCTCAGCAGCGGGAAGGTTGCGCTGTCCCGCTCAGCGGCCCGAATGCGCTGCCGCAAGGTGGCTGCAGCGTCGCTGGCGTTGTGAAGAGGGTAGGTGGAGAGCGTTCTGCGCCGGGGAGGGCGGGTATCTTCGGCGCCCTCGAAGGGAGGGCGGGCGACAGCGTAGGCCAGCCCGATTCGTGCGCCGTCTGCCAGAATCGCGCCGCCGATAGCCCGGTAGGCGATGCGCTTTGGCCGGAAGCCCATAGGGAGGCGCAGGCTGAGATGATCGGCCTCCAGAGTCAGGCCTGTCTGGCTCAGCCGGTGCTGGTTTATCCTCCACAGGGCGGGCGGAATAGCGAAAAGCGCGGCCAGCAGCCGAAGCTCGGCCGCTGGCAGCAGCAGCGCCAGCAACAGGGAAGCGACGATGATAGCGACTGCCGCGGTCAGGCTGCGGCCCTCTTCGTGCTGGTAGGGGAAGAATGATGCGGGCGGACCGGGGCTGGCCATAGGCTACGTGAAGTACCCCAGCGCGATCCGCACGCGTTCTTCGATATCCTGAGGAGCATCGCGCGGGATGGACTGAATGGCCGTCTGCGCCTCGACAATGCTATAACCGAGGGCGACAAGAGCATCCAGAACATCGGAATCCACGTTATACAGGCCGGCCAGCTCTGGCGGCGCGCCCGCCGCCAGTTTGTCCTTGAGTTCAAAGACGATCTTCTCCGCCTTTTTCCGGCCAATACCCGGCACGCGAGTGAGTAGCTCGGCTTCGCCTTTGACGATGCTGCTACGAAGCTGGGCCGTGGTCAGGGTGCTCAAGATTGAGAGGGCAAGTTTAGGCCCGATGCCGCTGATCGTGATCAGGATTTCGAAGACCTGCCGCTCCTCCTCGTCAGCAAAGCCATAGAGCGTGAGCGCGTCTTCGCGAACGTCGAGGTATGTCTGCAGGTGAATATGGTGACCAATCCCTTCGGCGTGGTCGAATACTGTGCGCGGCACGAAGACTCGCAGCCCGATTGAGCCGCCAACAAGCACGACCAGATGGTCGTCCCCCTGAAACACAATCTGTCCCTGTACGCTCGCAATCATCGCGTGGCTTTACCCTGTCAGGCGCTCGAAGCGGGTGCTGTGAATATCGGTGATGGCGACTGCCAGGGCATCGGCGGCATCGTCCGGGCGCGGGATCTCCGGGAGGTCCAGCAGCGCCCGGACCATTTCCTGAAGCTGAGCTTTCTGGGCATTTCCGTAGCCAGAAATGGACTGTTTGATCTCGCTTGGCTTGTACTCCCGGATGGGGAGATTCGCATCAGCCAGAGCCAGCAATTGCACCCCGCGGGCCTGCGAGACCGTGATTCCGGTTGTCACGTTCTTGCCGAAGAAAACCTGCTCAATGGCAGCGCCATCAGGCCGGTACTGGCGAATTAGCTCTGCCAGTGTCCGGTAGATTTGCTGCAAGCGCTGCGGCATCGCCATCCCCGCCGGCGTGCTGATCACCCCGTAGGCGACCGCTTCCAGCGAGCCATCGTCATGCTCGCACACGAAGCCATAACCGGTTGTCGCAGTACCCGGGTCCAGTCCCAGAATCAGCATCGCCTTACGCTACCAGCGTCGCCAACACTTCATCGGTGATTTCGAGGTTGGAAGATACACTGTGAACGTCATCCAGCTCTTCCAGCTTCTCGATCATGCCCATCACCTTCAGCGTGTCGTCTTTATCCAGGCTGATCTCATTCTTGGGCTTCCAGGTCAGCTCGTAGTCATCGATCTCGAAGCCAGCTTCCTTCAGGGCTTCTGTGACATGGGCCAGAAGCTCGCGCGGGGTGTAGATCGAGATATCTGCGCCGTCGGCTTCGACATCTTCGGCGCCAGCCTCGGCTGCGACGAGGAAGGCATTATCGAAGTCAGAGCCTTCGGCGAGCGAAATCAAACCCTTTTGCTCGAACTGCCACATCACCGAGCCGGCAGAGGCCAGCGCGCCGCCGCTTCTGCTGAAGGCGTGCTTGATCTCCGCCAGAGTCCGGTTCTTGTTGTCGGTGACCACATCGACCAGAATGGCGACTCCGCTGGGGCCGTAGCCTTCGTAGGTGATTTCCTCCAGTACGGCGCCGTCATCACCTTCGCCCGCTCCGCGCGCAATCGCCCGCTGGATATTGTCCTTGGGCATGTTAGCCGCTCTGGCTTTGTCGATGGCCAGGCGAAGCCCGGGGTTGGAGTCAGGGTCGCTCCCTGACCGTGCGGCCATTGAAATTTCACGCGCCAGGCGGGTGAAGATACGGCCCCGCTTGGCGTCTTCGGCGCCTTTCTTGCGTTTAATGGTTGACCATTTGCTGTGACCAGACATAGGATTCTCCACACGAAAATGGTGCGTATGATGGGGGTGACACTGCTTCTATTATAGCGTAAGCCCGGGCGCAAGAGCAGTTTCAGTTTGGCGCCTGCTCGGTGGCATATTGTTGTTCTAGCTGGCGCTGCAGCGTATTCTGCATCGTCTGAAGATTGCCCAGCGCCTGATCGATGGTCCCCTGCATGACACTCAGATCGGTGAGGGCGCCGTTTGCGTAGGCTTGCAGGCTGTTCGTGGCGGTATAGATCAGGTTGAGCAGCAGGATATGGGCTTCGGAAGCGCAGCCCTCTGGCGCAGGCACGGCAATGAGCGCATCACGAAGCTGGGCGAGGCGTTGAATAGTGGCGCGGACCTGTATCGGTTCCTGCCGTCCTGCCTGATTCATCACGCTCACAAAATCCCGCAGCAGGAAGTCAGTCTGCTCCAGCCAGTTTTCCAGATCATCAGTGGTGCACCCCGCCAGGAACACGGGCGAAGCCGGCGGAGTCAGGGTAACCGGCGGAGGAACGGTAGCGGTCGAAGTAGGTTCAGGAGCCGGGTCGCAGGCGGAAAACAACACGGCAAGAACAATCAGGATAAGCCATACACGTGGGGTGATCATTGGTCTCTCGCCGCAGGGTGTTCCCGGCGCGAACCTGAAGCCTTGTCCAGGCCGCTGCGGCCCCGGCCTGTTGTCGAACCTGAGGCGCTGCCGCGTAGCTTAGCATGCTGCGGCGTCAGGGGCAAGGCAGGGTGGGGCCGGGCGCGTATTAGCTGGCCGGGGTTGCCGACGGGGTCGGCGTCGGCTCGGGCGGCAACACGCCGAAGGTGCAGGAATTGTAGTCCTGGCCGATGATCACCCGGAAATCATACCCGCTGGTCGGATCAGGCTGGATCACGATATTGTTCGCACTGGCGTTGAGCGCGCTGGCAATGCCCTGCAAACTGCTGCCCTTAGTGCGCCCGGTGAAGTCGATGATCTGCGTCTGGGGGACAGGCGCTTCGGGCACATAGGTCTCGTTGACGATCGGGACGAACCCCTCCCACGCCAGACGCTCGGCGGCGACGCGCCCCCAGCCGTCGTTGCCGCTCCCGTTCAGGACCTCAATCCGTGCCCCTTCCCGGACAAGCTGATTTTCTGTCGGGGGCAGATAGAAGTTGTCGATAAGCTGTGCAATTGGCTCCCAGTTGGGGAGCTGCACATAGGAGCCGTCCGGCGTCTGCCAGGGGGTGGTGTGGTACGTTCGAATCAGGTTGAATGATCTGATCCTGCTGGGATCCAGATTGAGCGCGATAGGCAGCAGGCCGATGATATCGGGCAGGGTCAGATTGGTCTGGACGATCTGTTCCGCCTCCGGCCACAGCTCGAGCGCCTTGCCCAGCAGACCCTGCTCTTTTGCTTCCCGGTAGATAGCCAGCAAGAGCTGCATCTGCCGACGGCCCCGGTCGAAGTCGCTGCTGTTGCGGCGAGAGCGCGCATACCACAGGGCCATATCGCTGTCCAGGTGGTGCAGGCCAACGGGCAGGGTATACAGCCGGTAAATCGGCTCGTTCCAGTCATCGCGTCCTTCGAAGCGATAATCCTGTATAGCGCAATCGACAGCGATATCGATCCCGCCGAGCCGGTCGATGATGGCCTGAAATCCGTCGAAATCGACGCTTACAAAATAGTGCGTTGGGATGCCGAAGTTGTAGAGAATCGTCTGCCGCAGCAGGCCGAAGCCGCCATCGGTCCAGCCCCCCAGCTCGCCGTGCTGGTAGGCGAGATTGAGCCGCTGCATGGTCCAGCCCGGAATATACACGAACAGGTCGCGCGGCAGCGAAAGCATATTTGCCGTGCCTGTTGTCCTGTTTATAGAGAGGATGATCATCGTGTCGGTGCGGAAGCTGGGATCAGTTGGCTCCACTTCGCCGTCGTTGCCCAGCAGCACGATGTTCATGATGTCGTAGTTGCGGCGGTTAGCCAGCGGCGCCTGCGGCGGGATGGCCGTCACCGGAGGTTGGCGGGGCGTGCTCTCCGGCGGGAGCAGAATAGTTGGCAGCGGGCGCGGCGTGGCCGTCAGGACGACTTCTGTGGCCGTCGGGGGAGGGAGCGGCGTCTCCGTCGGGACGGCGGTGTTGGTCGGAAATGGCGTCCGGCTCGGCACAGGTGTCGCGGTAGGGGTAGACGTTGGCGTGCTGGTGGCGCTGGGCGTCGGCGTCGCTGTCGGTGTGCTGGAAGGTGTGAAAGATGGCGTAAAACTTGGCGTGTTGGTTGCGAAGCTCATCGCCGCCTGCGTGATAGCGGGGGTATCTGTAGCGGCCGGTGTTGCAGTTGCCGTAGCACTTGGCGTCGCCGTGGGGGCTGACGTGTCTGATGCTGTCGCTGTGGCTGTCTCGGTCTCGGTAGCTGTTGGAGTCTCGGTAAGGATCACTGTTGCAGTGCTGGCAACTGCATGGGTGGCGGCCGGCGCAACAGCGGTGGCCGTCTGAGCATAGGCCACGGCGCGCACTTCCGCCTCATGACGTGCGTTGAGCATAGCAGCTACCCGGCTGGCCCCAAAGATCAAGGCCCCCACAATGACAACCAACACCAGGACTGGCAGCAGGCGCCTGAACCACCGACGCAGAGTCGACATAGCTCCTCCCGACAACGAAAACGGCGGACAGTGTACCAGATGCCCGCCGTTCTCGCTATATAACTGATCTGAGGCGTCTTGCGATGGCGCTACCGGAGCGTCACGCGGATAGCGCAGGGTTCGGGGTAATTACCCGTTATATCCACCACAGTGAGCACAATCTGGTAATGTCCGGGGCCAAAGGCTTGCGGGTTGATTGTGGCGAGCAGGCCGCCCGGCCCCTGTACAGGGGTGGTGGATTGAGCCACATTATGGAATACCGATTCGTCTTCCCGCCGAATCTCGACTTTGTAGAAAGCGAATGGCATATCGCCGCCCTGAGCAGCCGTGCCACGGATGGAAAATGAGGCTGATAGCGGCAGAATCGCTCCTGGCGCAGGAGCGCTGATGCTCGCCGTCGGCACGGAGCAGCCCCATGTCACCGGGAGGGTGGATGCGCCGCCCCCGGCCTGTCCGCCGCTTCCGCTGCCTGTGCCGCTCCCTCCTGCTGTGAAGAACGCCGGAGGCAGATATATCACCTGCCCGGCAGCGATACGCGCGGGATCAGGGATGCAGTTGGCCGCCTGAACCTGGCTGAGCGGGATATTTGCCCTGAGCGAGATACGGAACAGGTTCTCACCTGACCGCACCGTATAGGGCTGCCAGCCGGCCGGCGGCACGCAGGCGCCGCCAGCGCCGGCCGTCGGCGTGATCGGAGTTGCCAGCAAAATAGTGGGCGTGGGCAGGATGCCCAGCGGCGTCGGCGTCAGTGTGGCCGTCGCTGACAGCGTCATGCTGGGCGGGATAGTCTGCGTGGATAGCGGCGCTGGCGTTTCAGTGGCCGTCGTAGTTGGCGAAGGGGGCGGTATCGTTGGCACTGTCGGCGATGCCGGTATCCGGGTGGGGAAGGGCGTTGGCGACGCCGGGACCGGCGTTGGAGAGGGCGGCAGCGTTGGGCGTAATGTCACAGGCACGGATGTTGGCGGGGGGAGGGTGTTCTTTGGCGTTACGGGTTGAGCAGGGCTTTGGGTAGCTGCCGGGAGGGTCGCTGTTACGCTCATCGCCTCAATTGCTATCGAAGGAATCGGCGATGGGCTGGCCAAAGGCGGCGCCTCTGTCACTGGAAGGGTGGCGGTGGGGGAGGCAGCAGCCAGCGCAGGAGGAGATGGCGGCGGGACAGTGGCCGAAGGCGCCGGAGTCGCGGAGAGCAAAGGTGTCGCTGGTTGCTCGGTAGGGGGCGCAGTCGTCGCCAGAATCTCAGAGGCTGACGCAGCCGTTGCCGATAGAATGACATCGGCGATAGCGATGCTCTGCTCAGTCGGGGTAGTGGTCAGGCTGGCGAAGCTGTCTTGCGTCAGAACCGCGGCGATTCCGACGGCGGCGGCCACCATGACCAGGGCCACTACGGCGACCAGGATGTCGTTCTTCATGCTGCGGCGTGACGGTTCCATGCATCACTGCTCCGTTATTGGTCTGAAGGGAATAGTGAAGATGAAGCGCGAGCCGACTCCCATCTCGCTTTCCATCCACATCTTGCCCCAGTGTGCCTCCACCAGCGCTTTGGCAATAGCCAGGCCGACGCCAGTGTCACCCACACCCTGTATCAGGGGATTGTCGGCGCGATACAGCCGCGTAAATACACGCTTCTGATCTTCCAGAGGGATGCCGCCGCCCTGATCCTGAATGGCAACGTAAAATGAGTCAACTTCGCGCTGCTGATCGTCACCGGCGAGGGGCATGCGCTGCTGGCGCGCTGTAATCCTGACTTCGCCGTCTGTGGGCGACACCAGGTACGCATTGCTGAGAAGCTGAGCGAGCACCTGCTGCAGGGCATCGCGATCCACATACGCTGGCGGCGCCTGATCCGGCACGTCCAGAGTCAGGGTGATGCCTTTCTCGCGGAACTGCGAACTGGTGTTCGTGATCGCGTCGTCCAGCATATCCAGCATATTGACCGGCTCCGGCGTCAGACTCACCCGCCCGGAGTCCAGGGCAATCACGCTGACCAGGTCTTCGATCAGGCTGCCCAGGCGCTCAATGTTAGCTTTGACACGCTGTAAGAACTTGCGCTGCAGCGCGCCCAGAATGCCCACCGATTCGCCCAGCAGCAGGTCCGTGTAGCCCGTGATCGAACTCATCGGTGTGCGCAGCTCCTGCGCGATGGAGAGGATGACCTCGGGATTTTCGGCGGGCATGCTCACTGAAGCGGGCTGGGGCATACTGGCGGCCGACTGTTCGTATGACTGAATCTTGCTCTCCAGCAGATCCAGATCGGCCTGTGTCTGAAGAAGCTGATGCTCCAGATTACTGCGCTCGGCTGTCAGGTCGTCAATCATAGCCTTGAGCGTGCCGACACCTTCCGCCCCGAACTGCTGAAGCAGATCGCGATCCCCTTCCAGACGGGCGAGCAGTTGGTCGCGCTCTGTTTGCAGGGCGGTGCGCTCCGCCAGGAGACGATCCCGTTCCTGTGTCAGGAGGGCTTTCTCCTCAGCCAGCGCATTGCGCTCCTGGAGTAATACCTCACGCTGTTCGGTGTTCTCCCGAATCTCTTTCTGGATCAGGCCGATTTGCTGACCGATCTGCTGGCGCTGGCCCAGCCATTCCTGGCGTTCTCGCTGCCAGGCACTCTGCTCCTGACGCAAGGCGTCCCGCTGCTTGATCGCGGCTTCGCGATCGGCGGCGAGGCGCGCCATCTCCTCCTGGAGAATCTGGACATGCAGCGCATTGGGGCTGCCTTCGGCCGCTGCCGGGGCGGCGGGGGCGGGCTGTTGAAGCTGCATACGAAGCTGGTCGCGCTCTTCATAGAGCTGGCCCAGGACGAGAGCCAGCCCGGCCACGCCTCCCTCAACGCCGAGCAGCGCTAGTTCGCTCCGGACATCCTGCAACTCGGCAGCAATCGCGTCTCTCTCATTGAGCAGGCGGACTTTCTCCTCATTGAGGGCTTCCAGCGTATCCTGAATAGACGCCGGAATCAGGAACATATCGCTTGTCTGCTCGCGCAGATGCGCCAGTTGCTCTTCCAGCTTGGCCTTTTGTGCTTCCAGCGCCTGCTGCTCGCGGTTCAGGACCTCGATAATCGACTGGACCAGATCGTCATTGCCGCTTGCTGTTGCGCCAGCAAGAGTCGTGCGTGCCTCTTGCAGCTCCGAGGCCAGCTCTGCCCGTTCCGACTCAATCGCGCCCGTCTCCTGGCTGAGGGTCATGATCTGCTGGGAGATGGAGAGCGTCTCCTCGTCGGCTGCCAGAGCTTCGGCGACGCGGCCCCGTTCATATTCCAGCTCGATCTTGAGATCGCGAACCACGCTGCTGAGCTGATCGAGCTGCCGGTAGGCCATTTCCAGGCTGCTCTGCATTTCCTGTCGGACGTGCAGCGCCGCAGCCAGATTCGAGGCGGGCAGGGGGGCCGGCGCGCTCGCTACGACAGGCTCCGCTGCCGGCAATGGCGCTTCCGTCGCCGACGCACCCAGCATCAGCAGCTTGCTGGCGATTGGCGCCAGACCTTCCAGCAGCGTGCTTTCGTGCTCGCGCAACTCGCGCCCGGTGTAAGGAAAGACGATGATCAGAACCGCGAACGCCTTGCCATTCTGTTGAAGCGGCTGGAAATATGCCGGGCAGAGCGGCACGGCCTGGTTGAGGTCCAGCCGCGTGTACAGATCAACCAGTTCCTGCACATTGCGGTCGGGCAGCAAGGGGCACTGCCGGACCCGATCCAGGGCATTCGCCAGCGTCACCTGCTCATCAAGATTCAGGGAGATGCCCTGTCCTGTATGCTGCTGGATGTTATCATAGATCGCCACCAGATCGACCCAGTTGGCATCTTTGAGAAGGCCCAGCGCCACCATGTCGGCCTTCAGCGCGTTAGCAGTTGCGACTGTGATTCGCTGCGGGAGGTCGGCCGGGTCGGGACTGTCCAGCATTTCACCCAGGGCACGCAGCAGTTGCGCCGCTTCGCGCTCAACGGGCGCGGATACGGATGGGGCCGGGCGCGCGACAGCAGGCCGATCCGGCGCGGGTCTGGCAGGCGCCAGGGTGGTCAGCCGCCGCACAATGTAGCGATAAATCACGAAGGCATAGAGCGGCATCCCCAGCAGGAATGCGCCGCGCAGAATAGCCAGGTAGTCTCCCCGCAGACTTCCGTTAGCAACCTGCCAGGCAGCGACGCCGTAAGCGGCGATGAGCAGGATGTAGAAAACCAGCTTGAGAGGCGCGTCCGGGAGCCTCGAAAAACGATACAACAACCCCAGCGCGATACATACGGCAATCACCAGCGGGATGAATGTCCAGGCAAGCGCGTACTGTGTGCTGGTGAAGTCCACCAGCGGGGAGATCGGCTCCCACTGGCTGAGGGTGAACAACCCGCCTGATACGGCCAGACCGATCAGGAACAGAACCACCAGATCCCATAACCGGCTGCGCCCCGGCGCTTCAGCCGTCAGGAATGCCCACCCGGCCAGAATGATGACCGCTGTATTGACCATCTGCTCGAGCGGAGGGAGGATGCTATCCGTCGGTTGGCCGGTGAGCGAGCCGGCCAGGGCGCCGACGCCCAGCGTGATCCAGCCGATCAGGATACTGAGGCTGGCCAGACTGTAGCGGGTGGCGGACGCGTTGTTCTCCCCCTCACGCATCCGCTGCTCAAACGCCATATAAAGCGCGGCCTGGCTGGTGGCTACGACCATCAGGAAGTAAAGCATATTGCCAGGCGGGGCGACAAAGAAGTTCAGAAAGTCAGCCACCGGATGTATCCTCCAGCGAATGGATCATCTTGATTCTCCAGAGCAGTATAGCATAGAGCGGCCGTTTGCATGGTTGGCCGGGATAGAATTCGGTTAGAATTTCTGTGTCCGGGATGTGAGCGTTTGGGCTGTCGGCTGTGGAGCATAACACTAGCCAAACTGATTTGAAAGATTAGCCGCCTGGTGAATATGATAGGACGCTGAGCACCCGCCCGGTCTGTTGACTGGAGGGCTGCTCTGCGCTAGACTGGCGAACAGTGAGGGGGGACGGCGGGTACCTGCCGCCCCCTTCTTATGTTCCTGGGGAAGGCTCATTCATGATCGGACGCTACAAGGCTCAACTGTCCGCATTATTCCAGCGTTACCCGTTCCTCGGGCGTCTCGGCCACCGGACTTATCGCCTGTTGTTGCAGCCGCGTTTCACGGTCGGCGCAGTTGGAGTTGTGTTCAATGAGACTGGCCGAATACTGCTTCTGAAGCATGTGTACCGCCCCGAATATCTCTGGGGCCTGCCGGGGGGATGGACCAGCCCGCGCGAGAATCCGCGCCGGACTGTGGAGCGCGAGTTGATGGAAGAAACCGGGCTGCGCGTGCGGACTCTCGCGCCGCTGTGGATCGAGCAGGGAACCTGGGCCGATCATCTGGATATGGCGTTTCTGTGCCGCCTGATAGGTGGCGATGTCCGGTTGAGCGGCGAGATTCTGGATTATCGCTGGGTGCTGCCGGAGGAGATGCCGGAGCTTCTGGAGTTCCAGCGTAAGGCAGTGGAGCAGGCGCTTCGCCTGCGGGAGGTGGGGCGATGGGAATGAGTGGGCTGGGGACGAGCGCAAGACGACGAATGCGCCTTCCGCTGCTCGAACTGCTCTCCGCCGGGCTGCTCCTGGCGGCTCTCCTTCTGCTGGTGATGGAGCTGGTGAGCTTCAGTCGGGCACGCGACCGGCTGCAGGCTGATATCACCGTTGCCGGTGTTCCGGTGGGGAATCTGGTCCCGGCGGAGGCCCAGGCGCGCTGGGAAGATGCTTATGCGCAGCCGGTCGAGATCAGCTATCAGGGTAACCCGATCTATCTTGATCCGGCGGAGATCGGCTTCCGCACTAACAGCAATGTCATGCTCGCCCAGGCGTTAGCCCAGACCGCTGACGAGTCCAGTTTCTGGCTGGCTTTCTGGAACTACCTGTGGCGGCGGCCGGTCGAGCCTATCAATGTGGACCTGGTCGCTGATTACCAGCAGTCGGCTGTGGTGGCGTATCTGCAGGATGTGGCTGCCCGCTACGATCGCCCTCCCGGCGCGCCTACGTCCGATTTGCAGACATTGACCTTCAAGCAGGGACTGCCGGGTTACACGCTGAATATTGAGGCGGCACTTCCTCTGATAGATCGGGCGCTCCGGGACCCGAACAACCGGTTTGTAGAACTGCCGGTCGAGGTGCAGGCTCCGACACAGGGCGGGCTGAACGCCTTGCGCGACCTGATCACGGCATACCTTGACTCGCAAGGCTTCATCTACGACGGGCAGACGACCGTTGCCTCAGTTTACATTATGGATTTGACGACCGGGGAAGAGATCAACCTCAATGGCGATGTGGCATTTTCGGCGGCGAGCACTATCAAGCTGCCGATTCTCGTGTCTTACTTCAGGTATCAGCCGTTTGCAGTCCCCCAGGAAGATGCCTGGCTGCTGGCAAATTCGCTTCTGTGCAGCAACAACTCCTCGTCGAACCTGCTGATCCAGATTATGGGGCGGGAAGGATCCAATATCTTCCCCGGCCTGCAGTATGTGACGGACACGGTGGAGCATCTTGGCGCGCGGAATACCTATATCACCGCGCCGCTCTACCTGGGGATTGAAGGACAGGTGCTTGGCTCCAACCCTATTCCGCGCACCAATCCTAATCCTCGCTTCAACACGGACCCGGACCTGTACAATCAGACAACAGCCGAAGATATGGGCACCCTGCTGATGATGATCTACGATTGCGCCACTTATGGGACCGGCCTGCGGACGGCTTACCCCGATGGCGAGTATACGCAGAGGGAATGTCAGCAAATGCTCGAGCTGATGAGCGGGAACGATCTCCAGCGCCTGATTCAGGCGGGCGTCCCGGCCGGGACACGTGTCTCCCATAAGAACGGCTGGCTGAACACGATGCACGCGGACGCCGGCATTGTGTTCCCCCCCAACGGCCACAACTACATTATTGTCGTTTATATCTGGGAAGCCGGGGAGTTCTTCGATTATCAGCGCGCCTGGCCGCTGCTGGAAGAAATCTCTCGCGCCGCCTGGAACTACTTCGTCCCTGAGAATCCGCTGACCCAGCGCCGTACCGGACTCCCTGAAACGGCTCTGGAGTGCACGAACTTCCTGCCCCCTTCGATGGAACAGACTGATCTGAACGATATTGATGGCTGGCGCACTGCCGGGACGGGCGCCCCGACCTCGATGGCTGTGCCCTCAGCGGGCGAGATGCCGACCGGAGGCTGAACCGAATATAGCGGAGTTATTGGGCGTCAGTTGCGGCGCACGACGACCAGAGTCAGGTCATCGAACTGCGGAATGTTCCCTGTATGCTGATCCAGAGCGTCGATGATGGCGTCAATGATGCGGCTGGCTGGCTCCTGACAGTGGGCACGGGTCGCCAACTCTAGATTGTGCAGCCCGAACTGCTGCCCGTTCTGATTCTGGGCTTCAGTGATGCCGTCCGTGTAGAGTACCAGAGTGTCGCCTGGATTCAGGATGACCCGATCAGTTTCGAGCGTGATCTCGCTCAACACGCCCAGGGCGATGCCTTTGACCCGGAGCGTCCGGAACGCCGGCGGATTGTGCTGAATCAGGAACGGGGGGTTGTGCCCGGCGCAGGCATAGAACAGGGAGCCGTCCACCGGATTCCAGATCGCGTACCATACGGTTACGAACAGGTCCGACCGGGTGTCTTCCAGCAGCAGCTTGTTGACCTGTAGCAGTGTTGCCGCCGGATCGTTGCGGTTGCGGGCTACAGCGCGCAGCAAAGTGCGGCTCAGAGCCATATACAGCGCCGCGGGCATTCCCTTGTCGGCTACATCAGCGACGACGAGGCCCCACTTGCCATCTGGCAGCGGCAGAAAGTCGTAGAAGTCACCCCCTACCATATGCGCCGCCCGGTAGTATGTCCCGACATCCCATCCGGCCAGGGAGGGAGCGCTGTCCGGCAGGAAACTGTTCTGGATGCTCTTGGCTACTTCCAGCTCGCGTTCAAGCCTCTCGCGGTCGGCAGCTTCAGCCTGAAGCAGATTCGTCTCGATAGCCAGGGCTGTCTGGGAAGCGATCCCGGTGAGCATGTTCATGCGGCGCTGATCGAGCGCCCCCTGGATTCCTTCCTGGCTGATTAACATCAGGCCGAACAGCTTTCCATGCGCTGTTAGCGGCAGGCCGGCAATCTCAGCGGTGTCGAAAATATGGGCCAGGACCGGCGGGATCTCGAATGGGCTGCTGCCTCCGGCGGTGAGCGGCATGCCAGCGCGGCTGAGCGCGACCAGGTAGGGATCTTCATCGGGGCAGATGGCGGCGGCGCCCAGCTTTTTTTCGACCGGCGGAGACAGGCCGTATGACACGGTGTTGCTGAAGCAGCCGCGCGTCTCATCCCACAGGAGGATGATACAGGTGTTAACCCCTACCAGCAGCGCCGTCAGCCGGACGACCGTCTGCAAAGTGGCCTGAAGCTCAACCTGCGCATTCATAGCTTCGGCAACCTGGAGCAGAGCGGTAGTGACCCACGCCTCTTCCTGCTGAGCCGCATAGAGCTGGGCGCTCTCAATGGCCAGGGCGGCCTGGTTGGCGATGCCCCCGACCATCTCGATTTTGCGCGGGCTGAGCAGCGTATCCCGGTCCTGCTGCCCGATAATCAGCGCGCCGACGACTTCGCCTTTGGTGAACAGCGGCAGCATGACACCCTGGCGGATCACTGGCGGCGTCCTGGATTCAATTTTGGGCGGCGTCCAGACTGGCTCGTCGTGCAGGATGACCGGCTCCTCAGTCTGCAGCAACCTGGCAAGGGGCGGCCATTCCTGAGGCGCGACTGTGGAGCCGACGAGCATGTCCTCAAAGGAGGATTCGGCGCCTTCTATTTCCACAATACGAAAGCCGGGGCCTTCGGCCAGCAGGACCGCACACCACTGAACTCCCACCAGCAGCGGCGTGATCCGGGCGACTGTGCGGAGTACTTCGTCGAGCGATTCGGCGCGCCCGGTTGCTTCGGCGACCTGGAGCAGGGCAGTCGAGACCCAGGCCTCTTCACGCTGCGCCATATAGAGCTGCGCGTTGGCGATAGCCATCGCCGATTGCATGGCGAAAGCGTTGATGATATCCAGATCGTCGGCGGTGAAACGCCCGCGACGATAGTCCAGGGCCAGATATCCAATCAGATCTTCACCCAGGATTAACGGCACGAAGCGATGCTCATAATTCAGAGCGTCCGCGCCAGTGGAGTGAAAGAGCGCGGCCATTTCAGCCAGAATATCGGCCTCCAGCGGGATAAGACGTCCCAGAGGATTATCCGCCGGGTCGAAGCCGTGCGCGGCGCTGATGCGATAGCTGGCAGCATCTTCGTCAAGCAGGACGATCATGGCAGAATCGACGCTGACAACGCGCTCCAATCCCTGCAGAATGCCGTTCAACACCGTGTCCACTTCCAGGCTGGCGCCCAGGACCATGCTGACTTCGCGCAGCGACTCCGCCAGAATACGCCGCCGCTTTTCCTGCGCGTACAGTGTGGCGTTGCGCAGCGCCACAGCCAGCGTATCGCACAGCGCCTCTCCCAGAGCCGCATCGTCTGAGGAGAAGGCATTCAGCTCTTTGCTCTGAATATCCAGCGCCCCGAGCGTTTGCAGGCCCATGCGAATCGGGATCACCATCTCCGACTGTGTGTCTTCGACGCCCGGCCCCGGGATATAATCCTCGTAAGTGCTGACATCGCCGCAGTTGATAGTCTGACCGGTGCGGACGCTCCTGGTGATCAGGCCGCGATCCTCCAGGGCATAGCTGAGCTGCTCAATAGCCCAGCGGCCGCTGTGCGTGCCGCTGCCCGCCCGGAAGACGAGCCGGTCGCCTTCGCGCAAGAAGATGTGAGTCCGGTCGTAGCCAAAGTAATCAGTGAGCACGTCGATTACTTCTTCGAGGAGATCGTCCACATTCAGGATGGAGACGACGGCCCGGCTCGCTTCGGTGAGGGCGTGCAGCCGCTCGCGCTGGCGGCGTTCGGCGGCGTAAGTCTCAGCCTCCTGGATAGCCAGGGCGATCTGGCCGGCCATTGTTTCCAGGACGACAACATCATCGTGGCTGAACGCGCCGGCGACATCGCTTTGCACGTCGAGGACGCCGACGACCCGCCGCTCAACGACGAGGGGGACAGTCACCTCGGCGTGGGTATCTTCAAGAAGGCCGTCGTCGAGGTAGCGAGTATCCTGCGTCACGTCTGAGACCAGGGCAGTGCGCCCATTCTTCGCAGCCCATCCGACCAGTCCTTCGCCCAGGGAGAGCTGCGGCAGATGTTCCCGGAAACCGGGATGGGTGCTGGCTTCCAGCGTGAGTGTGCCGTGTTTCTCGTTCAGAGCGAAGATGTTGACGGCATAGAAGCCGAAAGTATGCCCGATCAGCGTCACGATTTGTTCGAACAGATTGCTGAGCGGCTGAATGGTCGTGATCTGCTGGCTGACTTCGCTCACAAGCTGAAGCTGGCGGTTGCGCGCCTGGGTTTGCTCGAAGAGCTGAGCGTTGCGGATGGCGCCGGCGGCCTGATTGGCCAGCACGGTCAGCAGGCGCAGATCATCTGCGTTGTAGGCGTGGGGGATATCACTCTGGACAGCAATCACGCCGATAGGATCGCCGCCGGCCAGGAGCGGTACGAACAACGCCGATCGGGCCGGCTGGCTGGAGGCATAACTTGGTCTGGCGGGCAGGGCCTCCCACTCGGCCTCAAAATCCCCCACCCGTAACTCACGACCGGTCCGGCGAACCCACCCGATCAGGCCCTCCTCCGCGCTGTGCCGGAAGCGCTGGCTGCTCAGCCTTTTGCCATGCCGGAGCCAGATCATGATGATGTAGTCGCTGTTGTCGAATAACCCTAGCTGAAAGTTGGACGTGTCGATGATTGCGCTGACCTGTTCGAAGACTACTTCACAGAGCGCATCAAGCTGGAATCTGGCGCTGAGGATTGCCTGCCCGAAGCCCGCTAATTCATCCAGTTGCGCCGTGCTGCTGGCGCGGCGCCGTGGGGAATCCACCCGGCGCGATTGGCGGGTCAGCCAGAATAGGAGTCCGGCGGCGGCAGCCAGCAGGCTCAGAAGCAGCAGTCCAAGCAGCAGTTCCAAGTCGTTCGTCTTTTCCAGAACAGATTACGGGTCGTGAGCGGGTTCGTTCTTCCGGAGCACTACGCCGACCCACCGCCGAAATGGCGGACAGCTTCGTCTGTTGCGTGATAGATGCTGAATACCTGATCAAATCCGACGGTCAGGAAAACTTCGGCAATCAGAGGAGGCAGATCAGCCAGAACTATGTCGCCATCCTGCTGACGCGCTTTTCGCCAGGCATTGACCAGCACCTTGAGACCACTGGTTGAGATGTACGTAACGCGACTCAGATCGACCACCAGACGGGTATGCCCGGCATCTATCTGGTGATCGAGCGCGCTTTGTAGAGCGGGGGCCGTATTGGAGTCAAGGCGCTGATGGGGTGAAATGACCCAGACCATGTTGCCGGCATCCCGGGCTATGCCCTCATCTTCTACCGGAGCAGAGGGCGGCCTGCTGAGATTTTCGGCTGTTTTACGTTTGGCGATGGTCAGGACATTCTGATTATCGACTGCTTTATACGCGACGTCATCCATCATCTTCTTGATAAAGAAGATGCCCCACCCCCCTGGCTCGCGATCTGACAGAGGGGTGTCTGGATTCGGATCGCCGTGCTGGAGAGGATTGAAAAGCGGGCTGTTATCGATGATCTGGACCACGAAGCGATCTGCTTCGTTACGGCATGTCACCTGTATCTGACCCTGTTGATCACCCCCCCTGAAACCGTGCTCAATAATATTAGTGCAGGCCTCGTCCACCGACATTTGACAGTGATAGACGGCGCGCTCGTTCAAGCCGCCTCTGCGGGCTGCCACCGCGACAAAGTCACAAACATCAGGTATAAGCGCTCGGTCGCCCGGGATGACGGTACGAATCTCTTCGTCGCGATGCTGTTGAGCCATCCGTACAGCGCCCCTGCCGGCTAGTAACTGCCCACAGCCTCGACCTGAGTATCATAGATCGAGAAGATCGTATCCAGCCCGGCCAGCTCCAGGACTTCCATAACGCGCTCAGAGGGCGCCGCCAGCCGCATATCGCCGGTTCCTTTTTTGACTTTCTTGAGGGCTGAGACAAGCTCGCGCAGGCCGGCGCTGCTCATGTACTCGACGTTGGAGAGATCCAGCACTAGCTGGGTTTGGCCGGCGTCGATAACTTCATTCAGGGCCGCGCCAAGCTCAGTTGCGTTTGTGCTGTCGATCCTGCCCGTGATCTCGAAAAGTCTGACACGCTTGAGTTCAGAAGACTTTATTTCCATCAGATTCTCCTTGGTGCCATAAGATACCGGGTTTAGATGTCACCGGCTGCTGTCTTTTTTGAATGGCAACGACCTTTATTGTGTGCGAACGGCCGGTGCTTGTCAACTATTCACAGCCGCCCGTCCCCCATTCCGAATATCTTTCTGTCAAATTTGACCACCAGCCTCTATAATCGGTGGATAAGACAGGATATTGGGAGACCCGGGGTGGGAGTATGAACTGGGGAGCCTGGCTGGGGTTAACGGCGATTTTCGCCGCGTTGATGCTGATTGTACAGCGCACTGAGGCGCGTCGCCGCCGCATTGTTTTCGTGGTTATGCTTGTGGGCGCCGAGCTTGTGCGTCGCTATCTCGTCTATCGCGATTGGAATACGGAAGGGCTGTTAGCTGTCTTGATGGCGCTGGTGATTGCTGCGGCCTTCTGGCTGGCGTGGGGCCGAAAGCACCCCCCGCGTTCCAGCGAAGAAGAAATCGATGTGGCAGAGAGATAGCAGCGGGCCGGGGGATAAACATCATGGCACCCGGGTGCATTGGCATGTCCTATGGTGCCATGATGTCGGGAGTGTGCTCTGGTTACTCGATGACGTTGAGGGGGACGGCATCCGCTTCTGACAACATCATCACGCTGATCCGGCTGGCTACCGTGCCTGCCAGAGACCGGAAGGCCGCACCTGCCGGCGAGTCGGGCGATTCTACAATGACAGGCCGGCCGCTGTCCCCGCCGACGCGCACGCGCGCTTCCATAGGAATACGCCCCAGGAAGGGCACATCGCGCTCCGCCGCCAGCCTTTCGCCGCCGCCTTCGCCGAAGAACTCCCCGCTCATGTTTTCGATAATACCCAGGATCGGGACATTCAGTTCCTCGAACATCCCCAATCCCTTGGCGGCGTCTTCT
>WBZO01003178.1_pt1 | contig 19726 bp, 19 predicted proteins | sample 5204261 | NCBI WGS metagenome assembly WBZO01 (sample SAMN12412400, study PRJNA552823) | activated sludge metagenome | isolation source: activated sludge from anammox sidestream of wastewater treatment plant... | place: USA: North Carolina | collected 2017-09
CCAACTCATGGAACATGTAGAAAAAGAACATGTCCACGGAGGCAAAGGCGCCAATGACACCCGCGGAGATCAGGAGCAGCGACGCGTAGTAGCATCCCTGGAGCCGGTCCGGAGTGCGCGCCACGGCAATGGCCGCGAGGGTGACAACGACCGAGAGCCCCAGCATGGCCAGGGAGAGGCCATCCGCGCCGAGGGTGAAGGCAATGCCCCACTTGGGCAGAACGGACAGGCTCCAAATCATTTGATAGCCCCCCTTGGCCAGATCGTATCCACCCACCGCCAGGAGGAAGATGAGGACGTTGAGCGCGGAGGCCGTCAATGCGGTCTTCCGGGCCGGGGCGCCCGCGATCACAAAAGCGGCTGAGACCACCGGCAGGAGGATCAGGGCCAAAAGCAGACTGGGTGGCTGGTCAGGAATCATCGGCCGAGAATCAGGTAAAGCAGGCCCACGACGCCCGCCGCGAAGAAGAAGGCATACGCCTGGAGGTTCCCAATTTGCAGGAAGCGCAGGACGAACCCGCAGGCCCAGGCAAATTTGGCGGGGATTTGGACAATGACGACATTGACAATCCAGCGGTCGGCCCACCCGGCGACGAGCGCGGTTCCATCCTGAGCCACCCGCGCGACCCACGCGGCGAGGTCATCGAGATAGAGCCGGTTGGCAAAGAAGGGAATGGAAATGGGATCCTTGCGCGCCTGGCGGTAGATGCGCCACGCCCCGAGGAAGACCACAACCAACAGGCCCTTGAGAATCCATTCCGCCGCATGGGAGGGATGCTCCGGATGCGGGAGGCCGCCAAAGAAAAAATGGGAGACGAACCCCCAGCCGGATCCCACCGCAGCCAGGGCGAGGAGGCCCATCGGCGCCAGCATCACACGAGGTGACTCTCCTGCCTGACGGGCCGCCTCCGAGCGTGGGGATCCCAGGAAAACCACAAGAAACAGCCGCGCGATGTAAAAGGCGGTCAATCCCGCCGTTGCCACGGCAATCCATCCCAGGAGCGGCTGTTTTTCGACCGCCCAGAGGACAATCAGATCCTTGCTGTAGTAGCCACTGAAGCCGGGGACGCCGGCCAGGGCGAGGCCTCCCAGGGCGAGGCAGAGGAATGTCACGGGCATTTTGGTCTTGAGACCGCCCATTTTCCAGATGTCCTGCTCGTGGTGCATGCCCACGATCACGGACCCCGCGCACAGGAACAGGAGGCACTTGAAAAAGGCGTGGGTCATCAGATGGAAAATCGCGGGCCCCCACGCGCCCGCAACCCCAATTCCGAGGACCATGTACCCCAACTGGGAAATGGTCGAGTAGGCCAGGATGCGTTTGATGTCATTCTGCTGGGTGGCCATGAGCCCCCCCGCGAGGCAGGTCAGAGCCCCCACCCACGCAATGACCAGCAGAGCCGACTGCGAGAGCGCGAGGAGCGGATAAATCCGCGCCAGCATATAGACGCCCGCCGCGACCATTGTCGCCGCATGGAGCAGCGAGGAAACCGGCGTCGGGCCCTCCATGGAATTGGGCAGCCAGACATGCAGGGGCAATTGCGCCGACTTGCCAACGGTCCCACAAAAGACGAGCAGGCAGGCCGCCGCGTAGAGGCTCCCCGTCACAGCAAACGCGGGCGCGCGCTCGGCAATCTCGGAAAAGAACACCGAGCCCGTGGCCGCCCAAAAGAAGAGGATGCCCAGCATGAAACCAAAATCCCCAACGCGATTGACCAGAAAGGCCTGCTTGGCGGCGTCGGCGGCGGCATTCCTCGAATAAAAATGGCCAATGAGGATGTAGGAACTGACCCCCACCAATTCCCAGAAAATGAACATCATCACGAAATTGTCCGCGAGCACAATCCCAAGCATCGAAAACAGGAACAGGCTCAACCCCGCAAAATACCGCCACCAGCCCTCCTCCCTGGCCATGTAGCCGAGGGAATAAATGAACACGAGCGTGGCAACGGATGTGACAATGACGAGCATCACGCCGCTCAGGGCGTCCAACTTGAGCCCAATGCCGACTTCGAACAGACCCGGGAAATCAAGCCACCTCAGGCGAGCCGTCTCCCCCCACGGTCTGGCGAGAAAAATGGCCCAGCTCAGGGCGCAGCCGAGCGCCGCCGCGAGGAGGGCCAGGCCCGCCGCGAGAGTCCGGGAATGACGCCCCAGAAGCAGGGTCGTCCCCGCCGCCACCAGCGGGGCGAAAAGAATAATCCATGCCGAGTGCGCTGTACCCATGATCAGAATTTCAGGCTGGTCAAATCCTCGACGTGGATGGTGCGCCGCGCCCGGAACAGGGCGACAATGATCGCCAATCCGACAGCCACCTCAGCGGCTGCCACGGTGATGATGAAAAACACGAGTGTCTGGGCATTATAAGCTGGGAGGCCGTCCAGGGTGAGGTGGAACCTCGAAAAGGCGACCAGCGAGAGATTGGCCGCATTGAGCATCATTTCGAGACCCATGAAAATGATCAGCACATTGCGCCGCAACAGCACCGCCGCCAGACCCATCGCAAACAACAGGCCGCTCACAAGAAGGTAATCCGCCAGGGTCGCCGTCATGATTCACGGGGCTCCCGACGGCGCAGGCTGATGAGGACCACCCCGATCGTGGCCGAAAGCAGGAGGACGGCAATCACCTGAAAGGGCAGGTTGAAATTCCTGAAAAGGACCGCGCCGACCGCGGTCACATCGCTCAGGGCCGGCTCGCTCAGGGGTGGCTTTGTCATGGCCAGACGGGGGTCCGAGCCAATGACCCGGCCCAGCAGGCTCACGAACGCAAAGAGGACGAGTCCCCCCCCCGCCCAGGAGGCCAGGCTCACGCGCCGCGCCTTTTCAGCCCGCAAATCCAGCAACATGATGATGAACAGGAACAGGACCATCACCGCGCCCGCGTAAACGAGCACCTGGATCACCGCGATGAAAAAGGCGTCGAGAGTGACGAGCAACCCGGAGAGGAAAATGAAACTCATGACCAGGCTCAGCGCGCTCGATACCGGGTTGCGCAACAGCACAACCAGTCCTCCAAAGAGGAGCATCGCAACGGCAAAGGTCCAAAAGAGCGCAATCTGCATCGGTTAGAAACGCGTGGGTTTTACCAGTCCCGTGACGCCACGGCTACTTTTTTTCGTTCCACTTGAACACGAGCCCCTCCATCACGCCGCCCATCTCGTACAGCTTCCGCTTGTCATTGACCAGCTCCTCGCGGCTGTAGCCGGTCAGGGAATACTCCTTCCGCAAAAAGATGGCCTGCTCCGGGCACACCTCCTGGCACAATCCGCAATAAATGCAGCGGGTCATGTCAATCTCGAATGCCTGCGGCCGTTTCTCGACCTTGGACCACCGCTCGCCGAGCGGGATTTCCTCAGGCGTGATCGTGATGGCCCGGGGTGGGCAAATGAATTCGCAGAGTTGGCACGCCACGCAACGGTCCTTGCCGTGTTCGTCCTTCACCAGCGTGGGCGCTCCCCGGTAATGGTCCGGCAGATGGCTGTCCCAGCGCTCCTCGGGGTATTGCATGGTCACCTTTTTGCGTCCCGTGATCGAGGTGAGGATGTGCTTAAAGGTGATCCACATCCCCGCAAAAATCGCGGGCAGGTACATTTTTTCCCCCAGGGTCAGACGCGGTCTTCGAACAACAACAGCCATTGCAAATCGGAGTTAACCGCATTCCACAAGCCGCGTCCAGCGTGGATGTGTCAAAATGCGGAGCGCGGAATGCGGAATGCGAAAAAATTCGCCCTCTTTCCGCCATTGCCTCCGCGCTTGAATCCGCGCACTCTCTTCCGGATCCCATGAAACCCGCAATATCCTCAACCGAACCCCTTGCCGTCCGTCGTCAGAAGGGCCAAATATACAGCCACGTTCGCAAGAAATGGCTCAACGAGACGCCCGAGGAAACCGTCCGCCAGGAATACCTCTGCGCGCTCGTGAACGAGTATGGCTTCGCGCTCGATCAGATTGACGAAGAGGTTTCCCTGCCGGGCGACCGCGGCAACAAGCATGCCCGCGCCGACTTTGTGATCTGGCGCGCGGCGCAGGAAAAGCGCGACGGCAAAACCGCTCTCATTGTCGTGGAGTGCAAGGCGGAGAATGTCGCCATTGACCAAAAAGCCTACGACCAAGGCGCGAACTACGCGAACAACGAGCGCGCCCGATTCTTCGTCGCCCACAACCGCCGCAGCACGAAATTTTTCAAGGTGGACCTGTCCAAACGCGCCCCCAATTACTCGGAGGTGAAGGACATCCCGCATGCCGACGCCAGCGACAGGGACATCGAGGCGCTGCTCGCGCAGTTGAAGCCTTTCGAGGGCAAGGAATTTGCCGACCTGCTCCACCAGTGCCACAACGTCATCCGCAACAACGAGCACCTCGACCCCGCCGCCGCCTTCGACGAAATCGCCAAAATCCTCTTCATCAAGGTCTGGGTCGAGCGCCGCATGAAGGAGCGCCGGGAGCGCAAAAATCTCTTCACCGTGGATTTCCTCCGCAGCCAAATCGGCAAGAATCCCATTCAGTCACTCTTCGACGAAACCAAGGAAGCCTACCGCGCCGACAAAATTTTCGCGTCGGACGAAAAGATCAATCTCCGCGCCGCCACCGTCGAGTCCATCGTCCAAAAACTCGAGAGCCACAATCTTAGCGAGACCAGCGAGGACGTGAAGGGCATCGCCTTCGAGCGTTTCCTCGGCGGCACCTTCCGGGGCGAGATCGGCCAATTCTTCACGCCGCGCCCCGTCGTGGATTTCATCATCCAGATGCTCGATCCACAGGAAGGCGAAATCATCTGCGACCCCGCCAGTGGCTCTGGCGGCTTCCTCATTCGCTGCTTCGAAATCCTGCGCGAGCGCATTGCCGCCGACGTGGACGCGCAATACCGCGCCTTCTGCGGGGAAATCGCCAAAAAACGCCTCCTGGAAGCCGAGAAGGCCAAACGCATGCGCGAGAAATACGAGGACCTGCAACTCCAGCTCGATCCCTTTTCTGATCCTGACATCCCCAGCCAGAAAAAATCCGAGTCCCGCATTTGGAGGCTCTCGAATCTCTGCATCTACGGCGCTGACGCGAATGACCGCATGGCCCGCACGAGCAAGATGAACATGATCATGCACGGCGATGGCCACGGCGGCGTGCATCACCACAACGGCCTGCTCAACGTGAATGGCATCTTCGAGAGCCGCTTCAATGTCATCGCCACCAATCCGCCCTTCGGAGCCACGGTGCGGGCGGAAAATAAAATCCTGCCCTCTGACTATGCCGTCTCTGCGGAAGCCAGCTCCCGTTATCGCAGCGAATACGGTCAGCTTTACGATGACGCCATTGCCCGCGTGGAAGCGTCTGAGGGCAAGCCCATCCTCTCCCTCTTCAAGCTCCCGCGCTCGGCCAGCATGAAGACCGAATTGGTCTTTATCGAGCGTTGTCTCGACCTGCTCGCCCCCGGCGGGCGTCTCGGCATCGTCCTCCCGGAAGGCATCTTCAACAACCCCTCCCTTGCCTACGTCCGCGAATTCACCGAGGACCGCGCCTTCCTCCGCGCCGTCGTCAGCCTGCCGCAGGAAACCTTCGTCAGCAGCGGCGCCAGCGTGAAATGCTCCATCCTCTTCCTGCAAAAATTCACGGAGGAAGAGCAGGAGCGCTTCGACAAGGCCCGAAGCAAGGCCGCCGCGGAAATCACCGCCAAACACCAGCCCGAAATGGACGCAACCCACGCCCGGTTGGAACAGGGGATCACCAAAGCCAGAGCCGCCAATGACAAGGACCGCCTCAAAACACTCCGCAAGGAGTGGAAGGACTTTGACCGCCAAATGACGGACACCATCGCGACCGAAAGCCGCGCCCTGCTCAAATCGCGCTTTGACTATCCCGTGTTCCTCTATGAAGCGGAGAAAGTCGGCATCTCCGCCACCGGAGAGCCGGACCAGAACGAACTCTTCCCCAACGACCGCGTTCCGCCCGGCATCGAGAAAACCTGCCTCGAGCTCTACCGCGAATTCCAAAAGGACCCGGCGCCTTTTTTCGCCCACGGCCCGACGGCGTAGGAAACTGCGTCGGTCGGGCCCACTTTTTCAAATTCAGCCAGTTGGAGCGATGGATACCATTGCGTTCATCATCTGAGCACGGTGGGGCAGCTGAAACATGGCCCTTGGTCCGTATCGGCGATCTGGTTTATCAGGTGGAAGAGCGCACGCTTGTGGAGATGGATGTCGAATACAAGATGGCGGGCGTGAAATGGTATGCCGCCGGTGTGTTCCACCGTGAAACGGTGTTGGGTCGTGAAATGAGTGCCAAGCATGTCTCGCCGTTGATACCCGGCGCGCTGATTTACAATCGCCTTTTTGCGTGGAAAGAATCTTTCGCTGTGGTTCAATCGGAGCAAGCCAATTTGTTCGTCTCCAGCGAATTTCCGCAGTTTATAGCGGATACCAATCGCATCCTCCCGGAGTTTCTTTATTTGTTTTGCACCATCCCGGCGACGACACGCTTAGTCAACGCGGCGTCGGCAGGTTCAGCGGCGGTGAGTCGGAAGCGCTTCAAGGAAATAGAGTTCTTAAAATTTGAGCTGCGCCTGCCGCCGCTCCCCATCCAAAAAGCCATCGTGTCGCATTGGAACGCGGCGCGGGAAAAGGTGGCGGCAGCGACCACGGCGGCTCTCGAGTTGGAGGCAAAAGCAAAAAACGGATTTTTGAGCGCATTGGGCATCACAACGACAACCGCCGTATTTCAAAAGAAGTGTTTTTCCTTGAGATGGCATGATTTGGATCGTTGGAGCCTGGATTACCTTCGCCGGACGATCGCTTCGCCTGCCGGGAACATGACAAAAATGCCCTGGCCATCCCGCCCCCTCGGCGAACTCGCAAGCGGGAAAAATGGAGCAACTCCCAGCACTCGGAACGAAGGATTTTGGGGTGGCGAGATTCCATGGATTTCACCCAAAGACATGAAGGCATTCCGCCTGACTGGGAGCCAGGACACCATCACGGAGGACGCCATTAGTCAATCCAACGCGCCGCTCATCAAAGGGCCAAGCGTTCTCATGGTCGTGCGAAGCGGCATCCTGCAACACTCTGTTCCCGTCGCCTTGGTTGAGCGCGATGCGTCCATCAACCAGGATATTCGGGCCTTCACAATCAGACCTGACGCCAATCTGACTCCCGAGTTCCTGGCGATTTTTCTGCAATGCTCGACCGAACAACTTCTCAAACTCGTGAAATCCAGCGTCACGGTGCAAAGCATTAACACCGCTGAATTAGAAAGCTTCCTCATCCCCCTCCCTCCTGCCGAATTTCAATCGGCTCTGGTTAATGAGATGCATGAAGCCCGCGAAAAAATCGCCGCCTCCCGCGCAGCCGCCGCCAAGCTCGCCGCCGACACCGCCCGCGAGGTCGAGGAAATGATTCTTGGCCACCGCCTCGCCGCCGCCCCGCTCTTGAGACGTTGACGAGGGCCGGTTGCAATTCGCGTATGAGCCAACCCACCGTCCCCGCGGCCCATCTACTGACCAAACTGCGCGAATAGCCAAGAGACGAAACGCCCCTTGCCGCGTCCCTAATTTCGGGTAATCTTTGCGCATGAATGTTGCCGAACTCATTTACCGAAAAGTCGTTTCACTGCCCCAGCAGGCCGCGAACGAGGTACTGGATTTCGCCGATTTCCTGGCAACTCGCCACGACGAAGCGCGGCGGCAAGGGCAAGATCAGCAGGATGCCTTCACGTTCTATGCCCGCTTCCAAGCCGACCTCTCCGGTCATCGTTTCAACCGGGACGAGTCCAATGCCCGCTGAAACATCGCCCAAGATGTTCCTGGACAGCAATGTCCTGATCTACGCTCTGGGGCAGGATGCCGCCAAGAAGGCGGTTGCGGTGGCATTGATCGGGGGCGGAGCCGTCATTTCCACCCAGGCGCTCGGCGAGATCGCCAATGTGATGCGGCGCAAGCTGGATTTTACGCCGCAACAGGTGGGCGAGGTCGTGGCGGATCTGATCCAGCGTCTGGACGTTGTGTGGATTAGCCCGCCAACCGTCCTCGCCGCCTTGGAGCTAGCCCAACGTTATTCGCTTTCACACTTCGACGCGCAGATCGTAGCCAGTGCCTTGGAATCCGACTGCGAAGCGCTGTATTCGGAAGACATGCAGTCCGGACAAGTGTTCGACAGGCAGTTGCGAGTGATCAACCCTTTCGCCAGGACACACTCCCCGACCAGCAACTGTCCGTCGGAATAAGCCTGTTTAATGGCGGCTTCGGAGGCCTCGGCCCACAAAGGATCGTTGACCAGCACGCCCAGAATGACGCTGGAATCCAAGGCGGTCCTCATTGCCCGTCGCGCAGCGCGCTCAAATATTCCGTCACCGAATTTCCGTCTGGAAGCTTGCCTTTCCCCCTCCAGGCGGAGATGGGATTCTCTTTCACAACCTTGGTTACCATTACGCGTCCTTTATCCTCGGCAAATGCCAGAATGGATCCCGGAACCAAGCCCAGACCGTCACGGATTCGTTTGGGAATGGTGACCTGTCCTTTTTCGGAAACAATCGCATTCATGCCATGAAAGTATGAATTCCAACTTTTATATCAAGGGATTCCTGGAGTCTTTTCCACTTTCCCGTCATGCACCCGCAGACGCGTACAAGGGGGAGATCCCCCCTGGAGCATCAGGTTTCACCTCATTTACGTTACTGTTAACATATTTTTCCGCTTTGACAAACGAAGAATTGGGGCATCTCGCGCTGCCCGGTATGGGTGATCGCGTGAATGCCGCAATCATTGAGGACAAAACAGGGCGTCGCGCCATTCGCTCGAGGTTTTTTATTGATGCCAGTGGAGATGGTGATTTGCTGCGGCGGGTCAGGTTTGGCGCATGGCAGGATGATTCGATTCAGCCGGTCAGTTATCAAATGCTCGTGAGCGGTCTGGGGAATCCAGAGGCGGCCCGGGTGGCGTGGAATCGGGCCAGGACCCGGGCGACGGAGTTTCACTATCCCCAGGAGAATGCAACGCCGTGGTTTGCGGACTATCCATCGAGACTTATATTCCGAAGAGAGGGAAGCGGGCATCGTTAAGAAGTGAGTATTTCATGGCGATTACGCACAAGGGACTCACACTGCAACTTTCGCATCCCATGCTGCAGAAGAATTGGCCGATTTCGCTCCGGAAGGCGCCGCCGAGGAAACGCTCGAAGGCGATGCCCTTCACGTCCTCGCTGGTCTCGCTGAGATTGTGGCTCTCGAGTTTTTGGACGATGGACTCGACGGTGGCGGCGCGGAGATTGATCTTTTCGTCCGACGCGAAAATTTTGTCGGCGCGGTAGGTCTCCTTGGTTTCGTCGAAGAGTGACTGAATGGGATTCTTGCCGATTTGGCTGCGGAGGAAATCCACGGTGAGGAGATTTTTGCGCTCGCGGCGCTCCTTCATGCGCGCTGGAGGACCCGCCCTCCTGTCGCGCCCTCCGCCTTACCATCCACCGTACCTGGGGGGAAGGCTCCGCGCGCATCGTTCGCCTCGCCGCTCAGGGGATGATATAACCGTCACTTCATGCCCGTCCCATCGCAGAAAATAAGCGGAACAGAGGCCATTGATGCCTCCGCCAATCACAATAACTTGTTTCTGACTCATAGGCAGCGCGAATGCTTTGACACAAAGGGCCCGGAGTCCAGATAGTTTTGGGCGTTCCGGTTTCCCTGGGACCCAGGGGCCCTCCTGCGATCAGGAACGCGGGAGGCCGCGCTGCAGGCGGAGGGCGTTGGAAATGACCGAGACGCTGCTCAGGGCCATGGCGGCGCTGGCGAGGATGGGGCTCAGGAGGATGCCGAAGAAGGGGTACAGAATGCCCGCGGCAACCGGGATGCCGATTGTATTGTAGAGGAAGGCAAAGGCAAGATTCTGGCGGATGTTGCGGAGGGTGGCGCGGCTGAGGGCGCGCGCGTGGACAATGCCGCGCAGGTCGCCCCGGACAAGCGTAATCCCGGCGCTCTCAATGGCCACGTCAGCGCCGGTTCCCATGGCAATGCCTGCGTCGGCAGCCGCCAGCGCAGGAGCGTCATTGATTCCATCTCCAGCCATGGCGACCCGGACGCCCGACGCCCGGAGTTTTTGGATTTGCTCGTATTTTCCCGAGGGACTGATTCCGGCAAAAACCCTCCGGATGCCGAGGGTGTCGGCAATGCGTCGGGCGGCGTCCGGATTGTCCCCGGTGGCCATGACGATCTCGAGTCCCGACCGCCGCAGGGAGGTCAGGGCTGCGGGGGTGGTTGTCTTGATTTGGTCCGACAAGCCGAGGAGTCCAACGGCCCGCCCCCCGAGGGCGATCCACGCGGCGGTTTCTCCGCGCGCTCCGGACGCCGCCGCCTCGACGGTGAGTTCCTTTGAGAGAGCAATCCGGCTCTCCTGGAGGAAACCGGCATTCCCCACGACGACCATTCTTCCCCCGATCCTCCCCTGGACGCCGCGTCCGGGAACCGCGGAAAAGTCGGTCACTTCCGGAAGTGATAATCCACGGTCTTCGGCGGCCTCCCGGACGGCTTTTGCGAGAGGGTGTTCACTGTGGGCTTCGACAGCCGCTGCGGCGGCAAGGACCTGCCCTTCGTCGAACCCCGGAGCAATGGTCAGGGAGGTCACCTGGGGACGGCCTTCAGTGAGCGTGCCGGTCTTGTCCACCACAAGAACGGAAGCCCGCGCCAGCGCCTCGAGAGCGCCCGCCTCCCGCACAAGAACGCCCATCCGCGCGCCACGGCCAATGGCCACCGTAATGGAAACGGGCGTTGCCAGCCCCAGGGCGCATGGACAGGCAATAATCAGGACCGCCACCGCATTCACGAGCGCGTAGGCAAGACGGGGCTCCGGCCCCCAAAACGCCCAGGCGGCAAAAGCCAGGAGCGCCGTGAAAATGACCGCCGGCACAAACCACGCCGAAATGGCGTCGGCCAGCTTCTGGATGGGCGGACGGCTCCGTTGCGCGGTCGAGACAAGGTCCACAATTTTTGCGAGGACCGTCTCCGCGCCCACCTTCTCCGCGCGCATGTCAAAACTCCCGGAGACATTCAGGGTCCCCGCGACGACCGTCCCGCCCACGCCCTTGGCGGCGGGCATGGGCTCGCCGGTCAGAAGTGATTCGTCCACCTCGCTCGCGCCGGAAATGACGCCCCCATCCGCAGGAATTTTTTCGCCGGGCTTGACGCGGAGAATGTCCCCGGTCCGAACATCCCCGAGAGGAATATCCTCCTCGACGCCGTCGCGGATACGATGAGCGATCTCCGGAGCAAGCTCGAGGAGGCTCCGAATGGCCGCGCCGGTCCTTTCCCGCGCGCGCAATTCGAGAACCTGACCCAATAATACCAGGACCAGGATCCCCGCTGCCGCCTCGAAATAAACCGGCGGCACCCCATGCTGGAGAAAACCCGCCGGGAGCGCCCACGGCGCAAGGACGGCGACGAGACTGAACCCATACGCCGCGCCGGCCCCGAGGGCAATCAGCGTGAACATATTGAAGCGCAGGGAAATCAGCGACCGGACGCCGCGCAGAAAAAAAGGCGCGCCCGACCACACCACGACCGGCGTCGCCAGGAGACATTGAATCCACGCGGAGATCTGACCGGGAATCCGATCCAGCGGAGGAAAATGCCCTCCCATGGCCAGCAGGAACAGGGGCGCGGCAAAAACCGCTCCAAAAACAAACCGCCGCCACATGTCGCGCAATTCGTCGTCTTCCGCGTCTGTCGCAGGAGTTGCGGGCTCCAGCGCCATCCCGCATTGGGGGCAATCCCCAGGGCTCTCCCGACGGACCTCCGGGTGCATGGGGCATGTGTAAACTGTCTTTGCGCGGAAGGCGGGATTCCGTTCGAGAGCCATGCCGCAATGCGGACAGGCGCCCGGCCGGTCACTCGCGACGCCGGGGCACATCGGACAATGCCAAGCGCTCTCCGGTGGACGGATCCCCTCCCCTCCGCCCCCGCAGCAGGATGCGCGGCTCATCTCAACGTCTTAGCCGGGAATCGAGCGCAGCAATTCCGCGTTGGTCGGATATTTCCGGATGAAAAACAACAGCCGCTCGATGGCCTCAAGGGGCTTGTGGCCCGCGAGTCCGCGCCGGATGATCCCAATTTTGTGCAGATCCTCCTCCGGGAGCAGCAACTCCTCGCGGCGCGTTCCCGAGAGAAAAATATCCACCGCGGGATAAATGCGCTGGTCGCTGATCTTGCGGTCCAGGACGAGTTCCATGTTTCCCGTCCCCTTGAATTCCTGGAAAATCAAATCGTCCATGCGGCTGTTCGTCTCAATGAGCGCGGTGGCCATGATCGTGAGCGAGCCGGCCTCCTCGGTATTTCGGGCCGCCGCAAAGAGCTTGCGCGGGATCTCGAGCGCGCGCGAATCCACGCCGCCCGACATCGTGCGCCCGCCGCCCCCCTGGGCATTGTTGAAGGCGCGGCCGATGCGCGTGAGCGAATCCATGAGCACAAAAACATCCTTGCCCATCTCGACAAGGCGCTTGGCGCGCTCGATGGCCAGTTGGGAAATGCGCGTGTGGGTCTTGATGTCCGAGTCATTCGAACTCGCCAGCAATTCCGCGGTCGGAACCGAGCGCCGGATTTCCGTGACCTCCTCCGGGCGCTCATCCACGAGAAGGATGATGATGTGGATTTCGGGGTGGTTTTTGACCACTGCGTCGGCAATGTGCTGGAGCAGGGTCGTCTTCCCCGTGCGCGGCGGCGCGACAATGAGCCCGCGCTGACCCTTGCCTATGGGCGTCATGAGATCCATCACCCGCGTCGTGTGGCGGTCGGAGACGGTCTCAAGGCGGATCCTCTTGTTGGGATTGATGGTCGTGAGTTCCTCAAAGACGGGCAGGTCGGTCATGCGGACCGGCGCCCCGCCCTCGAGCTCCGTGAGTTTGAACAATTGAGGACCACGGCTGCCGCGTCGGATTTCCCCCCTGATGAGCATTCCGTCGCGGAGGCTGTAATTGCGGACCACCTCGGGCGTCACAAAGATGTCGTTGTTGGATTGCGAAAAATTCCTCTTGGGCTCGCGCAGAAATCCGAATCCCTTTCCGGAAACCTCGACAATTCCCTCCACAAAAACAGGCGGCGCCGCGGGATCCGCTCCAGCGGACGCATCCTCCAGGGCCTCCCCGGCACTCTCCTCGGAGGCGTAGGGATCACCATCATTCTGTGAGTGAAATTTGCGCGGACCGCGACGGCGGGAGCGGAATCCGCGGGGACCATTTCGGCGCGCGCGCGGCGCGGATTCCGTGGCGGACGAAGCGGGTGAGACTGCGTCGGGCGCAGACTGTGGGGTTTCAGGGGTCGGCGCGGACGCCTCAAGGGCCGCTGGGGCCGCTGGATGGATTTCGGGGTCGTGTTCAGTCATAAATTTTCAGGATTCCTGCGCGCGGGCGAGCAGATCGTCGGGGATGTCAAAATTGGCGTGGACTCCCAGGACATCGTCATTGTCATCCAGGGCCTCGCAAAGATGGATGACCTGACGCGCCACAGTCTCCTCCGTGATGCCCACGGTCGTTTCAGCGACAAAGGTCAATTTCTGGGATTCCGGCTCGATGCCCGCGGCGCGGAGAGCCTCGCCCACCGCATAAAGTTTGTCGGCGGGGGTCGTCACATGATGCTGGTCCACGTCTGTTTCCAATTCCTCCGCCCCCGCGTCGAGAATGATTTCCAAGACGCGATCCTCGGAAGCCGCCGCCGCGGGGATTTCGATCCGTCCCTTGCGGTGGAACATGAACAGGACGCTCCCCGCGCCGCCCAGGCTCCCATTGTGCTTTGTGAAAATCTGGCGCACGTCCGCGGCGGTCCGGTTCTTGTTGTCCGTGGCGGCCTCGACAACGATGGCGACCCCTCCAGGCGCGTAGCCCTCGTAAATCAGTTCCTCGACCGCTGCGGCGCCCAGCTCGCCGGTCCCCTTCTTGATGGCCCGCTCGATGTTGTCATTGGGCATGCTCTGCGCCCGGGCGGAAAGGATCGCCGCCCGCAGGCGGTGGTTGGCCGAGGGGTTGCCCCCGCCCATGCGCGCCGCGAGCATGATTTCCTTCGAGAGCTTCGAGAAAAGCATGCCGCGCTTGGCGTCCAAGGCGCCTTTGAAGCGCTTGACCTTTGACCATTTGCTGTGTCCAGCCATGGAATCGTTGTGAATTCAGGAACCGGGCAACTGACAACGCGGGAGCCCCGCAGACCGTCGCCCGGAAAAATAATGAATCTCTGAGTGCTAAAATGTGTTGCCGGGGACAATGGCCCAACCGTGCGACATGCACGAATGCGGACAACTGACCGACACTCTAGGCGGGCGCGCGCCAGGTGTCAAACGCAAAAAGAAAAAAATTTGGCGCGCAGGGCGCATCTCCGTTTCCGCCTTCTGCCCCCACACTGGACGGAGTCAGTCGGAAAGAGGGATGGGCTTGGAGGCTTTGAGGATTTCACCCTCACTGGGCAGGGCGGGAAGGGCCTTTCTTCCCCAGACCAATTGGGAGGGATTCTGGGCCAGACGCAGGGCCAGGACGCGGGCATAGGTCGTCGCCAGCTTGGCATTCTGCGTGGTCACCCTCAGGTCATCCATGGCGGAGGAAATGGCGTCCCGCTTTTTGGCGAGGAGCTGCCGACCATCGGCGGCCAGCGCTCCAAATTCGCGGGAGGTCCCCTCGAGACCCGCAACCGCGCGGGTCAGCGGCTCGCGGTTGTCCCCAATGAGGCCACGAGCCTCGTCCACCGTGACGCCCAAATTTTTTAGCAAAGGGGAGACCTCTGCGAGGAGGCTGTCCGCCCGTCCAATCAGGAGCCGAATCTGAAGAAAAATATCCCCCGCCGGCTGCGTCATGCCGCCACCAATCAGAGTATTGACCGCGGACAGGGTCGTATCCGCGTTGCGTACGAGTTGGTCAAAGGTCGTGGGAGGGACTCCAGCAATCACCGCATGCTCCTTAACGGGTGGCGCGGATGCCGATCCGCCATCCAGCAGAATGAATTTTTCGCTCAGAAGCGTATCCGAGGCCACTGTCGCCCGGACATCCGCTCCAGGCAGTGGAACCCCTTTATTGAGAGTCATACGCACCCGGACAGCATTGGCGGGATCGTCCGACTGCTTGCGCTCCGCGGCGCTCAGAATGCGAATCTGCGTCACCCATCCCGCGGATGCGCCCGCGATTTTGACGGGGGCATCAACCCCCACTCCAGTGACATCCGGGAAGTCGGCGTAGAGCGTAACACCCGGTCGCCCAACGAATGTCCCGGTGAGCGCCACAGCCAGCGCTCCAAACAGCACGATGCTGCTCACGATCACCGCAAGGGCAACCGCCCAATCTCCGGGATTTCGGATCTTCATCGAGCCTTGACGACCAATTTTTCCATTGGCTGGTACCTGTAGTGCCCCTCCAGCGGAGTGTCAAAACGGAATATCGTCCGGACGCGCGCGCGCGCCATGACCTGAAAGGACACGCACTGTGCCCTTCTGCGCGTTTTATCAAAATTTATGTTTGCCCCGCGCGATTTCATGGACAATTCTCTCCGGCTACAACATGAAAATACTGCTTTTGGGCGCCGGAGGATTCATCGGCGCAAATCTCACGGAAAGATTGCTGCGCGACGGCAAGCACGACATCACAGCCTTGGACATCGAGCGCGACAAGCTGGATGACACAACCGGTGGCGCGAAGCTCAACTACGTCGAGTTTGACATCCGCGGCGACGAGAAAAAACTCGAGGAGTTGGCCGTGGCTCATGATGTCGTCATTGACCTTGTGGCGCGCGCCAACCCGTCTTTGTACGTCAGCAATCCCATAGACGTCTTCAAACTCAATTTCACGGAGAACCTCAAAATCGCGGAATTCTGCGTGAAGCACAAACGGCGCATCATCCAATTTTCCACCTGTGAAGTCTATGGGATCACGGCGGCCCGGGCCTTCGGGAAGAGTTCCGCGGAATTCCCGCAGCCCTTCATCGAGGACGAGACCCCGCTCATCATGGGGCCGATCAAAAATCACCGATGGATTTACGCCTGCGCCAAACAGCTCCTCGAGCGCGTCCTCCACGCCTACGGCATCGAGGAGGGTCTGGAATACAGCATCATCCGGCCCTTCAATTTCATCGGGCCGCGCATTGATTACCTGCCAAGCGAGCAAACCGGAAATCCGCGCGTCTTCAGCCACTTCATGAATGGCCTCCTCTATGGAACGGACATCAAACTCGTGGATGGCGGCGTCAATTTCCGCGCCTACACGTACATTGATGATGCCGTGGATTGCATTGTCCGCATCATTGACAGACCGGATGCCTGCAACAGGGAAATTTTCAACATTGGGACACCGGAAAACGAAGTGACCATCAAGGAACTCGCCGCGCGCATGATCCAGATTTTCGACAGGGAATTCCGTCAACCCGGCGATCCGCGCCCGAGGGTGGTCAGTGTCTCCAGCGAGGAATTTTATGGCAAGGGCTACGAGGATTGCGACCGACGCATCCCGAATGTGGACAAGGCTCGCAAGCTCCTCGGATGGAAATCCGAGCACGATCTCGATTCGGTGCTCTTCCACACCATGAAATATTTCGTGGACAAGCACCGCGCCCGGGGCTGAAGCGCCACGCGGGCCGTGGGAGGAATCCTCAGGGGGATGCCCCTGAAGTTTGGACATTTTTGAGGCGATGCCGGAGGCATCTTCAGCCTCACGGGGGTGCCTGCACCCGCGGAATACGGTTTCGTAACGCACTCCCGATCCCGAAGGGATCGCAGAGCCGCGCATCCGTGATCCCTTCGGGATCAGGTTTTTCTGTTTTGCGTCTTCATCCGGGGGTGTCGCTGCGCTCAACCCCCGGCTTCGCGGCTCGGATGCCTGCGGCATCCCCGGTCACCTCACCCACTTTTCATCACACCCCAGAGGCAACCCTGTCTTCCTCCAGACTTGGCTTAATACTTGGGGAATGACGGGTCAACCCGTTCGGCCCATGCGACGAGCCCACCGCTGAGATTCCAGAGCTTCGAGAAGCCGGCTTTCTGGAGTTGGCGGATGGCTTGGGCGCTCCGTGGACCGAGTTTGCAGAAGAGGACCATCTCATCCGAGCTGTCCAGCTCGCTCATGCGCGCATGCAATTCGCTCAGGGGGATGGATTTTGCGCCAGGCAGGCGGGCAATTCCCAGCTCGAAATCCTCCCTCACATCGAGCAGAACGAAGTCATCCCCGCGGTCCATGCGCGCCTTGAGGCCCTCGGCGCTGATTTCCGGGACCGGGGGCTCGGCTTCCTCGGCGGCCTTGGCCTGCGGAATGCCGCAAAATTCGTCATAGTCAATGGGCGCCCGAATCACAGGATTCTCGGAACACACCGGACACCCCGGATCCCTGCGCACCTTGAATTCCCGGAATTTCATCGTCAGGGCATCAAAATGCACAAGACGCCCGATCAGGGGCTCCCCGACACCGATGATCAATTTCACCGCCTCAATGGCCTGCATGACTCCGATCATGCCGGGGAGAACGCCCAGAACGCCGCCTTCCGCGCAGGAAGGGACCATGCCTGGAGGAGGAGGCTCCGGATACAGGCAACGGTAGCATGGGCCTCCCAAATGCGGCGCAAACACCGTGCATTGTCCGTCAAACCGGAAAATCGAGCCATAAAGATTTGGCTTCCTCAGAAAGACGGCGACATCATTGGACAAATACCGCGTCGGAAAATTATCGGTGCCATCAATCAGGATGTCATAGCCGGAGGCAATCTCCATGGCATTGTCGCTCCGAAACATGGCTTCGTGGAGGACGACCTGGACATTGGGATTCAGATCCTTGATCCGATCCCGGGCGCTCCTCAATTTTTTGCGGCCGACATCCTTGGTTCCGTGGAGGATCTGACGCTGCAGGTTCGAGTAATCCACCACGTCAAAATCTAAGAGCCCGATGGTTCCGATGCCGGCCGCCGCCAGATACAAGGCAATGGGAGATCCCAGCCCACCCGCGCCGATGCAGAGAACCTTGGCCGCTTTTAATCGCCTCTGACCCTCCAGGGTCACCTCCGGCATGATCAAATGGCGCGAATAGCGGGCAATTTCGTCATTGCTGAATTCCACGCCTTCCAGGCGGGATTCATCGAGAATGCTTTTCATGGCTCAAACATCCATTCCCCATCCTTTGCCACGCACCAACGCATTTCCTGCCCAAAATTTAAGCTGAAGCCTGTTGGAAGAAAATAACCGGACCGAAATCCCTGACAGAGCGCAATGCCTGCCGCTATTTGGTCCCGGATTCCGCGGGAGTCAGGGCTTTTGCAAGCGAAGCCAGACCGCGGTATTTTTTTCCTGCCTTCTTGACCATGCCCCGATCCACCAGGCCCCGAAGTTTTTCATAGGCGCGCAAGCGCAGCATTTCCTCCCCTCCGCTCGCGGCATTGCGGGCGCGAAGACGCTCATGGACCACATCAAAGAGCTGCTTAAACTCGTAGGAAGCCCCCTTTTTTGACAAGGCGGCAACCAGCTCCTCGGTCACCAGATCGGGCAGGCGGCGGGAGAAAGCACTTTTTCTTTGCATAAGATGATGAATCTAACACAGACGCGCCGTTTTGTCACTTGGAAATTTTCCCATTGGAAATTGGCGGCTGATGTCAGACGCACAAAGATCAGATTTTCCAGTCTTGCCCGCAGAAACCCTGTCTTGACTTATCCAGGGGACTGATGAGAGACTGCGCGGCCTTACCAAACCGCCTGTGGAACTCAAAGAGATTCGTACGCTGATAGACCTCATGAAGAAAAACGGCCTGGCCGTTTTCAAGATGGAGAGGGCCGATTTCAAGATCACCCTCAAAACGGCCGAGGCCGGGACGATTGTCTCTATGTCCCCCCAGCCCATGACTGTGGCCCCCGCTGCGCCAACGGCCCCCGCGGCGACAGCTCCCGGGCCCGCCCCGGCGACGCCGTCCGAGCCTGCCGTCCCTCTCAAGGAAATCAAGTCGCCCATGGTGGGGACCTTCTACGCGGCGCCCTCTCCCGAAGCCGAGTCATTTGTGAAAGTGGGCCAGGCGATCTCCGCCGATTCCGTGGTTTGCATCATTGAGGCCATGAAGGTCATGAACGAAATCAAGGCCGAATTGAGCGGGACGGTCGTCGAGGTTCTTGCTGAGAATGGAAAGCCGGTCCAATTTGGCCAGGTCCTCTTCCGCCTGAAATAGGATGTTCAAAAAGATTCTCATCGCCAACCGCGGAGAGATTGCCCTGCGGATCATTCGGGCTTGCAAGGAGTTGGGCATCCAGACGGTTGCGGTGTATTCCGAGCCGGACCTTCACAGCCTGCATGTCCAGCTCGCGGACGAGGCCATTTGCATCGGGGAGGCGCCCAGCTCGGAGAGCTACCTGAAGGCGGATCGGATCATCAGCGCCGCAGAAATTGCGGATGTGGATGCCATCCATCCAGGGTATGGATTCCTTGCGGAGAATGCGCGGTTCGCGGAAATTTGCGCGAGCTGCAACATCAAATTCATTGGCCCCTCCCCGGAATCCATCCGGCTCATGGGCGACAAAAACAGGGCCCGCGAGACCGCGCGCAAGGCGGGAGTGCCGGTCTCGCCCGGCAGCGATGGCACGGTGGACACGGAAGACGAGGCCCGGAAAATCGCCAAAAAGATTGGGTTCCCGGTCATGATCAAGGCCGTGGCGGGCGGAGGCGGGCGCGGCATGAGAATCGCGACAGACGAGGAGAGCCTCATCAGGGGATTCCACTCGGCCCGGATGGAAGCCGGAAAGGCCTTCGGCAACGAGGGCGTCTATG
>WBZO01003179.1_pt1 | contig 19723 bp, 15 predicted proteins | sample 5204261 | NCBI WGS metagenome assembly WBZO01 (sample SAMN12412400, study PRJNA552823) | activated sludge metagenome | isolation source: activated sludge from anammox sidestream of wastewater treatment plant... | place: USA: North Carolina | collected 2017-09
CCGTTCTAGTGTACTGGACAGTACAGTAATAGTTGAAAGCAAGGCCGGCGCAAGCCGGCCTTGTTCTTTGGCATTGGGTTCCTAGCCGGCGCGCAGGGCCGCAGGCTGGGACAGGAGCGAGAGATAGCGTTGCCGAACAACCTGCATTCCGCTGTCGATCCGGGACAGGATTTGCTGGATCTTCTCGGGATCGCTGCTGCTGACGACCTGCTTCTGACGCAAACGCATTTCCAGCAAGGAAAGCATCTTGGCGGTGCGTTGCATCCCCAGGTTTGCGGTGAGCCCACTCAAGGCGTGAAGCGATGCGGCGATGGCGGGGATGTTGCTGCCTTCCAAGGCGGCATTGAACTGCGCGAGCGCGGCCTTCACGTCCTCGATGGAGTGCCGCAAGAAGCGCTCCAAGGCCTTGTCGCTACCCAACGCGCCGTACAGCTCGCCCAGGTAGGCGTCGACGTCGTCGGGCGGCGCAGCGCGGTCTTGCGGGACATCGTGCAAGACAACGCCCTCGATCTTTCGGAGCAGGGCCTGCATCGACACGGGGCGCACGATCAAACCGGTGGCGCCAGCGGCCAGCGCATGACTGCGCACCTGGTCGCCGGGGTCTTCGGTGAGCGCAATGATGGGCGTGGGTGGGCGGCCGGTGTCCAGCTCGCTGGAGCGAAGGTTCCGGATCAGCTGCAGGCAGTCCAAAGACGGGGCATCGAGATCGACGAGGGCAATGTCAACGCGATCGTCGAACAGGGCTCGCAAGCCAACGTCCATGGTGTCCGCATGCTGGACCACATGGCCGGCATGGCGCAGAACGGAAGCCATGACGGCACTGCTTGCGCTGTTAGCGTCGAGGACGAGGATGCGCAACGAGGAAGCGGGCCGGAGGTCTGCATTGTCATTCACCACCACGGGCGCGGCAACGGCCGGCGTCGGGCGGCACTGGAAGCGGATCCACACCTCGGTGCCCAGCCCGGGAAGGCGTTGGATGCCGAAGTCGCTGTGGTTGGCCTTGGCAAAGCCTTCCGCGATGGCAAGGCCAATCGGGAGTGCGTTGGGACTGGCGTTCTGGCTGGACGCCGGATCGGAGAGGCAAGACCAAGCGCCGGTCACGCGCAGACACAGTAGCAACGCACCCGTTTCAGACACGCGACAATCGAAGTGGACGCGAATGGTGCCGCCCTCTTGCCCTTCAACGGCGTGGCGCAGGATGAGTGAGAATGCCTGCCGCATGTGGGGACCGGAACCGGACACCGTGCGCGGGACGCTGCCGGCAATCTGGTAAGTGATCTCGATGCCGCGGGCCTTGGCGGCCGCAACGGAATCCTGGATGGCGCTGAGGATCAGGTCGCGCGGCTCGAAAACAACCACGTCGGGTTTGATTTCGCCAAGCTCGATGCTGGCATAGTCCAGCACGTCCTGGACGCTGGCGGTCAGGGAGGCGGCGCTGGATCGGATACCGGCGAGATACCCACAGGCATCCTGTGGGAGATCGCAGCTGGCAAGCAGGTCGCCCATGCCGAGGATGCTGTTGAGGGGAGCGCGAAGCTCGCGACTCACGTTGGCGAGCGCGTGGATGCGTTCGTTCTCGGCGGCGCTCGGCTTGCCACGCGCAACATCCATGGCGGAGGCGAAGGACGCGATGTAGGCGGGAAGGGCGATAAAGACAGCGACGAGGCCTGCAGTCAGTAGGTGGCCGAAGCCGTCGAAGATGCCGTGATAGGTGAAGATGAAAGCGCAGGATGCGGCGCCGATGATGGCGCCGAAGGTCATAGTGCCGCGTCCCTTGCAGACACCGGCGCGGGTGGACGAGAACAGGAGCAGGAGGTAGCCGATGCCGCTGAGCGAGGGCGCAGCGAGCATCATGGCCGAGATCATCAGGCACTCACCGAGCTGCCAGGCACCAGCGGCCCAGGGGCAGTACCGTGCGCGGCGCATCATCAGCCCGGCTAGACAGTAGATCATCAAGCCGGCGGCAAAAAAACCGAGCGCCAAGCGTGTGCCGCCCGCGCCCGGATCCTCCCAGTTGGCGATGATCGCGCCCATCGCCGCAAGCAGCAGGGCACCACGGGCGATGGCGAACCAGCGAACAGGACGCCTGGCCCGCTCACCCACAGCCGCCGCAATCAGGGAAACCGGCGGGATCATGGCGTGGCGGACGCGGCTCCAGCCAGCGACGCGGCAGTCGGGGATGCCCCGGAGACGAGGGTGCGATCGGCAGAGAGAGCATCCAGCAGGGCGCCAACCACCTTCGGGTCGTAGCGCGTGCCGCTATGCCCCTGGATCGTGGAAAGAGCAAGGCTCGCGGGCAGAGCGGGCCGGTACGGACGTGCGCTCACCATGGCGCAATAGCTGCCTGCGACGGCGAGGATCCGCGAAATCAGGGGAATGGCGTCGCCGGCAAGCCCATCGGGATACCCGGAGCCGTCGTAATGCTCGTGGGCGTGGCGGACGGCGTTTGCCAGCACGTCGTTGACGAGCGAGAGGATGGCGTAGGCGTATTCGGGGGCCTTGCGGATCTGGAGCAGGGCGCTTTGCGAAAGCGGCTCGTTGGCCGTGGCCACGGATTCGGGCACACCGATCATCCCGATGTCCCAGAGTTCGGAGGCGAACCCGAGCATGGCCATCGTTTCAGACTCGACGGCGAGCTGTCGGCCGATAGCGCGGGCGATCGTGTTGACCTCCGGCCCGAGTGCCTGCATCCATGGCCGGACGCTGCGGGCGCGCGCGGCCATCTCGCGCAGTGCGCGGACGGAGGTACAGGTCGTCTTGGGATCGCAAGGGGTGGCGCTGGGCGGCAAGGCCTGCGCCAGCAGGGTGGTGTGGAGGTTGTGGATCAGCTTGCGGAAGTCCGCGTTGACGGGCTTCTTGAAGTAGGCGATGGCGCCGGAATCGACAGCGGCATGCTGGAGTGCGGCATCGTCCTGCGCCGACACCATGACGATGGCGGTGCGCAAGCCGCCCGGCATGGCGCGCAGGCGCTGGATGAACGTGATGCCGTCGATGAACTGCATCCTGTAGTCGACAAGCGCGATGTCGGGAGGTGCGGCGGAGCACCAGGCCAGCGCGTCCTCCGGGTCGAAGAACGCATGCACGTCGGCGTCGGCAATGGCGCCCTTGACGAGATCGGTCAGCAGGGCGCGTGCCGATCCCTGATCGTCAACGATCACAACTCTCACAATTCGGCCCCCGGGCGAATGGCGAAAACGGCGGCTATTCTCGCACACGGTTGACGCGCGCGTTTGTATCCATGACACTTGGGGGTGATTTTCGAGCAAATCTGCTCGCACGGTAGAACGCACCGACTCAAGCGTCCTTCCCCATTCGCCCTCGCGGCGACCACGGATGGCATTTCGCCCATCCGTTTCCCAACCACAGTCATGCCCGCACGATTCATGCGTGTGGCGTGCCTGCGTTCGCGCCGGCGTTGTGCCCCGGCCTGCATTTCCACCATGGACTGCCGCACAGCAGTCGGAGATCAATCATGAGCACCACCGTTTCACTGGACGAGCGCCAGCTCGCCACCGTCCTTGCCGCCCTGCGCTTCTGGCAGGCCTCCGGCGCCCCCGAGGTTCCGGAGTTCGCAGGAGCCGTGAGTGCCGACGAGGTCGACGACCTCTGCGAGCACATCAACACCCACCAGAAGATCACTGTTGTTGCGGTGGTCGAGGGCGATGGAACCGTCATTGGCGCCCATGCCAATGCCAAAGGGATCGAGGTTCTGGCGTTCTACCCCGACACCTTTGGCGTACCAAAGGACGACCAGTCCATGCTGGTCACGGGGCAGCAGTTCATCCCCGGGATCATCGACCCCATCAAGGTCGAAGCGCTCGATGGGCTGGAGCGCAGCCGCTATCTCCTGCGGAAGGAGGCCGGCGATACCAGCCTCGACCTTCCGCTCGAGGACACCGTCTTCCACACCGAGGAAGACGCCTCCGCGGGCTGACGCACTCCAGGAAGGCCCGGGAACACACCTGCCTTGTGCGGGTGTGCCGGGCCGAGGAAAACGAAGATGGCAATCAACTATCTCGCCGAGCTCGAGCTCGACGATGCGGGCGTCCATGCGACCGTCGTCAACCGCGATGCCTTTGAGGGCGTGCGGGAGGGCAGCGGCCTTAGCGTCACCGATGCGATGGCCGATGCGCTCAACGAGCGCACCTTCACCTTCGCGACGGAAGACGACGAACGCGACGCCTGCGTTGCCGCCATGCGTTCCTTCAAGATCACCTTCGAGGTGACCGAGGACGGACGCGTGGTGAACCTCGAGTTCGCGTGACCGACAACTCAATTACCCAATAGCCCGTTCAATCGGGAACACACACAGCCCCGCACTGCACTCCAGGCCCTTTTGCCTGGAGCCCGCAGTCGGGGCTTTTTTCATGTCTTGATATATCATCTGGCGTGATATAGGAAAGGCTGCGGCGAAGCAGAAAACGCACAATCCCACGGGGTTTGCCGAATGACGCCGGCAAGGCAGCATGGTTGAGGGCAGGCAGGCAGGCAGAGCAAGCGGGCGATGGACGCGGAAGTGCTGGGTACCGACGAAGAACGCAAGAAGGCGGCCTACGCGCGCGTGGGCCGGCTGGCCTCGTTCGGCCTGGAGTATCCCTGGCAGACGGCCCTGTTCCTCCCGTCCGGCTACATCGACTGTCGCGACCCGGACGGCTCCGCGCTGAACCTGGACAAGAAGGTGAAGGCGCCGATCCGCCTGAAGATCGCCTCGCAGCCCAGCTATCAGGGCCGGAGCGGCCCGCCGCGGCTGGGGTTCAACGTGGTGGACGGAAACGGCGACACGTACCCAGCCAGCGTCTTTGGCGACACCAAGGACTGGCTGGAGCGGTTGACGGTCGGGAGCCAGCATTTGCTGATGGCCACCGGGCACGAGTTCGGTGGGCGCTTCCGGGTGACGCTCCACGAACTCCTGCCGGAGTTCTACGCCGGCAGGATCATTCCCCAATACCCGGCGCCGAAGGCCCGGATCGCCCCGGAGGAACTGCGCCGTCTGGTGGCCCGCTACCTGCGCGAAGCCATACCGCACGCCGCGAGCTATGTGGCCGGGCAGCTGGAGGCCATTGCGCCGGTGCCAGAGGTACTGGAGACGATGGGGGCCGGGCAATGGACGCTGGAGCTGTTGCTGCAGCACATCCACTACCCGCGGGGCATGGACTACCTGCCGGCGATCCGCGCGACAATCAAGCGCATTGCCGCGCTGGCCCAGCTGTACCGCGTTCAGACGGAACAGGCCGTGCCGGCATCCAATCCGCTGGACCTTACGACCGTGCAGCGCCGAATGGATGCGATGCCATTTGTCCTGACGGACGACCAGCGGGCGGCCATCCTGGACGTCGCCCGGGACGTGGCCAACCCCCAGAGAGTGATGAACCGCGTGGTCAGCGGCGACTGCGGGTGCGGGAAGACGGCGATTGCCGGCGTGGCCTGCGCTGCGGTGGCGGACGTGCCCGGCCGGCGGGCGATGATCCTGTTCCCCTCGACGTTGGTGGCCCAGAAGTCCTACGAGGACTTCCGCGCCTGGTTCCCGGACCTGGCGATCACCCTGGTCACGGGCGAAACCGGCGGGAACGAGGACATGGACGCCCAGATCATCATGGGCACCAGTGCGCTGCTGCACCGGGAGGTGGGGCGCGTGGACCTGCTTGTCATCGACGAGCAGCACCGTTTCGCGGTAGCGCAACGCGAGTTCCATCGCGATGCAACGACCCACTACCTCGAAATGTCGGCCACCTGCATCCCGCGAACCCAGGCGCTCGTCCGGTTCGGGCACACTTCAGTGTCGGAGGTGCGGCAGACGCACCAGATGAAGTTCATCGAGACGCAGCTCCTGGTGGGCCAGGAGGCGGCAGGCCAGCTGATGTCGGAACTGCGCTATGTCATCCGCAGCGGCGCACCTCTGTTCGTGATCTACCCGCGGCGGGAAGCCGGCGACCCGGAGGCCGAGGAGCGCCACAGCATCGAGTCGGCCGCCGTGCGCTGGGAGGAGAGGTTCCCGGGCAAGGTGGTCACGCTGACCGGGATGGACGATGAGCAGGTCAAGAACGACGCGATCGCCCAGATCCGGTCCGGCGAGAAGCAGATCCTGCTGAGCACGTCGGTCGTCGAGGTGGGGGTCGATGTGAGCGCGCTGCGTCACATCATCGTGATCGACCCGCAGAACTACGGGCTGGTGCAACTGCACCAGCTGCGCGGCCGGGTTGCCCGGCAGGGCGGCGAGGGCTGGTGCTACCTCCTGGCGCCCAAGGGGATCCCCGCGCAGTCCAGGGAGCGCCTGCAGGCGCTCCTGGAGACGACGGACGGATTCAAGATCGCCGAGGCTGACCTGCGCCAGCGGGGCGCCGGGGACATCTCGGCCGACTCCACCCGCCAGCACGGGGCCGACGGCAACATCCTGCACGGAGCGAAGATCGACCTGCAGATCTACGACCAGGCCGCCCAGGTCATGGCGTACTTCCGGGACGCGGCCTGAGTGCAAGTGGCGAAACTCCGCGCCAAACACGGGTGAAACGCCACGTTCAGCGCAAGCTGAGCCGGTAGCATGCGGTGCATCCAGGAGGCAGCATGTTCAGGATGAAGAAGACCTTGCTATCGGCAGCGCTGGCTGCCGTCATTGCAGCGGCGGCGGGCGCGGCCGTGCCGTCGCTGGCCACCGATGGGTTGTACGATCGGGCCATCAACGCACTGGCAGCGGCGGACACGCCAGAAGCCAGGGAGAACGCCATGGGACAGCTTGAGCAGGCGCTGGCAAGCGGCGATGGCCGGGCCGGGATCCGGCTTGGGACGCTCGCACTCCAGCAGGTGCCCGATCTGGGCGACGATGCCTACCAGAAGGCGATCGGCTACTTCGACCGCGCGCGGGCGCTGGGCGCCTATGGGGCCGGCTGGATGCAGGCACAGGCCATGGCGCAGCGCGGGTACTTCGTCGGCAAGAAGACGCAACGCGGCGAAGTGTTCCTGTCCCAGGCCCGCGACCTGCTCGAGGTCAGCGCGCGCGATGAAACGCAGTCCGTGCCGGAGGTGTTCTGGCACCTGGGCTATCTGGAGATCACTGGCCTTGGCGGGCCGCAGGATCGCAAGGCGGGCAAGACGCACATTGAGCACGCCGCAGACATGGGCCACGGCATGGCGGCGCTGTGGGTGGCCAACCAGATGGTGATGGGCGGCAAGGAGACGGAGGGGCGCAAGCTGCACTACCTGCAGATCGCGGCCCGGGCCGGAATCCGCGCCGCGCAGACGCAGCTGGCCAGCTATGAGGTCGCGCAGGCGCCGGCGCCGATGGTGGCTGTGGAGCAGACGCGCACGATCGGCCCGAGCGACGTCTCGCCGAACACGCCTCCCATGTCCTTGCAGGACGGCATCCTGGCGATGAGCTCGCGGGAGTACGCACCGGCGGGAGCCACAGTTGCGGATGCCGCGCCGGGTAGTAGCGGGGCGAGCGTCGAGCTGCTTCAAGGTGAGCTGACGACGCTGCGCGAGCAGCTGGACGAGACAAATGCCGCGCTGGCGGCGGCCAAGGCGGAACTGGCGGCGGCACGCGCAAGTTATCGGACAGCGATGGCGCCGACGCAGGACCAGCTGGCGGAGATCAACCAGGAAGGCCTGCAGGCGGTGCTCAACGGCAATTACGAGGTGGCCGTGCAGCGCTTCCGCGAGGGCGTCAAGTATGGCTACGCCCCGGCGCAGGCCAATCTCGGGATCATGATCCTGAACGGCACCGGGCTGCCGCGTGACGGCCGGCAGGCGATCGCCCTGTTGGAAATGGCCGCCAAGAACGGCAACCTGGTGGCGAGCGAGAACATCGCGCGGGCCTATGACTTCGGGTTGGGCGTGCCGCGCGACCGGTCCCGGGCGATCCACTGGTACCAAGCGGCTCTGGAGATGGGCAGCACCTTGGCGCAGGACGCGCTGCAACGCCTCCGGGGCGGCTGATTTCGCCCGTCGGATTTTACGGTTCACATTTCGGACTTAGGTCTTGGGCGATCTGTAGTAGAACAACATCAGGGGCAGGAAGCCCCGCTCCCCAACGGACTGGGGAGCCAGGCAGAGGAAGCCATGTCGTGCCAGCGCAGGACGCGCGACGCACCGTAGCCGGACGGTGCGAGGCGGCAGTGGAAGCCGGGCACGCAGCAACGGATCACGGGCAGGGGTGGAGACCCCTGCCCGTGATCATTTTGGCGGGTGCAGTGGGCGAATGACAGCACCAAACGCGGGGCAAACGCCGTTTTCTGCATGCGCGAAGTGGCTATCGTGGTAGCCGCCAATGCAGGAAGCGAGCGATGCTGCAAAGCCTCAAGTCAATCTTCGTTCGGCAGGAGCCGAACCGGCCAGCAAACCCACCGCCACCACCCCCATCGTCCATTGAACCGGTGCGTGCGCTCTACGGCGCGCCCGACCCGGCGAGCGTGGCACCGCCGCGTCCGCCGCAACCGGTGCTCCCGCCGGCGCCGGTGCCGCAGGCCGGGCCGTACTATGACGGCAAGCCCGTCCCCGCTTATCCGCGCATGGGCCCGGCGGTGCCGTCGGTGCCGCCGCGCATGCTGCTGGTCACGCAGGACGCGCTGATCCGCACGTTGCGGCAGGCGTCCTCGCTGGCCAACGAGGACTTCGACCGATTCATGCTGCCGACGATCGAGCGGTATGCGGAATACGTCCACCTGCTGCCGGCCTCGGAATACGACCACCATGCGGACCTGGGCGGCCTGTTCCGGCACGGGCTGGAGGTGGCGCTCAACGCCTCTCGGGGTGCGGAGGGCAAGGAGTTCGCGCTCAACGAGGTGCCGTCGGTCAGGAAGTTCCAGCTGTCGCGGTGGCGCGCCTGCGCCATGCTGGGCGGGATGTTGCACGACCTGGGCAAGGCCGTGATCGACGTCGGCGCCAAGGACGTGAGTGGGGAGAAGGTCTGGAACCCGCACGTCCAGTCGCTCTGGGACTGGATCACCGAAAGCAGGGTCGACCACTACATGATCCACTGGCGCGAGCTGCGTCGGCACAAGGAGCACGACGCGATCTCGGCCACGGCCCTTGTGCGCATCATCCCGGATGAGACGATGCGCTGGCTGGGCGAATATGGCGGGCGCGCGGCCTACGACGCGATGCTGCTGGCGCTGACCGGCTCCACCGACCGCAACAACCCGCTGATCGAGGTCATCAAGCAGGCCGACCAGGCCAGCGTGGCCGCCGATCGGGCCGAAGCCCAGCGCCGTCTGGCGTCGGTGGGCGAGGCGGGCTCGCGGAGCAACGCCGCCCAGCTGGTGCGCGCCATGCGCGACCTGGTCCTCAAGGGCGCATGGCAGGTCAACACGCCCGGGAACATCGTCTGGCACACCGCCGGCGGCCTGTATGTGATGTACCCGCAATGTGCCAAGGAAGTCGTGGAGAGCCTGCGCGAGGCCGGGACGACGGCCCTGCCCAACGATCCCCCGGTCATCCTCGAGATCCTGCGGGAAGCGGGCGTCGTCGAGCAGAAGAACATGGGCAAGGACTCCAACGGCAAGGAGCAGGTCTACGACCTGCACCGCGTCAAGATCATGGCCAAGACGCCGTCCGGCGCGGAAATGCTGCTGGACATGTCCGCCCTGAAGTTCGCCAACGATAGGATCATCCCGGACTATTACGTCCTGCCACCCGCGCTGCCGGTGGACATCTGCGACCCGGACGGGAAGGTGACCAGCCGCGTGGCGGAAGATGGCACCGTCACCCACGTAGACGGCAAGGCGCCTGCCGAGGCCGCCAAGCCTGCCGCCGGGAAGGACGCCCCCGAGGCAAGCGCACAGACGGCCGCCGGCGCCACGCCGGCCGCGACCGAAGCCGCCGCACCTGCGGCTCCCAACGGAAAGGGCAAGGCGGGCAAGAAGAGCGCGAAGAAGGCCAACGACGCATCGCTGGACGATCTGGTGCGTGAGATGGTCGACGCCGAGGGGCAGGCCGCAGCGCCGACGGCTACGGCGACCGACATGGCCGATGGCGAACAGGCGGACCTTGTGTTCAGCAGCGAGGACGACGAGGACACGGGGGAAGACGGGGCGGACACCGGGGCGTCCCTGCGGGATTGGGGAAACGAGAAAGATCACCGCGACACCTTGATCCAAGAGGGCCGCGCAGCGGCGGCGGATCCGTTCCCCCCGACAACGCGCGAGGCGGCGCAGCAATGGCTGAAACACCAATCGCGCGCCAGCTACCTGAGCTTCATCCTCGACAAGATCGTCAAGGGCGACCTGGCTGCCGGCAAGGATCTGCGCGTGATCGACGGGTGCCTGCACGTCCAGTACCCGGAATGCGTGCAGGGGTGCGGAATCGACCCGCCGCTGGTGCTCGAGACCCTGGCCGAGGAGGGCTGGTTCAACAAGGCCTCCGGCGGGCGCAAGAGTGGGTGCATTCACACGATCCAGGAAGGCACGTCCTTCATGACAATGCTCAGCTTCACGCATGCCATGACGCGCACGATCATGCTGCTGTTGCCGGACGGGGCCCTGGACGCCAATCAGGCCAAGAACGACCGCGGACCCTACATCACCGGATCCAGGTCGCGGCTGGCCGACGGCGTCCAGAAGGGATCCCCGCTATGGGTCGCGATCTACCAACAGGCGTTCTACCGGAAGCTGAGCGACCTGTACCAGGACACGGAGGCCGGGCTGGCGGGGCAGGAGCCCAAGCGCCTGTTCGAGAAGTTCGCCGAGTTCCTGTCTGGACACAAGGCCGAGATGGGGACGCGGTTGGTGCAAATCCGGTTCAAGGAAAACAAGAACCCGTTGCTGCTGGAAAGCCCGCCCAACGAGCTGGCGCTCAACCCGACGTATGAGCCCCACACGGACGAGATCGAGATCCAGAAGGCGATTGGCAAGGCATAAGGACGTGCAACCGTGAGTTCATCGAAGACCTATCGTTTCGAGGATCCATTTCGCCCGATCTACGAGTATGTGGCGATCTTCACCTGGGTGTTCTGCGCGCTGATCGCGCTGATCGCGATCGGTGTGACACCCTACCCGAAGCCAATCCTGATCCTGTTCGCGACGCTGTGCGCCCTAATGACGCTGCGCCGGCTGGCGACGGCCACCCGGCTGTGGCGGCGGCAGAAGGCGCTGCAGGGCGTGCCGGTGACGTTCATGACGCCAGAGAAGTTGCTGGAGCTTTCGCCGCCGGAGAACAACGAGCTGTTCCTCGGATTCGGGTTCCCATGGACCCAGAACGAGCGGCAGCTGGTCCACTCGATTTTGCAGGCAGATCCGGCCAAGCTGACGATCGACGATGCGACAGTGATTGGACAGCACTGGCTGCATGGCCTCGGCATAGCCGAGGAGGCGCCGATCAAGATCCCGCTGGACCACACGGCGGGCCACGTCCTGCTGGTCGGAACGACCCGCGCGGGCAAGTCGCGCTTCCTCGACACGATCATCACCCAGGCGGTGTCGCGCAACGAGACCGTGATCGTCTGGGATCCGAAGTCCGACCACGGGCTGAAGGAATCCGTGCGCCGCGCGGCGCTGCGGCAGGGCGGTGAGGACAAGTTCGTCTACTTCCACCCGGCGTTTCCGGAGAAATCGGCCCGCATCGACCCGCTGAAGAACTTCAACCGGGCCACCGAGCTTGCGACCCGCGTGGCCGCGCTGATCCCGTCGGAAACCGGCGCCGACCCGTTCACCGCCTACTCGCAGATGTTGCTGACGGTCATCACCGAGGCGCTGCTGCTGGCCAACATCAAACCCACGCTACACGAGTTCCGCAAGTACGTCTCCAACGGACTTGAGCCGCTGGTGTGCATCGCCACGCGCGCCCACTGCGACGCCAAAGTGCCGGGCTGGGAGACGGACTACGAGCCCTACGCGAAGAAGATGAAGGAACCGACCCTGTACTACCAGGCGCTGTCCTACATCAATTTCTACAACGACAAGGTCGCGCACAAGGCCCAATCGCCGGCGCTGGAGAACCTGTATGCCCAATTCGGGCATGAACGCACCCACGCGGCCAAGATGACCGCGAGCCTGATGCCGGTGCTCAACATGCTCACCAGCGGCAGCCTCGGTGGGCTGCTCTCGCCGGACACGGCGGACTACACCGACAAGCGGCCGATCACGGACTTCGCCCGCATCATCCGCAACCGGCAGTGCTGTTATATCGGCCTGGACAGCCTCTCGGACAACATGGTGGGCTCGGCGATCGGCTCGATGTTCCTGTCGGACATGACCGCGGTGTCGGGCGACCGCTACAACTACCAGATCGGCGATGCTCCGGTGACACTGATCATCGACGAGGCGGCCGAGGTGGTCTCAGACAAGATGATCCAGCTGCTCAACAAGGCGGGCGGCTCGAACATGCGCCTGGTGATTGCCACCCAGACCTTCGCCGACTTCGCGGCGCGGGTCGGGTCGACGGAAAAGGCGCGCATGGTGCTGGGCAACCTCAACAACATGATCGTCCTGCGCACGATCGACGGCGACACGCAAACCTACGTGGCCGAATCCATGCCAATGACCTACGTCCGGCACATCGAATACGGCCAAGCCACGGACGTGAAGACTGCCAGCGCGTTCGACTTCGGCTACCGCATCACCGAGTCGGTCAAACAGACCGAGGTGGCCCTGGTGGACGCGCCGATCATGGGCATCCTGCCGAACCTTGAGTTCTTCGCCAAGGTCGCCGGCGGCGCCGTCTACAAGGGGCGCATCCCGATCCTCAAGCCCAATGAGGCGTCCATCGTGGACGCGCCTCCACAGGCGCCGCTGATCGAACAGGTCGCCCGCGGCGAGATCAACTACGCCTGACGGGAGGGACGGCCATGAAAGAACGCTTCATCCTCTTCATCATCTCCGCAATCATGATCGTCGGCCTGCTGACGGCGCTGCTGATCGACGAGAAGACCGTGCAGGCGCTGGTCAAGCAGGAACGGGCCGACAACTACGCCTTCCTCGGCCAGTCGGCGCAAATCGCCGAGGATCGCGCGATGCAGTGGTACACAGCCGTCTTCATCAAGACCGGGGTCACGCAGTTCACCTTTGACGTCGTCGAACCGGGCCGACACAAGCCAGCCACCGACGGCCAGCCGGGGAGTAAGGCCGACCAAGCCTCCAGCCGGCTGACGGCCTGGTGGCAGCAGCGCATGCGGGTGCTATGGTCGATCGCGTTCCAGTTCCTGGTGCGCCTGTCCAACCTGATGATCTGGATCCCGCTGCTGATGCTGATCATGCTGCCGTCGGTCGTGGACGCCTTCGTCGTGCGGAAGATCAAGGGCACCAACTTCTCGCTGGCATCCCCACACATGCAGCTGCTCGGGACCAAGGCCATGGTGGCGCTGGTCGTCGTCTACCTGCTGCTGCAGATGGCGCCAGTGGTGCTGCACCCGGCCTGGGCTCCGATCGCCATGGCCCTGTTCGCCATGGCGACGTGGATCGGGATCACCTTCTTCGCCAAGCGCGCCTAACGACCGCGCCGGCCAGCGCAGTCAGAGCAGGCCGGCCTCGTAGAGGAACTGGGACGGCTTTTTGGAGTAGCTGATCAAAAGATTCTGCTTGGCGCGGGTCATGGCCACGTAGAACAGACGGCGCTCTTCGTCGATGAGACCCACGTCGGCCTCGCTCCGGCTCACGTCGGCGCCTGCGATCCAGACGTTGGGGAACTCCAGCCCCTTGGCGGCGTGCATCGTCAGCAGGCGGGCGGCGTTCTCGTCCACCCTATCCGCGTCGCTGTTCTGCTCCAGGGAGAGCAGGCGCAGGCGGCTGCAGAACGCGTCGTAGGTGACGCAGGTGGCGCTGATCCCGTTGGCGCGGGAGTTCTTGATCGACCGCGCGGCGCTCTCCACGAGCTCGCAGGCTTTTTTGTAGCGCTCGTCCCCGCGCTTGGCGCTTGCGGGTGGGCGGACGGTCGGCGCGGCGAGGATGTAGGCGGCCATGGCATCGACCGACATGGAGCCGTGGCCACCCAGGAGCATGCTGCGCCACTGGGACGCAAGTCCGGCGAAGTGGGCCTGCGCCTTCCCGAAGGCACCGCCGGCCGCCTCGCGCAGGTAGGAGGACAGGGCGCCCGGCCGGCGCGGGGGATAGCGCTCGTGGACGCGGCGGATCGAGCCCTCGTCGACGTTGGCCAGCGCCAGGATGGTGTCGACGCCGTCCATCGTGTCAAAGCAGATGGAGCGGGACAGGGCCAGCAGAGCGGCCGGCAGCGGCATGTCCCAGAAGGACTTGCTGTTGTTGCGACTGACCGGGAAGCGGCCGGTGGCCAAGGCAGCGCCGGCGACCGTCTCGATCCTGGTGGCGATCTTGTTGGTCCGGCAAAGAATGCCCCAAGAGCTCGGGTCGCCAGTCCGGGCCATGAAGCGGATCATCTCCTCGATTTCCTCTTCCTGAGTGGGGAAGTGCAGGACGCGCACTGTCCCGGGGTCGAGGTTTTCGGTGCGCAACTTCTTGGGCATGCGCTTGCGGCTGTGCTCGATCAACGCCGCAGCCGGCGCCACGATCTCGTGCGCGCACCGGTAGGTCGTATTGAGGCTGATGTGCGAGGCCTGCGCGAAATCCTTGAAGCTCAGGAGGGAATCGACGCCGCCGGCGAACCGGAAGCCGAAGATCGACTGGTCGTCATCGCCGACCAGGCAGACTTCGACGCCGCTGTTGACGTGGGCCTTGACCCAGTTCGTCTGGACGTTGTCGCTGTCTTGGGCCTCGTCGACCAGCATGAACGTGGCGCGCATCGGCGGCACCTTTCCGGTGGCCATCAGGCGCGTGGCCTCGACGAGCAGGTCGGCGAAGTCCATGGCCCCGATCTGCCGCAGGAGTTCCTGGTAGGCCAGGAAAATCTGACCGAGCGTTGCCGAGGGGCCCTCCAACGGCACGTTGGGGTGGAGGGAGCACTTCATCTTGTCGATGAAGGCCTGAGCCTCCTCGAAACGCACGCCGCCGGGCCCGGCGATGCTGCGGATGGCGCGCTGGACGAAGTCGAATTGCTTGGCGTTGGAGATGAGGTTGACGGGAATCCCGGCGCCCTCGAGCTGCGTCTTGCACAACGAATGAAATGTCCCGCAGGTGATGCGCCCCCCGGCCTCGGGGTAGGCGGTCATGATCCTGCGCTCAAGCTCCTGGGCTGCGTCACGGGTGAAGGTCACGGCGACGCCGAAGGCATCGGGGTCGGCCTTCAGCAGGCGGATGGCCCGTTCGCGCAAGACGAAGGTCTTGCCGGAGCCGGGACAGGCGGTGATGAGCAGATTGCCGTCGTGGTGGACGGCGTCATGCTGGTCGGGGTTGAGCCGCTGCCCGCGCCGGGCACTGGACACGATCTGGGGTAAGAGCTGGGTGGCATTGACGCCATCGAGCCGGCCGCCGCAGGTCTTGCAACGGTCGGAGGCATGTCCCGCAGGGACAGGGGTGCTGCAAGCAGGGCAGGCCGCTTGCGCGGCCTGCCCGATGGGTGCGCATGGCTGCGCGAGGTGTGCCACAGCTGGTCAGCCGGCGGCAACCGCTTCGCTGGTGGCATCCGTCGCGACCGGCGCCTCGATCGGATTGCCGTGCTCGTCCAGCTGGGTGACTTTGACCATGCCGCTGGCCAGCGCCTCGTCCTCGTCGGACAGCTTGATGCCGGACACGTCATCCGAATCCATCTCCACGCCGGCCAAGGCCGAGGTCGCGCTGGAGAACGCGGCGCCGAGCGATTCAAGCTCGTCTTCGCGGAGGAACCGGCTCATCGTCTGGTAGAGCAGCATGTACTTGCGGATCAGGCGGGAGACCGCGCTGCGATACTCGTCGATCGTCCGGTGGCGCTGCCTGGAGGAGAGGAACCGGTTGACCCAGAGCGCATCGACGTGCGCGGCGAAGGTGTCGATCAAGGGCAGGGTCTCCAGCAGCATGCAGATCTGCGGCGTCAGCCGCGGCAGGCTCGCCTCGAGCGGGCCATCGCCGGAGTAGTGCGCCACGGCCGTCATGTTCTGCGCCTCGAGGACGCGCTGCGCCTTCTGGATGTCGTTGCCGATCTTGTCGGAGAGCTGGTCGAGCTCGTCGTTGATCGAGGTCTCCAGCGCGTCGAAGTGCTTGCCATACGCGCTGTCGAGGTGCTTGATGCGCAGTCGCTTGGGGATCGTCTCGAAGATGTTGAACAGCGAGATGTGGGCGCGGCCGAACTCGCGCAAGAACAGGCGGCGCGTGTATTCGCTGTTGAGCGTGACGGTCATGACATCCGCCGGGTGGCTCGTCGGTGGCATCCACTCCAGCATCGCCTTGGCCCGCGCCGCGTGCTTGGACATCCCATCCGGGCTCTTGCGCCCCTGGTCGGATGGGCGCTGCTTGGGACGCGGCGGCGCGCTTTGGCCCTCGATACCGGCAAACGTCAGCGCGGGCCGGTTGGCGCCGGGACCGCCCGGGCGCTTGCCCTTGTTCTTCTTCCTGCCAGTTCTGGCTGGCTGCGGCACCTGCTGCACCGCACCCACAACAGCCTCCTCCCGGGGAGGGGCGACATCCACCTGTGCCTGCGCTTCGGCGGCATTGGCGACCGATTCGGTCATGTCCATCTCCTGATAAGCCCCGCCATGTCGGGGAAGACCATTGTTCCCCGCCAATCCGCGCAGAAAGGGCCGTTTGCCCGCCATTCGGTGCAGGCAATCCCAATGAAGACGCGCCATGGCTCACCGGCGGCGAAGGGGGTTGACAACGTGCGCGGCGCTCGCCTAATGTGGACACGCAGCTTTTTTGAGCACTTCTGTGCTCACCTAGAGGATCGAGGCCTCCTCCACCAAGGCCGTTCCTATCCATCGAGATAGGTTTCCCTACCAGCTTCGCGCTGGTGTTCGCGGTACCGACGGCATCGCTGTCGCCCCGCCGTTTCGCTCCCTGCGAAACGTCTCCCCAAGTCCACCGTCCATGACGGTCGGCCGATGACCCGATGATCGTTGCGCGCGCCTGCGCTGCACGATCCGGTTGTCGCTCTCCCCGTGCCTGCTACCACAGGCACCGATCCTTGATTGTCGAGACAGGTGATGCCCCCTCACCAGGGCTTCGGTTGTGCGCGCTTCACCAAGCGCCGCCACTCAAACCACACCCGCATCGGTTTCCGCGTGACAGGCACAGGACCTGGCACCGCACCGACGACCATCACGTGATCCCCGCAGGTTCATGCGATCGCAACGCGATTGCCAAGCCGCCAACCCCGGCACCTGCGCCTTCTTCCCTTTCATCCGACTTCCTCCGCGACGCTTGCGCCGCGCGATGAGGCCGTATGTCCCCAACCCGCCCAATCCCGGGCGGTCTTTCCACCACTCCTCAAAGGAGATTCCACTATGCGTTCTCGCCATGCCCAGGCCGTGCGTAAGTACACGGTTCAACAGCTGATCCAAGACACCATGAACTTCACGATGGCCATCTCGATGGTCATTTTGGTTGGACTGGTGGCGTTTGTCGGCATCGAGGCACAGTCCTCGGTCTCCGCTCAGGAGACCTTGGAAGCTGGCCACGCCGGCGACCCCGTTTCGGGGTTTTGCTGGAATAAGCAACTTTTGCGTCACGCCTACAGCGGCACGACCGCTGATGCCGTGGATCCCGAAGCGATTCGGGAAATGCAGAGGCTTGCAGCGAAGTGCCGCGAGCAGTGATTTTCTTGGGACCCTGGCGTTTTCACTAGCCGACCTCCTCCCGGCTTTGTCGGGTCCCCTTTCAAGTCTTTGCCAACGCGAAGGCTTGAACGGGGACCTGACCCGGCAAGGAGGAGTCGAAATGAAACAAGCGGACAAGCAACACGAAGCCGCGAAGGATGAGGTGGTTGTGCGCAAAGGCGTGGTGACGCTGAGCGTGAACGCACCGATTCCACCCGAGCTGGCACGGCACGCCGGCGAGTCCATGGGTCTGTACGACCGCCCGGAACACCCGTTCCGCATGTACGCCGCCGTCGCGCTGGGCTAAAAGCCCGGAACCAAGGGACATCCCGTAGGGACGCCTGCGGGTGTCCTTTTTCAAGCATCCAAACAGGACACTTGAAAAAGGGCACCGCCCTTACCGTATTTCGTGACGCAATGTCACCTAATGGCCTGAAGGCGCCTGAAGCCTTCATCCACCAACGCCCTGATGGGAGACAAGCCCATCGGGCGTCTCCTCGGGCAACTATTACCCAAGGAGTATCAACATGTATCGCAATCGGATGCAGTTCTGCGGCAACCTCGTCGCGGATCCAAAGATCTTTGAGCCCCGCAAGGACGGCGACAAGGTCATGTTTGCGTACACCGTCTGCCAGACGGTGAAGAAGAAAGACGGGGAGTCCAGGATGTTCCTGGACTGCGAGACGAGGTTGGAGCCGTCTCGCGCGGCGGGCTTCCGCAAGATGCTCGTCAAGGGCGCCTTCATCGACATCGAGGGCCCCCTGGTGATCACCAGAAAAGACGATGGCAAGGTGTTCGTCCACGTGAACACCACCACCGCCCAGTTCCCGCCACGGCAATCCGTCGCAGAGGAACGTGAGCCCGCCCCTGCCAAGCCGGCCATCCCGGCTGTGCAAGCAGCACCCGATGCCTTCAACCCCGCCCGCTTCGCGGCCGAGGACTGAAGGATCACCAACGCAATCCGCAAAATCCCTCGTGGATTAGCGAAATTGCCACTTCCACCACCATTGCCCCAAGGGCGCGCAACGCCCTTGAACGCATCCGCGTGCCTGGGCAAGGAGAGTAAAAATGAACGATTCCACCCTCACTGCGACGCCGTATGTCGTCGCCCACGGCCCCTTCGCAGGGACCATCCCCAACGCCTCCGAACTGGTCGAGCACATCGACCAGGTCACCGGCGAGAAGTACCTGACGTGGGACACCCACGCCCGGACGCGCCGGTTCCTCGAGGTGTACCCCCCGGCGCTCGGCTGGCGAGTCCTGGTCACCCAGGAATACCTGGGCATGACCATGATTGATGCGTTCGCATCGGTCAACGGCGTTGCCGCAGAGAATCCCGCGTGGATATTCAATGCGGAGCTCCGCGACGCCAACAACGTGCTGGTGGCGAACGCATCCGTGATCCAGCTTCTCAACTGCCCGATGGCGGTCGAGATGGGACAGACCCGCGCACGCGGGAAGCTGTACCAGAGTCTGGGTCTGCCTGGCCGCCTCACCGCAGGAGACGCCGATGTGGCCTTGGAGGACGAACGTCCGCCGATGGCCATCATCAAGCCTGTCGTTGACCACGCCCGTGATGCCGTCGCGAGTCGTGCCCAGGCACAGGAAGCAGCTATTGCACCTGTCGAACCCGTCGCCGTCGCTTCTGACGCCTCGGTGGAACCAGTTGCAGAAGAAGCCGCCGAAGCGGCCGACGTATCCCTGCCCACGCAGGATGCACCGGTCGACGAAGGGGATTTCGCCAACGATGATGACCCAACGCTGCACAGCGTTGCGATCACACCGCCGGCGGCTCCAGTTGCCACTGCTGCTCCGGCGGCACCCAAGGCTGGCCAGATCCCTGCAGGGATCATGAACCAGATCAGGGTGCGCGCGAAGCGGGCCGGCGTCGAAGTCCCCAACTTCGGCACGGTCGACCATGCCACGGCGTTTCTCGCGGATCTGATCAACCCGGCCAATCGTCAAAAGGCCGCGGAGATCCAGCCATGAGCGCCCCGGCACCGTCCGCACAGCCGCAGGCACCCTCCCGGGTGCCAGTGGCCAAAGCGAAGCGGCGGGTGTACCTGTCGCATTCGTCCCGCGAGCAATACGCCCGCTGTGGCCGGATGTACCGGTACACCCACGTCGACCGCCTGGAAACGATCCAGATGAGTGCGAACCTCG
>WBZO01003180.1_pt1 | contig 19717 bp, 17 predicted proteins | sample 5204261 | NCBI WGS metagenome assembly WBZO01 (sample SAMN12412400, study PRJNA552823) | activated sludge metagenome | isolation source: activated sludge from anammox sidestream of wastewater treatment plant... | place: USA: North Carolina | collected 2017-09
CCCGTTCGGCTCTCAGTGCCTCGCATCGAAGGGCTGAACTTCGTGGGCGGCATCAAGCTGTCGCCTAATTTTGCCGCTATCCTCATCGGTCTGACGATCTACACCGGCGCGTTCATCGCCGAGATCGTCCGCGCCGGCATCCAGTCCGTGCCCAAAGGGCAGAGCGAGGCCGCGCGTGCGCTGGGCCTATCGGAATCGCAGCGGCTACGACTCGTCGTCTTGCCGCAGGCGTCGCGCGTTATCATCCCGCCTCTGACCAACCAATACCTGAACCTGACCAAGAACTCCAGCCTGGCCATCGCCGTCGGCTTCCCCGACCTGTGGTCGGTCGCCTTCACCACGCTTAACCAGTCCGGCCGGATTATCCAGGTTTTCCTGCTGGTCATGGGCACCTATCTGGCTTTCAGTCTGCTAATATCGTTCTTCCTGAACTGGTACAACCGCCGCGTGGCCCTGGTGGAGAGATAAGATGACGACACTCTATCATAACTTCCAGGTACTCTTGCGGGGCGACGCCGGCCAATTCAGTTGGCGGCAGTTTTTCCGCGATCACCTGTTCAAGAGTTGGTGGTTGGCCCTCTGGCTGGCCGCGCTGGCTTTTGTCACTTTCCGTTTTGTGGCCGGCCAGTTCGCTGCCGCGCCTGTCATCACGGCAGCCATCGTCGTCGTCTGGCTGTTGTCCGTGCTGGTCGCCTCTGTCAGCAGCGCGCTGCACCAGCACACCCCCTTCTCCTACTGGCTGAGCCATAACTTGTATAACTCCGTCTCCAACGTGCTCATCACGTTGCTGCTGGTGTTGGGCATTGTGGCCATCGTGCGCGGCTTTGTCGGCTGGGCGTTCGTCCGGGCCAGCATCTCCACTGATCCCAAGATCGCCGCCCAGACGTTGGCTCAATGGGCTCACCCGGGGGCGAACTGGGGCGCGGTCATCGCCAACCGGCGCAACCTGATGGTGTTCCGGTTCCCGCGTGACCAGGATTGGCGGCTGTGGCTGCTGGTCCTGTGGAACGTCGTGCTGGTCGTCATGAGCACCTACGTCTATAGCCGGGAGGTGTTCCGGCGCTCCAGGATACGGCGTATCCTGACCCTCTTGTGGCTGATCACGCCCATCATAGCCTTCGTCCTGCTGATCGGCATTGGAACGAGCGGCCCCCTGCCGCGCATCAACCCCGATATTGCCTGGGGTGGGTTACTGCTGACGCTCATCGTAGCCGTGTTCGGTATCGTGGCGTCGTTCCCCATCGGTCTGATGATGGCGCTCGGCCGCCGCAGCAAAATCAAGGGCGTACCGCCGTGGCTCACGTGGCTCGTCGTCGTGCCGCTGACCCTCTACCTGCTGGCGACACAATCTCTCCCGAGCTTGCGCGTCGCCACGGGGCTAGGCCAACAGGCGCTGTCGCTTTGGCCTTTGTTGCTGCCGCTGGGCGCGTTCCTTTTCCTGCGCTACTTCGACGGCAACGTCGTCGCCCTGATGAGTACGGTCTATATCGAGACCGTCCGCGGCGTGCCGCTGATCACTGTCTTGTTTATGTCAATCATTGTGTTCCCCATGCTCTTGCCGCCAGGTATGGTCGTGCTGGGGACATGGCGCGTGCTGGTGGCCGTCACCCTCTTCTCCGGAGCCTATCTGGCCGAGAACGTGCGCGGCGGCCTGCAGTCGATTCCCAAAGGCCAATTCGAGGCGGCCGACGCGCTGGGGCTGAGCACCGTTCGCAAATACGGGGTGATTATCCTGCCTCAGGCGCTCCGGGCGGTCATCCCGGCCATCGTTGGCCAGTTCATCAGCCTGTTCAAGGACACGACGCTGGTGCAGACCGTCGGCCTGATCGAGCTGCTCGGCATGGCCAATCTGATCTCAGCCCAACCCGACTGGCTGGGCGTGCGGCGCGAACCGTATGTGTTCATCGCCGTCATCTATTTCGTCGGCAACTTCATCATGGCCGGCTATAGTCGTAGCCTGGAGCGTCGCCTCGGCGTGGGCGAGCGCTAGGATACATCTAACCCTTTGTGGAAGGAATTATCCATGAAACATACGACCGATTCTTCCCAATCGACAGACCTGATAGAGCCGGTTCAGATTCCTGGCCTCGACGGGACCGACGAGGAGATCATCATCTGCCGTGATGTCCATAAATGGTACGGTGAATTCGAGGCGTTGCGCGGCGTTAATCTGACGGTGAAGCGCGGCGAGGTGATCGTCATCATCGGCCCGTCAGGCTCCGGCAAATCGACGTTCATCCGCACGATCAACCGGCTGGAAGAACATCAGCAGGGCGAGATCATCGTCGAGGGCATCACGCTTAGCCATGATATTCGCAACATCGCCGAGATCCGCCGTGAAGTGGGCATGGTGTTCCAGCAGTTCAACCTGTTCCCGCACCTGACCGTGTTGGAGAACGTCGCACTGGCCCCCATCAACGTGCGCAAATGGACGCGCGAACACGCCGAGGAGCGGGCCATGCACTGGCTGCGGCGGGTTGGCATCCCCGACCAGGCCAATAAATACCCCGGCCAGCTATCGGGTGGGCAGCAGCAGCGCGTCGCCATCGCCCGCACGCTGTGCATGGAGCCGCATATCCTGTTGTTTGACGAGCCGACCTCGGCTCTCGACCCGGAGATGATCAAGGAAGTGCTGGACGTGATGCGCGACCTGGCCACGTCGGGCTACACCATCCTGGCCGTCACCCACGAGATGGGCTTCGCCCGCACGGTGGCCGACCGGGTGATCTTCATGGACGGCGGGCTGATTATCGAGGAAAACACGCCGGACGAATTCTTCGCCAACCCCAAGAGCGACCGGACGAAACTGTTTCTGTCGCAAATCCTAAGCCACTAGACGATCGGCTCCGGCGACCGCGCCGGCGCAAGCCCTTCCCACGTCGCGCGGTCTCTCTTGTAGAGGGGCCGCGCGATTACTTTCCCGCCCCCGGACGCTCCCCTGCCGCCAAGGCAAACGGCCGCCTGAGCGGGTTCCCAGGCGGCCGTCGGAAAATACAGCTTCGCGCAGCTTGGCGGCTAAAGCTCGTGGGCCACTTTGGCCAGCTTGTCGACGGCTTTCTCCAGTTCGTTCATCGCCGTGGCGATGGTGAAGCGCACGTGTCCTTCGCCGCTCTTGCCGAAAGCCCCGCCCGGCACCGAGGCGATGCCCGCCTTCTCGATGAGCGCCTCGGCCAGGTCGGCGCTGTTTTTGGCGCTGTTGGGGAAGCGCGGGAATAGATAGAACGCCCCTTCGATGTTCATGCACTCCACGCCGTCGATGGCGTTGAGCGCCGGCACCATGAAATCGCGACGCTTGCGGTAAGCCTCGGTCATGGCCTGGGTCGTCTCTTTCGGCCCCTTCAGCGCGGCTACGGCGGCGTGCATGGTGAAATTGGCCGCCGACGACACCGTTTGGCCGTTCATCTGGGAAGCCAGCTTCATGATCGGCGTTGGTCCGGCCAGCCAGCCCAGTCGCCAGCCGGTCATGGCATGGGACTTCGACAGGCCGTTGATCGTCATCGTGCGTTCGCCCATCCCCGGCGCGGCGGCCAGGGAAAGATGCTTGCGGCCGTCGAAGATGATCGACTCGTAGATTTCGTCGGCGATGACGTAGAGGTCGTACTCCAGCGCCACAGACACGACGGCGTCATACTCTTCCTGGGTCAGCACGCGGCCAGTCGGATTATTGGGCGTGTTGACCATCAGCGCCTTGGTGCGCGGAGTGATCTTCTCGCGCAGCCGGTCGGCAGTGATGCGGAAGTTGTCGTCGGCCGGCAACGTGACGGCCACCGGCGTGCCACCCGCCAGGGTGATCATCGGCGGATAGGATACCCAGACCGGCTCCAGATAGATGACCTCATCCCCGGGGTTGATGATGGCCGACAGAGCCAGAAAAATCGACCACTTGCCGCCGGGGGTCACGACGATATCCGTGCCGGGGTTGACCACGACACGATTGTCCTCTTCCATCTTCCGGGCGATAGCCTCCAGCAGAGGGGTGATGCCTTTCATCGGCGCGGGGTAATGGGTGGCTCCGTTTTCGATGGCCTGGAAGGCGGCCGCGGTAATGTAATCCGGCGTGTCGAAGTCGGGATCGCCCCCGGCCAAAGCGACGACATCACGTCCCGCGGCCTTCAGGGCCTTGGCTTTATCGCTAACGGCGAGCGTTTCAGAGGGTGGGATACTGCTGACGAGACGGGATAGTTCTTTCATGATGGTATTTTATCAGAGCGGCATTTCTTGTCGATCAACACAGCCGGGGGCTGTTTTCCGGCCTGATTTATGAGCGGGAATATAGCAGTGCGTGAGAGACTCTTTCCGCTTTGCCTAAAAAAATATCACATTGCGTGGCGCGCCGTGCCGGCGGTGGTAACATTATCGCCGGTTGCTCATGCCGTTTGGCGCGGGGATTTCCCTCGATCGAGCGAGTGGGCCTCGGGTTGAGCGACCGGTGAGTGGAAGGAAGTACCGAAATCAGATGTTTAACCGTCGTATATTGGCGGCCCTGATGGCTGCCGTCACCCTCCTGACCGTCCTTCTTGGACATCTCTTCGCGGCCCAAAACGATAACACTCTCTTTAATTCTTCCGATCGATCGTCATTCGTCACCCCCGGCAGTCTCCAGATGACCGGCGCTGCGCGTGCTCGCGCTGCTTATGTCAATTGGAACGCGCTCAGTCCACAGGCTGAAAAGCTGAGCCTCAACCTGTTTTCCGATGTTATGCTGGACGCGCGACTCCGCCGGGTGGACCAGATGGCCAACGGCGGTTATGTTTGGGTGGGCGATATCGAAGGCGAGGCCGGCAGTTCGATCACGCTCTCGGTGCAGAACGGCGTCGTCATGGGCAGCATCTATCGCCATGGCGTCGAATGGGGCGTCATTCGTTATGCCGGCGAGGTGTCGAACGGCGCTTACTGGATTGTCGAGCTGGACCCCTACGCGCCCCAACCGACCGGTCGGGATTACGTGATACCGCCGCCGGCCGGCGAGGCCGCTTCCCCGGAAGTGGCCGACGGGGCAGTCTGCGCGGAAGACGGGTCGGAGATTGGGGTGATGGTCGTCTACACGGCCGAGGCGCGCGACTCAGTTGGCGGTCAGGCGGCCATCGAAGCGCTCATCAACCAGAAGATCAGCGATATGAACAGCGCCAATGCGGCCAGCCATCTCGACACGTTCCGCTGGCGGTTGGTTCACACGATGGAAGTGAGTTACAACGAGTCCGGTTCGCTTCGGGATGATCTCGACCGCCTGCTGAAGGTGGGCGATGGTATCATGGACGAGGTCCATCAGGCGCGTGATACTTATAAGGCTGACCTTGTTGCGCTCCTCGTGGCTCAAGGAAACAATAACGCTTGCGGTTATGCTTATCAGATGGGAGAGATGGATCCAGGGTTCCAGAATTACAGTTTCGCCGCAGCCGCACTGGATTACCCTGGCGATTACTATTCATGTAGTGGGTTAGCCCTGGCCCATGAATTAGGCCACACCATGGGCAATGCCCATGATCGTGCTCATAGTTCCGGGAAGACTCTCTTCCCGTATTCTTACGGCTTCCAGTCGCCCACCGGGCGGTTCCGCGACATCATGTCCTATGATTGCCCCAACGGCTGCCCGCGGATCAATCAGTGGGCTAACCCGGATGTGATGTATTTGAACGAACCCACAGGGATTAAGCAGGCGGCCGATCTGGTGTCCTCGATGAATCAGGCACGTGTGCTGGTCTCCAACTTCCGCGCCGATTGCTCGGCCGAGCCGGTCGTAACTCCGACGGCCGTGCCAACCGCCACACCTCTGCCGAGCGCCACGCCGCCACCTGTCTCGATGCCCTACAAGCTCTTCTTGCCCGCGGCAGCGAAGCCTACGTCGGGCCGATGAGTTCGGCGATGATCGCCGCCAGCCGGGCCGGCGTCGTCGAGTCCGTGTAGCGCAATAGATGCGATTCTCCAGGCGCGTCGCCGGCGCCCAGGCCGGGCGCGAGGGGCACGACGCCGGGCAGAGCCGCCAGTCGCCGCGCCAGAGGGCTTTCCAGGCGTTCGGTCGTACGCGCCGCCGTGATCCCGGCGATCTCAACTTCGGCCTCATCCAGTAGATAATCGATGTGCCAGCGCAGTTGTTTGGCCGCCGGCGGCCGTCGCTCCGGCGCAACCAGCTCTGCCCGAACGCATTCAGTCAGCAGCCGGTCGCGGATGGCATGGGACGGCTTGCCGGCCGTGCGTGTGGCGTGGCGCAACAGCCGGTTGGCCAGCGACGTCGCCCCGCCGCCCAGCGCCGAGCCGGCATAAGCAAGCTCGCCGGGCAACACCTCGATGGGCCGGCCGCCCTGATAGCGCCCGAACGTCACCGACAGGCGCGAGCTAACCCGTAGCCACAGGACATAGACGCCCGCGCGACCGGCATCGCCCAGGAAGGCGATCGGGGCGGGCATAGGCGCTTCCGGCCATTTCGTCTGCGTCATCGGCCTACTCTGCAGGTTGAGCTAATCACTGTAGGTGGTCAGGGCCAGCGCCGCCGCGCCCCATAACGGCGCGTTGTCGCCCAGCGCGGCCGGGACGATGTCGAAGCGGACTTCGGGCAGGGCCGTCTCGCGAGCGGCACGGCGCACCTCGGCCCACCACTGTTCGCCGCTCTTTGTCACGCCCCCGCCGAGGATGAACCGTTGCGGGTTGATCAGGTTGGCCGCATTGCCGATGCCCACGCCCAGCGCCCACGCCCCGCGCAGGAGGACCACTTGCGCCACTTCGTCTCCCGCCGCGGCCGCCTCGGCCACATCCCGACCCGAGAGGCTATCGGGAGCAACGCCGCGCCGTTCGGCCAGGCCCTGCGCCATATACGGCCCGGAAGCCAGCCGTTCCACACAGCCGCGCTTGCCGCACAGGCAGAGCGGCCCGGCCGGATCGACGACCGTGTGGCCGATCTCGCCGGCCATTCCCTCGTGGCCGCGCCATGGCCGGCCGGCCAATATCCAGCCCCCGCCGACGCCGGTGCTGACGGTGATATAGAGCAGGTCATCGGCGCCCTGGCCCGCGCCGTAGCGGTGTTCGCCCAGCGCGGCGACGTTGGCGTCGTTATCGACAGCCGCCGGCGCGTCAAATTCTCGCGCCATGATGTCGCGCAGCGGCACGGCCTCCCAGCCGGGCACGTGGTGGGAGAGACGGACAATACCCTTGACATAATCCACCGGCCCGCCAAAGCTGACCCCGGTCGCCGTCGGAGCGCGTCCGACCGGTATCAGTTCCCGCGCCAGGGACAGCATCGTCGCCAGTTCGTAGGGAGCATCGACGTCGGACGGCGTGTGGACGCGGCGCAGATCGAGCAATTGGGGCGGCACGGCAGTTCCGGCGACCTCATACAGCGCCGCGCTCAGCTTCGTGCCGCCAAAATCCAGAGCGAGAATCAGGTTATTCATCAGCGATCCTGAACAGAGCAATCCATTTTACCTCAAGAGGCCCTGCCTGCCTGATCGGCGGAGGGAACCTCTTCCTGAATCCATAAAAACTCTTGTGCCCGAACGGTGTTTATTACTTACGAGGTGACAGACGGCGCCCAAACCAGTGACGGATGACACTGATCAGAAGAGGTTGCATTTGCAATAATAAGAGCGTTCGGTGGAGGCATCCGTCTTCCGCTCGTCACTGGCGAGTGTACCGGACACCCCGGGGAGAGCCATATTTTCGGCCGCGTCGCGTCAGACAAGCGTACCGGCGAATATATATTAGGAGAAATGAATGACAAAGGATATGGAGTTCTATCTCCAGGATTTGCGCGCGCGCCGGGCTGCGGCTATGGGCAACGAGAAAGATGTGGCCGCGCAACACGGCAAGAAACGCCTCACCGCTCGCGAGAGGCTCGATTTGCTGTTCGATCCCGGCACATTCACAGAGATCGACACGCTGGTGCTGCCGCGCCACGAGAATTACCCCGGAGGCAAGCAGTCTCGTCTGGGTGACGGCGTCGTGACCGGCTTCGGTCTGGTCAACGGCCGCCGGGTGTTCGCCGCGTCGCAGGATGCGGCCGTCATGGGCGGTTCGCTGGGCGAGATGCACGCCAACAAGATCGTCAAGGCGATGCAGATGGCCCTCAAGTTCGGTTGCCCGTTCATCGCCATCAACGACTCCGGCGGAGCGCGCATCCAGGAGGGCGTCGACAGCCTCGGCGGCTACGCTCGCATCTTCGACGCCAATTGCGAGGCGTCGGGCGTCATCCCGCAATTGTCGGTCATCATGGGGCCGTGCGCCGGCGGCGCGGTCTACTCACCCGCCCTGACCGATTTCGTCTTCATGACCAACAATAGCTATATGTTCATCACCGGCCCCGACGTCGTGCGCTCGGTGATGCAGGAAAACGTCAGCTTCGAGGAATTGGGCGGCGGTCTGATGCACAGCGCCGAGAGCGGCGTCTGCCATTTTCTGACGACCGACGATCGCGACTGCCTCGACCGCGTGCGTGCGCTGCTCAGCTTTCTGCCCAGCAACAACCAGGACGACCCGCCCTATGTGCCGCCCATCGACGACCCCGACCGGCGCTGTCCGGAGCTGAAGGAGATCGTGCCGACTGACCCCTACAAGGCCTACGACGTGCGCGGCGTGATCGCCAGCATCGTCGACGACGGCGCCTTCTTTGAAGTCCACCAGCTATGGGCCGAAAATATGGTCGTCGGCTTCGCCCGGCTCAACGGCTATGTGGTTGGCATCGTCGCCAACCAGCCGATGGTGTTAGCCGGCTGCATTGACATCAAGGCCTCGATTAAGGCGACCCATTTCATCCGCATTTGCGACGCCTATAATATTCCCATCATCACCTTGCAGGACGTGCCTGGCTTCCTGCCCGGCAAGGAACAGGAATACGGTGGCATCATCCGCAACGGGGCACGCATGATCTACGCCTACAGCGAGGCCACCGTGCCCAAGCTGATGATCATCCTGCGCAAGAGCTACGGCGGGGCGTACTGTGTCATGAGCAGCAAGGGACTGCGCGGCGACTTGCTCTACGCCTGGCCCAACGCCGAGATCGCCGTCATGGGCGCGGAGGGCGCGGTCAACATCCTGTTCCGGCGCGACGTGCAGGCCGCCGAAGACCCCGAAGCCCGTCGCCGCGAGCTGGTCGATGATTACCAGGCCAAATTCAATAACCCCTACGTCGCCGCCGCTCGCGGCCTCATCGACGACGTCATCGATCCGGCTGATTCGCGCCGTATCCTGATTCGCTCGCTGGAAGTTGCCATGTCCAAGCGGGAGCGCCACGTGCCGCGCAAGCACGGGATTTCACCGATGTAGCAGGACGGGGCCGTGGAGTGGGCCGCGCCGACCGGCGCGGACGTGACGGGTCGATCGCTCTCACGCTCCCTATTTTCCCCGCACTGCTGCTCAGGAGACCATCGCATGTTCAAGAAAATCCTCATCGCTAACCGAGGGGAAATCGCCGTCCGCATCATCCGCACCTGTCGCGAACTGGGGATCCGCACCGTCGCCCTGTATGAGATCAGCGACCGTGATTCACTCCACGTGCGGCTGGCCGACGAATGTGTCCAGTTGTCTGATTATCGTCGCTTCATGGATGCCGAGGCTATCCTGACCATCGCTCGGGAGCGCGGCGTCGATGCTATCCATCCCGGCTATGGTTTCCTGGCCGAGGACCCGGAGTTCAATCGCGCCTGCCGCGAGGCCGGGATCGTATTCATCGGGCCGCCGGCCGAGGTCGTGGACAGGGTCCAGGACAAGATCGGCGCGCTGGAGGTGGCCCGCGCCGCCGGCATCCCTACCGTGACTCATTCAGAACGTTCGTTCGCTGCCGGCGAGCTGGACGCGATGACGGCCGAAGCCGACCGGCTGGGCTACCCGCTGGTGATCAAGTCGTGCCGTGGTGGCCGTGGTCGGGGCGAGCGGGTCATCAGCAACCGGAACCAGTTGGCTGATGTCATCCGACGCTCCAGCGCGGAATCCACGGCTGTCTATGGCCACGGCAAGCTGTTTCTGGAGCGGGCCATCCTGCCCGCCCGCCAGCTCGGCGTGCAGATCGTCGCCGATGGCCAGGGCAACATCGTTCATCTGGGTGACCGCGAAGGATCAATCGTCCGCCGCAACCAGAAGATCGTCGAAGAAGCTCCGGCGCTGTGCCTTAACGAAGAACAACGCGCGGCGGTGCTGGCGACGGCCGTGCAATTGGCCCGTCTGCTTGATTACCAGAATCTGGGCACGATGGAGTTCCTGGTCGATGAATCGGGCGCGTTCTTCTTCAGCGAGGTGAAGGCCCGCATCCAGGTCGATCACGTGCTGACGGAGATGGTCACCCGCCGCGACCTTGTGCGGGAACAAATCCGGCTGGCGGCCGGAGAGTCGCTGGGCTACGGACAGGACGACGTCGTTGTGCAAGGCTGGGCGCTCATGTGTCGCGTTCAGGCCGAAGACCCGGCCCACCATTACCTGCCCAGCCCCGGCCATTTGCAGCGGGTACGCCTGCCCGCCGGGCCGGAGGTGCGGGTCGACACCTATCTTTATTGTGACTCCGAAGTCCCGTCGTTCTATGATCCGCTCGTTGGCAAGGTGACCGTCTGGGGCGACAACCGGCCGCACGCCGTGGACCGGATGCGCCGGGCGCTGGAAGATTTCGCCATCGTCGGCACGCCCACCAATTTGCCGCTGCTGATGGACATCCTGCGCTCGCCCGCCTTTGTATCTGGCGATTACGATACCGATTTCCTGCGGCTACCAATGACGCCCAAACCGGCCACGGACATCGGGACGGTTCGCTCCGATCTGGCCGCGGCCGTGGCTGTCCTGTATGCTCGACGGCATGAGACGCTCGCTTCGCAAGCGCCGGAGCAATGGGCCACCGGCTGGCATCGAACCAGCCGCCAAATTCAATAGAGGAGGGAGGAGACGCCATGCCTAATCTGCTCGTCACCATCGATGACCAGGAATATGAAGTCGAATTAAGGCTCGTCGCGCGCGATGAGGGACGCTATGAAGCCATCGTCAACGGGCAAACGCTGGAGCTGACCATGCCCCGCCCGGCGGCGCCCGCCTCGGAAGTGGAGTGGCTGATCGTCGACGGCCGGCCCTATGAACTGGTCTTCGACTCCGGCCTGCAATGGATCAACACTTACGACGGCCTGCATGTCGTCGAAGTTCGCGACCGCAACAAGCGTATCGCCCGCCCCCGCAGCGGCGACGGCCGTGTGAAAGCGCCCATCCCCGGCCTGATCACCCGCGTCCTGGTGGAACCGGGGACGGCCGTCAGCGTCGGGCAGCCGTTACTCATCCTGGAAGCGATGAAAATGGAGAACGAGATTCGCGCGCCGTTTGACGGGGTGATCAGCTCTCTTGCCGTCGGTGGCGGCGAAACGGTCGTGCGCAATCAGGTGTTGGTCGAGGTGCAGTGAGGGGCGTCACCCCTCGCCGATCTGTAACAGCAGCTCGTCGGCCCCGACCCGATCGCCAGCCGCGAAGTAAATAGCCTCCACCACGCCGCCGGCGGCGGCGCGGATGGTATGCTCCATCTTCATCGCCTCCAGCGTCATGAGAGGTTGCCCGACGTCGACCGCCTGACCGACCGCCACCAGGACGGCCAGCACCGTGCCGGGCATGGGCGCGCGCAACGAACCAGCCGCCGCGATCGTCGTCTGCGGTTCCGGCAAGAGGGGCAACGCCTCCAGCCGGATCGCGCCGCTCCCCGCCTGAACCCACCATGTGTCCCCGTCCGCGGCCAGGATGATCCGCTGCCGGTAGCCGTCGACGGTGAGCGCCATCTCCGGCCTGGCGTAGTCGTGCAGGATGACCTCGCGCGTCGCGCTGTCCGGAGATAGCTGGGCCGTCCAGCGGTTGTCCGTGCGGGGTTGGGGCGTCAGGCTCACGTCCACGCCGTCGCCGTCGATGCGGAAGCGCCACGGAGCGGGCCGGCCGGGATTGTTGCGCCAATAGCCGGGGCCGCCGGCGCCGTTGGCCCGCCAGCGCGCGCAGGCCGCGGCGATGAGGGCGACGGCGAGTTCATCGGCCGTGGGCCGGGCGTCGATGGCTTGCGCTTCCAGGAAGCGTGTATCGACGTCGCCGTCGACGAAGGCGGGATGGCGCAGCACGCCGGACAGCCAGGCCAGATTCGTCGTCAGACCCAGTAAAATGGCGCTCTCCAGCGCGTGCCGCAGCCGGCTTATGGCCTCGTCCCGCGTAGCGCCGTGGGCGATGAGCTTGGCCAGCAGCGGGTCGTAGTACATAGTGACCTCATCGCCGTCGCGGATGCCGCCGTCGACCCGGACGCCCTCGCCCGCCGGCGGCCGCCACAGCAACACCGGCCCGATAGTCGGCAGGAAGTCGTTGGCCGGATCCTCGGCGTAGAGCCGCGCCTCGATGGCGTGCCCCTTGTGGGCGATGTCCTCTTGTCGCCAGGGCAGGGCCTCGCCCCCGGCGATGCGGATCTGCCACTCCACCAGGTCGATGCCGGTGACAAGCTCCGTCACCGGATGCTCCACCTGCAGGCGGGTGTTCATCTCCAGGAAATAGAATGCATCGCCGTCCAGCAGAAACTCGAGCGTACCCGCGCCCGTGTAGCCGATCGCCTCGGCCAGCTTGACGGCCGCCGCGCCCATCTCGTGGCGCAGTTCGGGCGTCACCGCCGGCGAGGGCGACTCCTCGATGATTTTCTGATGGCGGCGCTGGATGGAGCAGTCGCGCTCGCCGAGGTGGACGACGCGACCGTGGGTATCGCCCAGCACCTGAATCTCGACATGGCGCGGCCGCATGAGAGCCTGTTCGAGCAGGAGCGCGTCCGAGCCGAAGGCCGCCATGGATTCGCGCCGCGCTCCGGCCAATGACCCGGGCAGTTCCGCCGGCTCATGGACGAGCCGCATCCCCTTGCCGCCGCCGCCCGCGGCCGCCTTGACCATGACCGGGTAGCCGATGCGAGCGGCCTCGCGGATGAAGGCCTCATCTGTCTGCTCCGGCCCGTCGTAGCCGGGAATGACAGGCACGCCCAGTCGCTGGGCCAGCGCTCGGGCGGCGCGTTTGTCGCCCATGGCCGCGATGGCCTCCGCCGGCGGGCCAATGAAGATGAACCCGGCCGCCGTGCACGCGGCAGCGAATTCGGCGTTCTCGGCCAGAAAGCCGTAACCGGGATGGATGGCCTCGACGCCGGCCCGCCGGGCGGCCGCGAGGACGGCCGGGATGTTGAGATAAGAGTCGCTCGCCGGGGCAGGGCCGAGGCGAACGGCCGCGTCTGCTTCGGCGACGTGGAGAGCGCCGGCGTCGGCGTCGGAGTAGACGGCCACCGCCCGGACGCCCATGCGACGACAGGCGTGGATGATCCGGCAGGCGATCTCGCCCCGGTTGGCGATCAGGATAGAGCGGATGGTCATCGGGGCAGGATGTTTTCGTACTTGGCGATGATGCCCAGCATGATCTCGTCCGCGCCGCCGCCGATGGACAGCAAGCGAGCGTCGCGGAAGTAGCGGGCCATCGGATAATCCTCGACGTAGCCCATGCCGCCGTGGAACTGCAAGCAGGTATCGGCCACCTCGCGCGCCAGCCGCCCGGCCTTCAGTTTGGCCATCGACACTTGTTTGGTGGCGTCTTCTCCGGCGACGAATAGCCGCACGCAATGGTAATTGAGCTGGCGCAGCGCCTCGAGTTCGGTCAGCAGCTCGGCCAGCCGGAAATGGATCCACTGGTTGTCGATGAGCGGGCGGCCGAACGCCTGGCGACCGCGGGTGTAATCGATGGTCATGCGGATGATCTTCTCCATCCCCGCCGTGCTCATGAGCGAGCCGGCCAGCCGCTCGCGCTGGAATTGCTGCATCTGCAGGATGAAGCCCATGCCTTCCTCGCCGATGCGGTTGGCCTGGGGCACGCGCACGTCCTGATAACTCAGGATGGCGGTGTCGCTGGCGTGGTTGCCCAGTTTTTCCAGCTTGCGGCTGACGCTGAAGCCGGGCGTGTTGGTGGGCACAATGAGCAGCGACATACCGCGGAAGCCGTGCTCGTCGCTGGTGCGGACCAGAGTCGTGATGAAGTCGGCCTGGGTGCCGTTTGTGATCCACATCTTGGAACCGTTGATGACATAGTCGTCGCCGTCGCGCACGGCCCGGGTGCGGATTGAAGCCACGTCGGAGCCGGCGTCCGGCTCGCTGACGCCGATGGCCGCCACCATATCGCCCGCGATGGCCGGAGCCAGGAAGCGCTGCTTCAGCTCCTCGCTGCCGAACTCGGCCAGGGCGGGCGTAGCCATGTCGGTGTGGACGGCGATGCCCATCGGCACGCCCGCGCAATCGATCCGGCCCAGCTCTTCCAGCAGGACGACGCTGTACCAGTAATCGACCCCGCCGCCGCCGTATTCTTCGGGATAGTTCAGCCCCAGCAAGCCCAGGTCGCCCATCTTCTTGAGCACGGTATGGGCCGGCCAGAGGCGAGCCTCCTCCCAGGCGTCGATGTGAGGGTTGATTTCGGACTCGACAAAACGGCGTACCGTCTGCCGGAACGCCTCGTGTTCAGCTGAGAAATAGGAGAACATCTTACCCCTCCTGATATGTGCCGGCCCGGCCTGCTAATGGAAGGCCAGCCCGTTGACTCGCTTGAATGATTTAATGGTGTTGCGCCAGCCCATGTCGTTCTCGCCGGGGTCGAACGGCAGGTAATAGCTGACCCGGTCGAGCATATCGCCATAGCGGGCGTGGATGATCTCGGGCAACTCGGCCCAGCGACCGGTGACGGCGATCGTGTCGATCATCTCGTCGGTAATGAGATTCCCCATCGCTTCCCATTGGCCGGCGCGGGCCATTTGCCCCAACTCGGCCGATACGCCTTCCCAGCCGTGCAGCGCCATGACGGAACGGTAGGCCGGGGTGCTCATGTAAAAGGAGAGCTGCTGCCGGACGAGGGCTTCGGCGATACGAGCCTCGCGCGCGGTGTCGGTGGGAATGACGAAGGTGGACGTGTTGACCTTGAAATCGGCGCGCGTCCGGCCGCTGCGGGCCAGCCCGACTTCGATCTCCGGCAAGGCGACCTCGCGCAGATAGCGGGCCGTGTGCAGGGCGTGGATGTGGGCACCGTCGGCGTGCGACCCGGCCAGCCGCAACATCTGGTCGTTGACCGCCGCCAGATAGATGGGCGGTCGCGGGTAGTGGATGGGGCCGGGGTCGAAGAAGGGCGTCATGAGAGCCAGCTTGAAGAACTCGCCCGCGTAGTCGAGCGGCGTGCCATTTTGCCAACAATCCCAGAAGGCGCGGATGGCCTCGATGGTTTCGCGCATCCTGGCGATGGGCCGCTCCCACTTGACGCCGAAGCGCAACACGTTGTGGGCCTTCACCTGCGTCCCCAGGCCGAGGACGAACCGGCCGCGCGAGTAGCGTTGCAAGTCCCAGGCCGTGTAGGCCAGAATGGCCGGGCTGCGGGGGAAGGCGACGGCGATGGCCGTGCCCAGCGTCATCGTCCGGGTGTGCTCAGCCGCCAATGTTATGTTAAGAAATGGATCGCTGCTGGTCTCGGCCACCCAGAGGCCGTCGAAACCAAGCGTCTCGGCCGCGGCAGCGTAAACCGGCATATGTTCCAGCTTTGGTTGCAGAAGGGTGACGTCAAATTTCATGGTGTGCGTCCGCCGGTGTCCCTTGAATCGGGCAGGTGACCGGATTGTACAACGGTTGGGCGGGATGCGAAAACAGGGGCGGCCGGGAATGCCAGAGCGACAAGCTACATGCGGAAGACGCCGTAGCGCGGGGGGCCGTCGCTGAGGAAGTCGGCGTTGTGGGCCACAGACAGGCCGATGCTCAGGGCCATGCGCGTGTCGCGCGGGTCGAGGATGCCGTCGTCCCACAGGCGGGCCGTGGCGTAGTAGGGAGACGACTCTTTCTCGAACTTCTGCCGGGTCATCATCTCCATCATGGCGATCTGGTTGGCGTCCGGCTCCTGGCCGCGCTTGCGAGCCTGCTCAGCCTGGACAATGCCCAGCACGCCGGCCGCCTGCTCGCCGCCCATGACGGCCACCCGGCTGTTGGGCCACGCCCACAGGAAGCATGGATCGAGGGCGCGGCCGCACATGGCGTAGTTGCCGGCCCCGTAGGAGCCGCCGACGATCACGGTGAATTGCGGCACGGTCGACGTGGCGACGGCGTTGAGCATCTTGCTGCCATGCTTGATGATGCCCTCGCGTTCGTGCTTCGTGCCCACCATGAAGCCGGTGATGTTTTGCAGATAGATCAGGGGCGTGCGCGTCTGGTTACATAGCTGGATGAACTGGGTGGCCTTGTTGGCGCTTTCGGAGAAGAGGACGCCGTTGTTGCCCAGGATGCCCACCGGCCAGCCGTCAAGGTGGGCATGACCGCAAACGAGCGTCGAGCCGTAGTCGGGCTTGAACTCGAAGAAGCGCGAGCCGTCGACCAGCCGGATGATGATCTCGCGCACGTCGTAGGGGATGCGCGGGTCGGCGGGGATGATGCCCAGCAGTTCGTCGGGATCGTAGGCGGGCGACTCAGGCGCGGCGCGGCGAGCCAGGCTGGCGGCGGGTTTGGACTGAGCCAAGTGAGACACGATCAGGCGGCCGAGACGCAGAGCGCCGGCGTCGTCCTCGGCGATGTAATCGCTGACGCCGGAGACGCGGGTGTGCATCTCCGCTCCGCCCAGCGTTTCGTCGTTGGTCTCTTCGTTGATGGCCATCTTCACCAGTGGCGGCCCGCCCAGATAGACGGCGGCCTGGTTACGCACCATGACCACGTAGTCGCTCATGCCGGGGACGTAGGCCCCGCCGGCGGTCGACGAGCCGAAGACGAGCGCCACCTGGGGGATGCCCGCGGCCGACAGGCGGGCCTGGTTGGCGAAGGTCCGGCCGCCAAGGATGAACACCTCGTCCTGGTAGAGCAGGTTAGCCCCGGCCGACTCGACCAGCGAGATGCACGGCAGCCGGTTCTCGAAGGCGATCTGCTGGGCGCGCAACGTCTTTTGCAACGTCATCGGATAGACCGCGCCGCCCTTGACCGTGGCGTCGTTGGCGAAGATGAGACATTCCACACCGCTGACCCGGCCGATGCCGGTGATCTGCGACGCGGCCGGGGACTCGCCGTTGTACATTTCCTCGGCCGCCAGCGGCGACAACTCCAGGAACGGCGTGACCGGGTCCAGCAGCATTTCCACCCGCTCGCGCGGCAACAGCTTGCCCGCCGCGCGGAACTTGCGCTCGCCGCGTTCGCCGCCGCCAACGCGCGCCCGGGTTTGCCGCTCATTCAGCTCATCGATCAACGCCAGCATCGCCTCACGATTGGCGCGATAGTCATCGGAGCGGGGGGAGAGGGCGGATTTAGCGGCTGGCATCGGGGAAGAGTCAGATATTAATATGATTGCCGTTTAGCGAACGCAAGGGCTTTCTGGAGTCTTGATTATGGATATGTGCCTCGCGACAGGCAAGGGCAATTGATCGAATGCTGTTCATTATGGTCTCAGGCCACGTGCCGTTGAATCTCGGCAAGGATGTCAGCCTCGCTTTGCTGCGCGTGATACAGATCCCAACGCAATTGCAGATTCATCCAGAAGCCGGCGCTCATACCAAAGAAGCGCGCCAATCGCAAAGCTGTGGCTGGAGTTACGCCCCGCTTGCCGTTGATGATCTCGTTAATCCGTTGGTATGGCACATGAATGGCATCTGCCAGTTCGCGTTGTGTCAACCCCATTGGATTGAGAAATTCCTCAAGCAGCATCTCGCCGGGATGGGTTGGGGGCCTGTTGGTAGGTATGCGGACCATGATCGCTTTTCCTTTAATGATAATCGACGATTTCTACATCATAGGGACCGTTATCTCGCCATATAAAGCAAATCCGATATCGTTCGTTGAGCCGAATGCTGTACTGGCCTTGCCGATCACCCTTTAGCGTTTCCAGTCGATTGCCGGGGGGAAATCGTAACTCTTCCAGAGATTCGACCGAATCCAGTTGATCCAGCTTCCGGGCAGCTACGCGCCATAATTGCTTTGGGCATGCGCGGCGCGCGGCAGCGGAATTGATTCCGTTGAAAATATCTTCGGCCGCCTCATTCAGGAAGCTGCGGATCATGATAGCATGATAGCACGGAACTCATGCTAGCGCAATGGAAGTTGCAACATCTCTCGGGCCTCACTCACCGACGCTACCTCGCCCCCCACCAGTCGCACCAACTCGGCCGCCTTGGCCACCAGCTCGCCGTTCGAGCCGGCCAGCTGTCCCGGAGCGATGTAGAGATTGTCCTCCAACCCGACGCGGACGTTGCCGCCGAGCGATATCGCCGCGGCCGCCAGCGGCCATTGCCGCGCGCCTATGCCGATCACCTGCCAATGCGCGCCCGCCGGCAGCGCGTCCACCTGCTGTACCAGGTTCTTCGTCGTGCCGGGGATGCCGCCCAGCACGCCCATGACCAGGCTGAACTGGAGGGGCGGCCGCAGCACGCCCATATCGATCAGCGGCGCGGCGTTGTGGATGTGACCGGTGTCGAAGCATTCCATCTCCGGCCGCGTGCCGGCGGCGTTCATCGCTTCCAGGAAGTAGCGGATGTCGCCGAACGGGTTGGCGAAGACATGGTCGTGGTAGAACGCCTTCTGCTTGGACGAATAGATAGCGTAGTTCATGCTGCCCATGTTGAGAGCGGCCATGTCAGGGCGCAGGGCGGTGATGTGGGCCACGCGCTCCTCGCGCGCGACGCCGACCGCGCCGGTGGAGTAGTTGATGATTACGTCGGGGCAGCGGGCGCGAACGGCGGCATCGATGCGGGCGTACGTATCGACGTCGTAGGCCGGGCGGCCGTCATCTTGCCGGGCGTGGATATGGACGATGGCCGCGCCCGCCTCCACACTGCGTCGTGCTTCCTCGGCGATCTCCTCCGGCGTGTAGGGGATGGCTGGAGACTGTTGTCGGGTGGTCAGCACGCCGGTCAGGGCGGCGGTGAGGATGGTTTTGGTCATGGGCTATTCCTTTGGCCGAGATTCAATCACAAATTATCAGCGGTTCATATCTGTTTTCACGCGAGTGATTGAACCGGCTTTGCCGCAATGTTATGGTATATTCCCGGAGAATCAAATTATGTCATACAAAATTGATGAGCAACTGGGCCCCTTATATATCCTGCACTTCTATGAAGAGCACATGCCTCTCGAAGATGTCAAACAGTTATTTGCTCGAGTCGACGAGCTGCTGGCCCGAGAGGGAAAGTTTGGGGTGGTAATGCATTATAAATTCGACGAAGCCCACCGCGACGACGATAACTTCGATAAGGATTTTGAGGGAGAACTGGATGGCCACGATCATGATTATGACCATGACCATGACCATGGCGATCACAAACACAAGCACGAACCGGGCGCTGCCAAGCTACAAAAGGCGTGGTTAGTCGCTAACCGAGAGCGATTTTCACAGGACTGCGTGGGTATGGCTATCGTCAGCGCCAACAGCAAGTTCGTCTCCTTCTACGCGCCGCTGGCGAACAAGATTATCAGCCGCATGTACCGTTGCCCCGGTGCGATGTTCGGCGATCTGGACAAGGGGCTGGCGTGGGTGCAGGCCAGAATGCCTCAGACGACTGAATGAGCCGGTGACGGGCTGCGAGCGATAGAGTTCGCTCTAATTCTCATAATTTTTTCACAACATGCGGCGCCTCCGCGGCCTCTGTGATGGTCTCGCGTGTTATAATCCGCAGGTTCGAAACCATCCCATCGCAACAAAGAGGGACCATGAACGCAGATAACAACACCCCCAAGCCTGCCAAGACGTCCGATGGATTCACAGCCGAGGAACGCGCGGCAAT
>WBZO01003181.1_pt1 | contig 19712 bp, 19 predicted proteins | sample 5204261 | NCBI WGS metagenome assembly WBZO01 (sample SAMN12412400, study PRJNA552823) | activated sludge metagenome | isolation source: activated sludge from anammox sidestream of wastewater treatment plant... | place: USA: North Carolina | collected 2017-09
TGCCGGGGCCCCCGTTCCCGACAACCAGAACATCATGACGGCGGGCCCACGCGGGCCCGTCCTCCTGCAAGACGTCTGGTTCCTCGAGAAGCTCGCGCACTTCGATCGCGAGGTCATCCCCGAGCGCCGCATGCACGCCAAGGGCTCCGGCGCCTTCGGCACCTTCACCGTCACGCACGACATCACGAAGTACACGCGCGCGAAGCTCTTCTCGGCCGTAGGCAAGAAGACCGAGCTCTTCGTGCGCTTCTCGACGGTCGCCGGCGAGCGAGGTGCGGCGGACGCCGAGCGCGACATCCGCGGCGCGGCCATCAAGTTCTACACGGAGGAGGGCAACTGGGACCTCGTCGGCAACAACACTCCGGTGTTCTTCCTGCGCGACCCGCTCAAGTTTCCCGATCTGAACCACGCCGTGAAGCGCGACCCGCGGACGAACCTCCGCAGCGCGAGGAACAACTGGGACTTCTGGACGTCTCTGCCGGAGGCGCTCCACCAGATCACGATCACGATGAGCGATCGTGGCATCCCGGCGAGCTACCGGCACATGCACCTGTTCGGCAGCCACACGTTCAGCTTCATCAACGCGAAGAACGAGCGCTACTGGGTGAAGTTCCACTTCCACACGCAGCAGGGGATCAAGAACCTCACCGACGCCGAGGCCGAAGCGCTCATCGGCAAGGACCGCGAGAGTCACCAGCGCGACCTCTACGAGGCCATCGAGCGCGGCGACTTCCCGAAGTGGAAGATGTTCGTCCAGGTGATGCCGGAGAAGGACGCGGCCAAGTGCCCGTACAACCCGTTCGACCTCACCAAGGTCTGGTCGCACCGGGACTACCCGCTCATCGAGGTGGGCGTCCTCGAGCTCGACAAGAACCCGGCGAACTACCACGCCGAGGTGGAGCAGGCCGCCTTCAACCCGGCCAACGTCGTTCCAGGCATCGGCTTCTCGCCCGACAAGATGCTCCAGGGCCGCCTCTTCTCCTATGGCGATGCGCAGCGCTACCGGCTCGGCGTCAACCACGGGCAGATCCCGGTGAACGCGCCGCGGTGCCCGTTCCACAGCTACCACCGCGACGGCGCGATGCGCGTCGACGGCAACCAGGGAAGCACCCTCGGCTACGAGCCGAACAGCTACGGCGAGTGGCAGGAGCAACCGGACTTCCGCGAGCCGCCGCTCGCCCTCGAAGGCGCGGCCGACCACCACAGCCACCGCGTCGACGACGACTACTACTCGCAGCCGCGCGCGCTCTTCCGGCTCATGACCCCCGCGCAGAGGCAAGCCTTGTTCGACAACACGGTCCGCGCGATGGGGGACGCGCCGAAGGAGATCAAGCTCCGGCACATCGGCAACTGCATGAAGGCCGATCAGGCGTACGGCGAGGGCGTTGCCAACGCGCTCGGGATCCCCCTTGCCGAAGTCCACCAATGAGCGCCAGGGAGAAGGACATGAACATCGACATCGGCATCGACGCGAACAAGCGACAGGAGATCGCGGGCGGTCTGTCCCGCGTCCTCGCGGACACGTACACCCTCTACCTCAAGACGCATAACTTCCACTGGAACGTCACCGGTCCGATGTTCCAGACGCTTCACCTCATGTTCGAGGCGCACTACAACGAGCTCGCTCTCGCCGTGGACCTCGTCGCCGAGCGGATCCGCGCCCTCGGCTTCCCCGCGCCAGGTACGTACAGGCAGTTCAGCGAGCTGTCGGCGATCAAGGAAGAGGACGGCGTGCCGAAGGCCCAGGAGATGATCAAGAAGCTCGTCGAGGGACACGAGACCGTCGCGCGCACGGCCCGCCAGGTCTTCAAGATCGCGGAGAGCGTGAGCGACCAGCCGACGTGCGACCTGCTCACCCAGCGCATGCAGGTCCACGAGAAGACGGCGTGGATGCTTCGGAGCTTGCTCGAGTGAAGGTCGGAACGGAGCGCGCGGAGATGGCCTTCGCCGGTGTCAGTGGGCCGCGGCGAGCTTCGCGAGCACGTCCATCGCCGTGTCGATCTCGTCGTCGGTGACGTACGGCGCCGGCCCGAGGCGCAGCATCGAGCCGCGGGCGTCCGCATAGATCCCCTCGCGCCGGAGCGCCTCGACGAGCAGAGCCGCGCGAGGGGTCTCGAGGGCGACGAAGCCGCCGCGCGCCGCGGCCTCGAGCGGCGTCGCCACCGTGACCGACGGGATCGCCTGCGCGGCGCGGATGATGCGCTCCGTCTGCGCGAGCGAGCAGGCGCGCAGGCGCGGCAGGTCGAGCGCCTGCGCACGCGCGAAGCGGGTCACCGCCACGGCGCGATGGAAGCTCGCCGGGTCGAAGGTGCTCCCGGCGAAGGACGAGGCGCCGTCCTCGGCATAGCCGACCGGGCGCGCGTGATCCCGCGGCGCGTCGAGCTCCTCGAACCCGGCGAACCATCCCGTGTAGACGGGGCGGAGCCCGGCGCGCGGGGGAACGCGGAGGAAGCACGTGCCCTCGCCCCACTGGGCGTACTTGTAGCCGCCCGCCACGAGGAAGACCGCGTCGCCGCCGACGTCGTCGAGCGAGAAGGGGACGACGTGCCACGCGTGGTACGCGTCGACGAGCACGTGCGCGCCTCGCTTGGCGGCGGCCTCGGCGACGGCGCGGAGGCCCGGCACGATCGTCGACGTCTCGAAGAGCACGCTCGAGACGAGGACCGCCGCGGTCGTGTCGCGCACCTCTGCGGCGAGGCGCTCGGCGAGCGTGTCTGCGGGCCTCGCGTCGACCCAGCTGATCGAGACGCCCTCCTCGCCCAGGCGGCGGAGCTGGCGGTGCATCGAGTGGAACTCGCCCGTGGTCGTGACGAGGTGCGGCCTCGCCCGGAGGTCGAGCGCGGAGAGGAACCGCGCGACGAGCTCGTGGGTGTTCGAGGCGAACGCGATCTCGCCCCGGCGCGCGCCGATGCGCTCGGCGATGTAGTCCCTGAGCTCGTCCTGGATCGCGAAGACGCGTCCCCACTTGTCGTCGACGTGGCGCGCCGCGTCCACGAACGCCTCGTCCTGGCCGGCCCGCGCCACGTCGGGCCACGCCTGGTGAGAGTGCCCGGTGAGCAGGATGCGCCGCGGCGCCCCCGGCGGGACGGTCAAGAACTGCGTGTAGTGTGCACGCAACGCACGGGGGTCGATCGGGGCCGGCGCCACGGGTGGCTTTCTACCACGAGGCGAACGTCGGGCTACTCGATGACGTCCACCCGAGACGCCGCGCGTCGGGTAGGTTGGGCGAAGCCGCGTGGAGGCGGCGCCCCCGATGAACATCCACGACCTCCTGCGCCCCGGCGCGTCCATCGACCTCGACGCGGTCTCCTCGCTGCTCGACGGCCTCCGTCACGAGGCGCGCGTCGAGGTCGTTCGGTCGTTGTCGGCGAAGGAGCAGGCCGCCCTGTTCGATGCAGCGGCGGGCCATCGCAAGATCACGGTCGACGACTTCGTGCCGGCGTCCCTGCCCGACCTCGCGCCGGTCGTGCACTGGGGCAAGAACTCGCTCCCCGCCTTCACGCATTTCCAGAAGGTGTTCTGCAGGCCGGACGACCCCGCGGCGCGGAGCGCGGGCGAGGTGTGGGGCTACAACGAGCAGGCGATGAAGACGTTCACGGGGCCGGGCTACTTCGTCGCCTACGATGTCGAAGGCGGCGAGGTCCTCATCGACTACACGCGGGTCCCGCCGCGCGGCGCGCCGGGATGGCCCAGGGTGCTGCCGAACTCCGCCCGCTTGAGCCGCTTCATCTACAACGGCACGAAGGACCTCATGCGGGGCGTGAGCCGACACGTCACCATCGGCCGGGCGAGCCGGGGCGCCGAGCCGATGCCGAACTGGTTCGTGCTCTGCCGGCAGGATCCCGGCGACGCTGCGTGATGCACGACGGGCGTCCTCGTCAGTTCTCCTTCTCGGCGTCGCACGCGTCGGCATACCCGTTCCACGCCTCGTAGTAGGGCCACGCCGCGGCGTTGCAGGCTTCGAGATCGGCCACGAGCTTCTTGCACGCGGCGACCTCGGCCGGATCGGTCGAGGGAGAGGCGACCGGCTCGCAGTAGCCGAAGAAGCTGCAGTACTTCGGCTCGCCGGGCGCGTCGCCGCCGATGTCGATGATGCTGATGTTGGCCTCTTTCCACTGGCGTCTCGCCTTCGCCGCCTTCGCCTCGTCGCAGCAGGCGAGGAGCGCGGTCGCGCTGCAGAAGCTCGTGAGCGACTGAACGAACGTGGCGCCCGAGGCGGCGTAGGTGTTCGGGCATCCCGTCGCGCCATAGCCGGTGCACAGCTTCGTCACCGTCGCCGTGGTGCACGCCCCGAGCGGAGGCGCGCTCGGATCCCCGGCGACGTACGGGTCGCACGAGAACGCGCCGCCGCCGCCCGCGTCGCTCGGCGGCGACGACGGCGAGCTCGGCGCGCCGGCGTCGCGCGGACAGTCCTCCGCGCTCACGTCGATCTCGCCGACGTCGAGGCACGTCTCGGGCGCCGTGCAGTCGCCCGGGTTGTTCGGCATCGTCCCGCGGAAGGTCGTCCGGCCGATGCGCACGTTGGCCGGGAACGCCTGGGCGCCGCGCACGCAGAAGGAGCCGTCGGCCGCGGCGTTGTCCCGGGAGGACAGGCCGTACGGCCCCGACTGCACGACGCGGCGGCCGCCGCACGTCTTGCCCGGCGTCGGCTTCGCGCGGCCCTTCACGCAGGCCGTGCGGACGCTCTGGTCGCAGTTCCAGAAGCCGAAATCGCGGATCGCCGGCAAGGCTCCGAGATCGGGCGACGGTCCGAGCTTCGTCCACGCGCCGCTTCCGCCGAGGCGATAGACCGCGAAGGGATCGGCGTCGGGGATGCTCGCCGGAGGGGCGCCGCCGAGCTGGATCCCGAAGCCGCCCGCGGGCATGTCGCTCCCCGGCGCGGGCTCGACATAGAGCATCCCCGCGGACCGGAGCTGCGTGCTCGCGGGCGCGCCCTCCTCCTCCAGCGGGATGCCGCCCTCCACGTCGATGCCGGCGACGTAGAACGTCCCCTTCGCTCCCGGCGGCGCGGTGAGCGTCATCGGCTGCGCAGCGGTGCCGACGTCGACGCGTCCGAGGGCCGCGTCGAAGACCTTCACGGCCGGGACGCGAAGCGGCAGCTCGTAGTCGCTCACGTCCGCCTTCGTCCTGACGATGCCCATCGTCGGCGCGTGGGCGATCGCGCCGTTCGCGGAGCGCTCCGGCAGCACCACGACGACGAGGCGGGGCGCGGGCGTCGGGATCGCGAGCTCGAACGATCCGTCGGCGGCGGTCCGGACGGCCTCGAGCGTGCGGGGATCGACGTGGATCGGATCGTCGACGCGCTCGGCGGTCACGTACATGCCGGCGACCGGCTTGCCGTCGTAGTCCGTCACCGTGCCGTAGACCGTGAGCGCGGACGCGCCTCCGCCTCCTCCGCCCCCGCAGCTCGTCTCGAGGACGACCGACGCGGAGGCCAACAGGAGAAGACGAAGGACGGTTCGCACGCGCATCGAACGATCGTCGCCGGTACGGGCTCGTCATCGGAATCCCCCATCCAGGGGGTGCTCGGTCCGAGGCTCGGAGCCGCCGGCCGGAGGTCTTTCCGCATCGATCCGCACGAGCGCAAGAATTCTTGCGACCGGGCGCGCGCCGGTGGCTCTACGGAGGACAAGGAGCCCCCATGCCGCGACGCCATCGTGTCTTCGTCTTTTCGCCTGCTCTTGCGGCCGGGTGCATGCTGGCGGCCGTCGCCTGCGATCCCGGAGACGGCGACGAGGGGGTGGAGAGCCAGGAGAGCGGGTACACCACGATCGCCGAAGGATCGCCCGAGGCGCTGGGCGTCCTCCGCGTCGCGAACGAGGCCTCGCCCCAGGAGCTCCGCGGGCCGGCGGGGATCGCGAGCCACATCGCCGACAACATCGTCGCCGTTCGCCTGGGGGACGACGGCGCTTCGGGCACGCCGGACGACGTCGTCTTCACGACGCTCGCGGAGCTCGATCGCGTGCCCTTCGTGACCGCGAGCACGATCGACGCGCTCCTCCTCTACGCCAAGTCGCGGGGGCTCGTGGTGCGCCCCGGGACGTCGGGCGGCGCGCCGGGAACGTGGACCGTCGTGCCTCCGCAGGCCGGGTGGCCGAGGGGCTCGCGCTGGACGGACGCGGCCGTGTGGGTCGACGGCAGCGGCGTCCTCCGCGTCGCGTCGAGCGCGGCGCGCTACGAGCCGAAGGCCGATCTCGTCTTTCCGACCCCGCTCCCTGCTTCGTGGTCCGGCGCGCTCTACCAGCCGGTGCTGGGGACCGGGCCGACGGGGGCCCTCGCCCTCGCGTACAACTATCGATCGAGCGGCTACCCGAGCGGCGGCATCGCCTCCGCGGCGGCCTGGGACCGGACGACGCGCACGTGGAGCGCCGTGACCACCGACGGCCTCGAGCTCCGGCGCACGGCGGCCGTCGTCTGGGCGGGCGATCGCTGGGTGGCGATCCTCGGCAGCCCCGCCGGCAACGGCACGATCCGCGCGCAGACCTGGAAGCCCGGCGAGGCCGCCTGGACGACGGCCGCGAAGCTCACGCATCCCGCGGTCGGGAGGATCAACGGCGTCTACTGGACCGGCAGCGAGGTCCTCGTGTGGGGAGCCGGGGCGCCGCTCCACTTCGATCCGGTCGCGTCGACGTGGCGCGTCGGCCCCGCGCCCGCGCGTGCGTTCGTGCCGCTGGGCTACGGCGCGGCCTGGGACGGCGCCCGCCTCGTGTCCGTGATGGACCGCGCGGCTTACGATCCGGTCACCGGAACCTGGGCCCCGATCTCCGCCATCGGCGCGCCGCCCGACTGCGCAGGCAGCGTCGTGGCGAAGGTCGGGGGCAAGATCGTCGTCTGGGGAGGCTCGGCGCGCAACGTCGCGTTCGGCTCGTCCGGCGGGACTGGCTACCGGGAGGTCCTCTGCTCGTACCCCGGAGCGGTCTACGACCTCACGAAGGACACGTGGACCGCGATGGCTCCCGCTCCGTACGCCATCCGCACGGGGAGCCTCTTCGCGACCGACGGGACGATGCTCTGGGTCGGCGGCGGGCGCGACGGAGTGACCTCGGCCAGCTCGACATCGCTCGGAGTGACCAGCGGATCGGACATGATCTACGTGCCCTGAGCCTTCTCGCAGAGGGCCCCGGAAGATTCTTACTTGACTGACCGGGTTGGTCAGTTATTCTGGGGCATGGCTCGCACGCGCCCGCACGATCGCTTCGAGCAGCTCATTCGCGCTGCCACCGAGGTGTTCCTGGCGTCGGGCGGGTTCCGCCGCGCGCAGATCGGCGACGTCGCCGAGGCGATGGGCGTGGCCAAGGGCACCGTCTACCTGTACGTCGAGTCGAAGGAGGCGCTCTTCGACCTCGTGATCCGCTACGCGGACCACCCGGAGCTCGAGGAGCCGGCGCTCCCCGTGAAGACGCCGGAGCCGGGCGCGACCCTCGAGTACCTCCGCCGCCTCATCGCGCGCGAGGCGGCGTTCCCGGCGCTCACCGCCGCGGAGAAGCGAGCGGCGCCGAAGACGACGATGGCCGACGAGGTCTCCGCGATCGTCGACGAGATCTACGACGTGCTCGGCCGCCACCGCACGGCCATCCGCCTCATCGGGGCGAGCGCGCACGACCTCCCCGAGCTCGCCGAGCTCTGGTTCCGCCACACCCGGAGCGGCCTCAACCGCCGGCTCGAGCGCTATCTCGCGCGTCGCACGGCCGAGGGGTTCTTGCGCCCGATGCCCGACGGCGTCGCGGCGGCGCGCCTGATCTCGGAGCTCGTCCACTGGTTCGCGGTGGTGAGGCACTTCGATCGCCACCCGGACCGCATCGACGACGACGTGGCCAAGACGACCGTGCGCGTCGCCGTCCTGCGGACGCTGCTCTCGCCCGAACATCTGCCCTGACGGAGACAAAGGACATGTACGACCTCAAGATCGTGGGTGGCACGCTCGTCGACGGTACGGGCAAGGAGCGATACGCCGGTGACATCGGCATCAAGGACGGTGTCATCGCGGCCGTCGGCAAGTGCGAGGAAGGCGCGCACGAGACCTTCGATGCGCGCGGGGCGATCGTCACGCCCGGCTTCACGGACGTCCACACGCACTACGACGGGCAGATCTCGTGGGACGAAGAGCTCGCGCCGTCGCTCTGCCACGGCGTCACCACCGCGGTGATGGGCAGCTGCGGCGTCGGCTTCGCGCCGGTCCGCCCCGTCCATCACGAGAAGCTGATCCAGCTCATGGAGGGCGTCGAGGACATCCCGGGATCGGCGCTCGCCGAGGGCATCAAGTGGGGATGGGAGTCGTTCCCCGAGTACATGGACGCGCTCGACCGCATGCCCCACGCGATCGATTTCCTCGCGCAGGTCCCGCACGACGCGCTGCGCGTCTACGTGATGGGCGATCGCGCCGTGGCCGAGACGCCGGCCTCGGAGAAGGACATCGCCGAGATGCGCCGCCTGCTCCGCGAGGCGCTCGAGGCGGGCGCGTGCGGCTTCAGCACGGGCCGCAGCGACAACCACCGGAGCGTGCACGGCGAGTGGACGCCCGCGTCCGAGGCGGCCGGTGAGGAGCTCGCCGGCATCGCGCAGGCGTTCGTGGGGCTCGGCCACGGCGTGCTCCAGGCCGTGAGCGACTTCGACATCCTGCACGGCGACGAGCACTTCGATCGCGAGTGGGGCGTCATCGAGCAGATGCTCGCGGCCGCGGGCGGACGACCGATGAGCGTGTCGACGATGCAGCGCGATCATTCCTTCAACCAGTGGCGGTGGATCCTCGAGCGCGCCTCGCGGTGCGTGGAGAAGGGCTTCGACGTGCGCTGCCAGGTCGCGCCCCGCGGCATCGGCGTGATGCTCGGGCTCACGGCGACGTTCCACCCGTTCATGGGCTTCCCGAGCTACAAGGCGCTGAGCCACCTCCCGCTCGACGTGCGCGTGGCGAAGATGCGCGACCCCGAGGTGAAGGCGCGCATGATCCGCGAGAAGAGCGAGCCGGTCGCGGGCGACGGGAGCAAGCTGCCTCCGCTCGCCGACTTCTTCCTCGCGAACCTCGACATGGTGTCGATGCGCCTCTTCCGCCTCGGCGAGCGCCCGAACTACGAGCCCTCGATCCAGGAGAGCTTCGCCGCCGAGGCCTCGCGCAAGAACGTCCCGGTCCTCGACGTCATCTACGACGCGCTCCTCGAGAACGACGGCAAGGCCCTCGTCTACTTCCCCGTCTACAACTACGCGGGCGGAAACCTCGACACGGTGCGCGAGATGCTCACGCACCCGCTGGCCATCCCGGGCCTCGGTGATGCGGGGGCGCACGTCGGCACCGTCTGCGACGCGAGCTTCCCGACGTTCGCGATGGCCCACTGGGCGCGCGATCGCAAGGAGGGACGGCTCCCGCTCGAGCGCGTGGTGCAGATGCACGCGCACGATACGGCGCGCTACATCGGGCTGCGCGACCGAGGCACGCTCGCGGCGGGGCAGCGCGCGGACATCAACGTCATCGACTTCGATCGCCTGAGCCTCCGCCACCCGCGGATGCAGAAGGACCTGCCCGGCGGAGGCCAGCGCCTCGTCCAGGAGGCGGACGGCTACATCGCCACGTTCGTGAAGGGCGAGGCCGTGGCACGCGGCGGCAAGCTGACCGGCGCGCGACCCGGACGTCTCGTCCGCGCAGGGCGCTGACGCGATCTGTTGGCTCGCTCGCGCCGTGCGGGCATCATCGAGCCATGACGACGCCGCAGAAGCTCGCCTGCCCGACGTGCGGTGCTCCGCTGCCGGCCGATGCCGAGCACCGGGCGACGACGTGTCCGTTCTGCGGCGCGGTCGCGGCGCCGGCGCCTCGCGTCATCGAGCGCGTGGTCGAGCGCATCGTCGTCGCGCAGGCGGAGGCGTCGTCGCCGTCGACCGGTGGACCGTGCTGCCCGCGCTGCGCGCGCGTGCTCGAGGACGTGCGCTCGGGCGCGAAGGTGGTCGGTGTCTGCACGCGCTGCGGCGGAGTCTGGATCGACAAGGAGACGACCGACTACCTCACACGGGTCAGCGATCCCGATCTCGAGCTCGCGGTCCGGCGCGCCGTCGGGATCATCACCGGACCGCCGATGGGCACGAGGCAGGTCGCCCTCTCGTGCCCCGTCTGCGCCGACGCGACGCGCCGCGTGGAGATCGCGAACACGGTGAACGGCGTCGACGTCTGCGATGCGCACGGGACCTGGTTCGATCGCGACGAGCTCGAGATGTTCGTGAAGAGCCACGTCGACGCGCGGGCCGGAGAGATCGACGGCGACGACCTGCGCGCGGCGGGCGTGGAGGGCGGGTTCTTCTCGAAGGTGTTCCGCTCGCTGTTCGGGGGCGAGGCCTGAGCATGTACCGCCGCACGACGCGCGAGACCACGCTTGCCTCGCTCCCGCGCCCCATCGCGGAGGCGCTCTCCACGCATGCGTCCTCCCATCAGATCGAGCTCGGCGGCGTTCGCTGCTGGGTCACCCACAGCGAGAACCCTCCGGCCGACGGGTTCTTCGGCAAGCTGCTCGGCCGGCGCGCGAACCCGGTGGATCCGGATGCGGAGCACGACACCGTGCTCGTGCTGCATCCGACCCATGTGCTCGTCGCGACCTCGGGCGCGAGACGCGGGACATCGGTCCTCTCGCTCCCGCTGGCGCAGGCGTCGCTGACGCGCGGGAGCGCGATCGCGGCGAGGATGGGCGTCGCCGGACCGAACGACGGCTTCACGCTGTCCGGCTTCCCGGGCGACGAGGGACGGCCGGGCACGTACTTCGTCGGGCTCGGCTCCGGTCCGAGCGGCGAGGAATGCGCGCGCGCCGTCGAAGACGCGATCCGCGTGCGGAAGAACCCGCGCTGAACGCGAGCTCGACCGTCGCCGCCGGAGGGGCAGGGATCTTGCTCGGCCGGCGACATGCGTTGCGACCAAGCTCGATTCGCTCTCGTGCTCACGATCATCGCTTGCGGTGCGCTCGTCACGGCCTGCGAGAAGAAGAAGGAAGAACCGAAGGCTCAGGAGACCACGGGCGCCACGCTGACGCCGCCGTCCGGAACGCTGCCGGTCACGGAGGCAGCGCGCAAGGAAGCCGCCGACATTTTCGCCTCGCGGTGCGCGACGTGCCACGGCCCGACGGGTGAAGGGAACGGTCCGGCGTCCCAGGGGCTCACGCCGAAGCCGCGCAACTTCCACGACGCCGACTGGCAGAAGAGCGTGAACGACGCGCACATCGACAAGATCATCGAGTACGGCGGCGCTGCGGTCGGCAAGAGCCCGGCCATGCCGCCGAACCCGGACCTCGTCAGCAAGCCCGAGGTCGTGGCCGCGCTCCGCGAGCACATCCGCAGCCTGAAGACGCAGTAGCTCTGCGAACGTCGTCGCATTGCGAGGGGGGAGGGCGGGACCATGCGTTCGTCATCTTCGAAGGCCCGCGCCATCGCGGTGGTGGCCGGCATCGCGAGCATCACGCTCGCGGGGGTTGCGTGCTCGCGGAGAGGCGGCGGGCCCGGGTCGGTGACCGGCACGTCGACGCTCGATCTGATGAAGGCGCGCGGCCTGACCGAGGCCGACGTGTCGGCGGCGCTGAAGACGTACACGCCTTCGGGGAAGAAGGACGAGTACCTCACGTTCGCCGGCGGCGGCCATGGCGGCTTCATGATGATCATCGGCGTGCCCAGCATGCGCATCCTGCGGCACATCGCGGTCTTCTCGCCCGAGTCCTGGCAGGGGTACGGCTACGGCGATCAGTCGGACAAGGTCCTCGCGGAGGGCGACCGGCACAATCACAAGCTCACGTGGGGCGACTCGCACCATCCGGCGCTCAGCGAGAGCAAGGGCGACTACGACGGCGAGTACCTGTTCATCAACGACAAGGCGAATCCGCGCATCGCCGTCGTGGATCTGAAGCACATGGTCACGACCCAGATCGTGACCAGCGGGCTCATCGAGAGCGAGCACGGCGCGGCGTTCGTCACGCCGAACACCGAGTACGTCATCGAGAGCACGCAGTACCCGGCGCCGCTCGGCGGCAGGTACGCGCCGATCGAGAAGTACGATACCGACTATCGCGGCGCGGTCATCTTCTGGAAGTTCGATCGCGCGAAGGGACGCATCGATCCGGAGCGCTCGTTCGCGATCGAGCTGCCGCCGTACATGCAGGACCTCTCGGACGCCGGCAAGCTCGACAGCGACGGCTGGGCGTTCATCAACTCGTTCAATACCGAGCGCGCCTACGGCGGCGACAAGGAGGGGAAGCCGCCGCTCGAGTCCGGCGCCTCGAAGAACGACATGGACTACCTGCACGTCATCAACTGGCGGCAGGCGGAGCAGGTCGCGCAGGCGCCGGGCAAGACGAAGACGATCGCGGGCATGAGGACGATCCCGCTCGATACCGCGGTGAACGAGGGGCTCCTCCATTTCGTGCCCGAGCCGAAGAGCCCTCACGGATGCGACGTGACCCCGGACGGCAGGGACATCGTCGTCGCCGGCAAGCTCGACACGCACGCGACGGTCTACAGCTTCGCGAACATCAAGAAGCTGATCGACGACAAGAAGTTCGAGGCGAAGGACCCGTACGGCGTGCCGATCCTCCCCTTCGCCGAGTCGATCCGCGGCCAGACCGAGCTCGGTCTGGGACCGCTCCACACGCAGTTCGACGACAAGGGCAACGCCTACACGTCGATGTTCCTCGAGTCGGCCGTCGCGAAGTGGTCGGTCAAGGACCTGAAGCTGATCGAGAAGGTGCCGGTCCACTACAACATCGGTCACCTCGTCAGCGCCGAGGGCGACACGGTCAACCCCGACGGCAAGTACCTCATCGCGATGAACAAGTGGTCGATCGACCGCTTCGACAACGTCGGGCCGCTGCTCCCGCAGAACTTCCAGCTCGTCGATCTGGCCGCGCCGAAGATGAGGGTGCTCTACGACATGCCGATCGGCCTGGGCGAGCCGCACTACGCGCAGATGATCAAGGCCGACAAGATCCACCCCGAGCAGGTCTACAAGCCGGCCGGCATCGACCCCTACACCGGGCAGCGGGATCCGTTCGCCGTCGAGGGTGGGCAGGAGCGCATCGAGCGGAGGCCGGACGGCGTCCACGTGTTCATGACCGAGGTGCGCAGCCATCTCACGCCCGACATCGTCCGCGTGAAGCAGGGCGAGACCGTGCACTTCCACATCACCAACGTCGAGCAGGCGCTCGATGCGACGCATGGGTTCGCGCTCGACTCCTACAACGTCAACCTCAGCCTCGAGCCGGGCAAGCACTCGAACGTCACCCTCGTCGCCGACCAGCCGGGGGTGTTCCCGATGTACTGCACCGAGTTCTGCTCCGCCCTGCACCTGGAGATGGCCGGGTACTTCCTGGTGGAGCCGAAGTGACGCGCGGCGCGTGGAGCGGTCTCGCCCTGTGCGTCGTCGCCCTCGCCGCCGGCGCGTCTGCGCGTGCGCGGGCACCGCGCGCGCCTGCGGTGCAGGCTCCCGCGCGTGCCGCGCCTCCTCGCCCCGCTTCGTGCCGCGTGCTGTCGCCGGCAGACGATCTGCAGGCGGCGATCGACGCGGCGGACGCGGGGACCACGTTGTGCCTGGAGCCCGGTACGTATCCGGGCCCCGTCCGGATCGATCGCGGCATCGGGCTCTGGGGGCCGCGCGAGGCCATCGTCCGCTCGAGCGGGGTCGGGACGACCGTCTCGATGACCGGCGCCGGCTGCAAGCTGCTCGGGCTCACGATCCAGGGCAGCGGCGACCGCTTCGACATCACCGACGCGGGGGTGAACCTCTCGCTCGCCGAGGACGTGCGGGTCGAAGGCGTCCACGTCGTGCGAGCGACGTTCGGCATCGTCGTCGAGCGCTCGAAGCGGGTGGCGGTGCAAGACTGCGAGATCGTCGGCCGCGCGGAGCTGAGCATCGGCATGCGTGGCGACGCCATCCGGCTCTGGGAGACGGAGGACTCCACCGTGGCGGGCAACGTCGTGACGGACAGCCGCGACGTCGTCGTGTGGTACTCGCCGCGCAACCACCTCGAGGGCAACCGCGTCGAGCGCAGCCGCTACGGCACGCACCTCATGTACAGCCGCGACAGCGTCGTCGTGCGCAACCGCTATGCGTACAACGAGGTCGGCGTCTTCGTGATGTACAGCCGCGGCATCACCGTCGACGACAACCTCATGGCCGGCGCGACCGGCCCCGCGGGGATGGGCCTCGGCCTCAAGGAGTCGGGCAACGTCGTCGCGCGGGGCAATCGCTTCATCCAGGACGACGTCGCCGTCTACGTCGACACGTCTCCGCTGCAGCCGGGCGATTTCGACGTGCTCGAGGGGAACGACTTTCGCTTGAACCAGACGGCGATCGTCTTCCACGCGAGCCCGCGCGCCACGCGCATCACGGCGAACAGCTTCCGGGACAACGCCACGCAGGTCCGGGTCGACGGCGAGGGCGACGCGCTCGGCATCGACTGGGACGGCAACGAGTGGGACGACTACCGCGGCTACGATCTCGATCGCGACGGCACGGGCGACGTGCCGTACGAGGTCCGCAGCCTGGCGGACGACCTCACCGCGCGTCATCCGTCGCTCGCGTTCTTCGACGGCTCACCGGTGCTCGCGCTCGTCGAGGCCGCGGGCCGCGTCGTGCCGCTGCTCGAGCCGCGCACGATCTTGCGTGATCGCCGGCCCCGCATGCACCCCTTGCCGCTCGGACGGGACGATGCGAGTTGAGCTCCGTGGCGCCGAGAAGCGCTTCGGCGACGTCGTCGCGCTGCGCGACGTGACGCTCACCATCGCGTCCGGCGCGAAGGTCGGGCTCGTCGGTCCGAACGGGTCGGGCAAGTCGACGCTGCTGCGCGTGCTGATGGGAATCCTCCGTGCCGACGGCGAGGTCCGCCTCGACGGCCTGCATCCCATCCTCGATCGCGACGCGCTCGCCGCGAGGATCGAGTACGTCCCGCAGATCGCGCCGCAGCTCGCCGCGCCGGTGCGCGACGTCGTGCGCACCATCGCCGGCGTGCGCGGCATCGGCCTCGATGCCGTCGCGCGGACGGCGGAGAGGCTGGATCTCCGCCTCGAGGACATCGCGGACCGGCCCTTCCGCGGGCTGTCCGGGGGGACGCGCCAGAAGCTCCTCATTGCCCTCGCCCTGGCCGCCCCTTGTTCGCTCCTCGTGCTCGACGAGCCGACGGCGAGCCTCGATGCCGAGGCCCGCGAGCGCTTCTTCCGCCTCTTCTCCGAGGTCGCCGGCGGAGCGACGCTCCTGCTCTCGTCGCATCGGATCGAGGAGATGCGTCACCTCGTCGATCACGTCGTCGCGCTGAACGAGGGGCGGCTCGTCTATGACGGCTCCGCGACGGCGTACCTCGAAGAGAAAGCCGTGTCGGTGCTCCAGGTGTGCGTCGCCGACACGAGCGCGCGGCCGTGGCTCCTGGGGCGAGGATTCAGCGCCGGGGCGGACGGCTGGTTCGCGCGGACCGTGACCCACGCGGAGAAGGTGGAGCTGTTGCCGGAGCTCGCCGTCGGTCTCGGCTCCGAGCTGCGCGACATCCACATCCAGGAGCTCGAGAAGGTCGATGGGATCGAGCCGGGGAGGGGGCGATGACGAAGACGACTTCACGTGTGCTGACGGTGACCGTCCTCGCAGCGGTCATGATCGTGCTGATGATGGTCGTCGCGCGCCTCCAGCGGCCGCCGAGCGGCCCGGTCCCGATCGCGTACGACCGCGAGCAGTGCGCGGAGTGCCGCATGCTCGTGAGCGAGCCCGCGTTCGCCGCACAGATCCAGACGCGCGACGGGAGGGTGCTGGACTTCGACGATCCGGGCTGCCTCATCAGGTACGAGGAGACGCGCCATCCGGACGAGCACGCCGTCTACTTCCACGAGCTGCGCGGCGATCGCTGGCTGCCCAAGGAGCGCACCGTCTTCGTCTCCGTCGACCACTCGCCGATGGGCTACGGCCTCGGCGCCGCCGAGGTCGGAACGCCCGGCGCGATCTCGTTCGAGGAGGCGCGCGCGAGGGTGCTCGCCCGCGGCCGCGGCGGCCACGCCGCGGGGCCGGCGCCGGGAGCGCGCCCGTGAGATCGAGGGCCGCCGTCGTCGCCGTCGCGCGGCTCGATTTCGCCGAGCTGCTCCGCTCGCGGTGGCTCGCGTTCTGCGTGGGCGTCTACGTGCTGCTCGCGGGGATCTTCGTGTTCGTCGCCATGCGCGAGTCGACGGTGCTCGGGTTCACCGGCATGGGGCGCGTGCTGCTCTCGTTCATCCACGTGCTCGTGCTGTTCCTTCCGCTCCTGGCCCTCACCGGGACGACGCAGGCGCTCGGGCGTGCGCGCGACGAGGGCGCGCTCGAGCTGCTCCTCACCCAGCCGATCTCGCGCCGCGCGTACTTCGTCGGCGTCACCGTCGTGCGCTATCTCGTGCTGATCGTCCCGCTCGTCGTGCTCGTCCTGCTCATGGGCGTGCTGGGCATGCTCGTCTTCGGCGAGGACGTGCCGTGGCGCTTCGTCGTCAAGGCGCTCGCGATCAGCGCGGCGCTGCTCTGGGCGTTCGTCGGCCTCGGGCTCGCCGTCTCGACCGGCGTTCGCAACCAGACGAAGGCGATGATGTACGGCCTCTTGCTCTGGGCGCTCGGCATCGCGCTGCTCGACTTCGCGCTGGTCGGGATGATGCTCGCGTGGCGCCTCGACGCCCGGGCGGTCTTCCTCCTCGCGGCGCTCAATCCCGTCGAGTCGGCGCGCATCGCCCTCCTCTCGACGGCGCAGCCGGATCTCGGTGTGCTCGGGCCGGTCGGGTTCTTCATGACGACGCGCATCGGCGCGGGGGCGCTCCTCGCGCTCGGCATCGGCTGGCCCGCCGCGGTGGGCTCGGGCGCATTCGCCGTCGCGGCTCGGCGCTTCTGCAGGGACGACGTGATCTGACGGACGGGAGAGCACCATGGAGAAGAGGAAAGGGATCCACTGGTTCTACCAACTGCTCGAGCAGCCCCTCTTCACCCGGGAGAGGATCGTGCTCGCGCTGCTCGTGCCGCTGCTCCTCATGGCGTTCCTGTTCCCGCTCTGGCGGATCAGCATGGAGGCCCCGCAGTACCCGAACGGGCTCTCGATGGACATCTTCCCGCACACGATCGTCGGCGGGCACGGCGGATCCGACATCGCCGAGATCAACATCCTGAACCACTACATCGGCATGAAGAAGATCGACCGTGCCGCGCTCACCGATCTCGGCTGGATGCCGTTCGCGATCGGCGCGCTCGCGGTGCTCGCGCTGCGCGTCGCGGTGATCGGCAACGTGCGCATGCTCGTCGACCTGATGGTGATCACGCTCTACGTCTGCATCTTCGCGTTCGCGCGCTTCGTGTACATGCTCTACACGTACGGCCACGAGCTCGATCCGACCGCTCCGGTCAAGGTGCCGGGCTTCACGCCGGCCCTGTTCGGGACCAAGCAGATCGCGAACTTCACGACGCACAGCTACCCGCAGCTCGGCGCGGTCGCGGTGGCTCTCTTCGCGGCGGGGGTCGTCCTCGTCGCCCTGTGGCACGTGGTGGCGAGCCGGCGAAGGGGCGCGCGCGCGCCCGAGTCGTTCGCTCCGGTCGGCGAGGAGGCGGCGCCGTCGCCGGCCTGACGAACGGCGGTTCGTCAGCTGCGCAGCCCCCGGGCGAGGCCCTCGAGCTGCGCGCGGCCTGCCCGCTCCGCGAACGGCTGGACCAGCGGTCGCACGAGCGGGGCGAGCGCGCCGGACCACGTCTCGATCGATCGCACGAAGGTGCCTCCGTCGGCGCGCCGCTCGAAGACGAAGCGGTGCTCGGCGAACAGCACGCCGCGCGTCCCGCCGGTCCAGGTGATCTCGCGCCCGCGGTCGGCCACGGTCACCGTCAGCACCGTCGGGATGGCGAACCCGACACGTACGCGTGCACGATCGCCGGCTCGCAACGGAGCGTCCGGCGTCCGTGACGGCCGGAACGAGCGCGGCATCCACTTGCGCCATGACCGCGCGTCGGCGAGCCGGTCCCAGACCGCGTCCGGCGGATGATCGTACGCTCGTTCGGCTTCGGCGACGAAGGACATGGGGGGCATGGTGCTCGTATGCCCTCGCCGTCGCAAGGGCGTGCGTTCGGACGGAGGATCATCGACGATGAGGGGATGACGCCGCGCCTCGTCGCCGCCTTCGCCGTCGTGGTCCTCGCCGGGTGCAGCTCGAGCAGCAGCTCGAGCGAGGAGAAGCTCGCCTTCCGCGATACGAAGGGTCGGCAGTGCACGACGCAGCGCTTCCCGCCCACGGCGACGTGCGACTCGCCCCCGGCGCCGACGAACGGGTGCGCGGCGGGCTCGACGCCGTGCTTCCTCGTCTCGACCGGGCAGCTGCGGGGCGAGGACGGCGGCGTCTCCGGGCCGTACTTCGTGCGCAACTGCGACGGGTGCTGCAAGGACGGTGCGAACAGCTCGAGCACGACGACCGCCGACTGCGTGCCCCTCGTGTGCACGAGCAACGCGGACTGCGCGGGCGAGTCGACCGCGACGTGCGTCGACGGTCAGTGTCGCGCGGCACGCTGAGATCATTTCGGCGCGACGCCGAGCTTGCCGTGACAACCCACGCACGTCGCGTACACGTCGGCGAAGGCCTTCTTGCGCGCGTTCGTGTCTGCCGCCGCGTGCGCTTTTTCCCCGAGCGCGTGAGCGCGCTTCGCGAGCTCGACGACCTCCGGGGGGACGCTCTTCTGGCCCGCGATCGCCTCGGGCGCGAGCGGAGCGTCGGTGAACACCTCCGCTCCCTTCGTCCAGGCCTCCTGCGACGGCCCGACGAGACCGTCCCAGAGGCGATCGGTCGCCCAGTGGTGGCGCGCCATGTGCGGCTTCGCGCCGGAGCCGGGGGCAGGGGGCTCGCCGACCGCGAGCTTCGGCGAGCCGAGCTTCTCGTGGCATGCGGCGCAAGCTGCCCCCACGTCGGCGAGGGCGGCCGCGCCTGCGTCGATCGTCTTCGCGTCGCGCGCACGCTTTGCGGCCGCGCGCATCGCGTCGAGGTTGGACTTCCAGGCGTCGCTCAGGTTCTCCGAGAGCTCCTTGTCGGAGAGCGTGGCCGCCGCCGCGCGGAACGCCTCGAGGTCGCCCGCGATGAGCGCGCTGCGCATCTTCGCGGAGGACGCGAAGTGCTCGCCCATCTTCGTCTCGACGGTGGGGGTCCACTGGCCGTGGGGCGCCGCGCTCGGTGGCGGGGCAACGGGCGCGCTCGAGACCGTCGGCTGCGACGATGGCGGAGGCGGCTCCGATCGACGATCGCATCCGAGCGCGGTGACGACGGCGGTCATGGCGGCGAGGCAGAACGGAGTTCGCGGGCTCATGCCGCGGGCTCAGCAAGAAGCGGACCGCGAGCGCAGTGGAGGAGCGGCACGGATGTTGGTTCCGATCCGATGCGTGCTCCGTCGCGTGGTGCTCGTCCTGCTCGCCGTCCTGCTCGCCATCGCGGCCGGGCCTGCGCTGGCGAGCGTCGAGACGGGCGTGAGAGGTGATGCCGGCGCATGCGGTCCCTCGGCGGCCTGCCCGCTCGACGAGGACGTCTCCGCGAGCTCGCCCGCTCCTCCGGAGGCCGCGGCGGCGCGCGTGCAGCTCGTCTTCTTCTGGGGGATAGGGTGCCCTCACTGCGAGGAGGCCAAGCCCTTCCTCGACGCGCTCGTGAAGGAGGAGCCGCGCCTCTCGGTCGAATCGGTCGAGGTGCGCCGCGACCCCGAGGGGCGCCGCCGCTTCCTCGAGGCGATGAAGCGCCTCGGCGCGACG
>WBZO01003182.1_pt1 | contig 19709 bp, 11 predicted proteins | sample 5204261 | NCBI WGS metagenome assembly WBZO01 (sample SAMN12412400, study PRJNA552823) | activated sludge metagenome | isolation source: activated sludge from anammox sidestream of wastewater treatment plant... | place: USA: North Carolina | collected 2017-09
GTGGAGTTGTGACTATCGTGATGGCCCGCCCCGCGTCGTTCATTCGCACACAGCCAGATTGCCAGTTCGCTGGCTATTTTGCGTTTTACTTTTATACGGGCGACATAGCACAGGCGGGCGTTAGCGACTGACGGGGATCCGGACAACCACTTCCAGACAGGGAAATCAGGCGCAGGAGCTAACGCTCCTGCGCTTTTTTGTTACTTTATCGAATTTACCAGAAAGGAATTGTTTTCATGAAACCTGCCCTGGCCTGTCGAGGAGTACGCGGCGCAGTGCTGGCAGACGCCGATACCGCTGAGGCGATCCACAGCGCCGCCCGTGAGTTGCTCGACGCCATGATCAGCGCCAACAACATTGCCGAAGAAGATGTCGCCAGCGTGATCTTCACCAGCACGCCAGACCTGACAGCCGCCTACCCGGCTACGGCGGCTCGCCAGTTGGGCTGGCACGATGCCGCGCTCCTGGGCGCTGTAGAGATACAACCCCCCAATTCGCCCGGCCGGTGCATCCGCGTGCTCATCCACTGGAACACGTCCCTCCCCCAGAAGGATATCCAGCATATCTACATCCGGGGGGCAGAACGCCTGCGCCCGGATCGCGCCGACGCCGGGCGCGATCCGCAGAGTGATGCAGGAAACCGGTAGATTACTGCGCCATTTGGACATTTCGTTCCGTAGAAGGAGAAGCTGATGATGATTATCGTGATGAAGGTTGGAGCCAGCGCCAAAGAAATTTCCGCCGTGCTCTCCCGGGTGAAGAAATACGGGTATGAAGCACACCTAAGCGATGGTCAGGAACGCACAATCATCGGGATTGTAGGGGATGGCAATGTCCGCGACTACCGCGAGCAGTTCGAGCTGATGGAAGGTGTGGAGCGGACTGTGCCCGTCAGCCATCCTTACAAGCTGGCCAGCCGCGAGTTCCATGCCACCAATACTCTGGTGCCGTTGAACGGCAATCGGGTCGGCGACACGAAGGTACTCGTCATCGCCGGGCCATGTTCCGTTGAAAGCCGCGAGCAAATCCTGGAGACAGCCCACGCCGTCAAGGAAGCCGGGGCCACCGCTCTGCGCGGCGGCGCCTTCAAGCCGCGCTCCTCGCCATACGCCTTCCAGGGTCTGGGGGAAGAAGGGCTGCGCTACCTGGCCGAAGCGCGGGAACAGACCGGACTGCCGATCGTGACCGAGGTGATGGATACGACCATGGTCCCTCTGGTCTGCGATTACGCCGATGTGCTCCAGATCGGCGCGCGCAACATGCAGAACTACGCCCTGTTGCACGCCGTAGGTAAAGCCCAGCACACCGTCCTTCTGAAGCGCGGTATCAGCAGCACGATGGAAGAACTGCTGATGTCCGCCGAATATATCCTCAGCCACGGCAATACCCGCGTCATGTTATGCGAGCGGGGCATCCGCACCTTCGAGCGTTATACGCGCAACACCTTCGATATCAACGCCATCCCTGTCCTTAAAGAGCGTACTCACCTGCCCATCATCGCCGATCCAAGCCACGCTACCGGCCACTGGCAGTATGTGGAATCAATGGCCAAAGCGGCCGTAGCCGCCGGCGCGGATGGCATCATTGTTGAGGTACATCCCAGGCCCGAAGAAGCTGTCTCCGACGGCATGCAGTCCCTGACGCTGGAGCGATTCGCCGACATGATGAAGGCGCTCCGGCGCGTGGCCGAAGCGGTTGATCGCACTGTATGAGCCATTCACTCCGACAGCAAACGGTGGCCATCGTCGGGCTGGGGCTGATGGGCGGGTCGATCGCGCTGGCATTGCGCGACCGGGTGGCCCATCTGGTGGGCGTAGACCCGGATCAGGGGACGCTCGCCTATGCTCAGAAAAAGGGGATTATTGACAGCGGCACTCAGGACCTGAAGGCAGGCGTCAAAGATGCGCAGACGGTGATTCTGGCCGCGCCGGTCCAGGTGATCCTGGATATGGTGCGCAGCCGAATCGGCAGTTACCTGCGCGCCAACACCCTGCTGATTGATATTGGCAGCACTAAAGCGCAAATCTGCGCCGCCATGGGCAGCCTGCCGATCAGCATCCTGGCGATGGGGGGCCACCCCATGTGCGGCAAGGAGCGCAGCGGAATCGACTCCGCTGATGCTGATCTGTACAGAGGACGCCCTTTCGTTCTGTGCGCTCCCCGCCGCTCTACACCGGCCGCCCGTCTCAGGGCGCTGGAACTGGTGACCGCTCTTGGCGCAGTCCCCATTGAGATGGACGCCGAGCGTCATGATCAGTTGGTGGCCGGGATCAGCCACCTGCCCTATCTGCTCAGCGCGGCATTCGTGCACACGGTTGAGGGCGAATCAGAGACCGATCCCATGATCTGGGAACTGGCCGCCGGGGGCTTCCGGGATACTTCGCGGCTCGCCGCAAGCGACGTGCGCATGATGACGGATATCATCAGCACCAATTCAGCGGCCATCGCCCGGTCGCTGGCTCTCTTTCGCGTGCAGCTTGCCCTGCTGGAAGTCGCCCTGGTTTCTCAGGATCAGGCGCAACTGGAAACGATGCTGCAAGCGGCACATAACGCCCGTGTGATGTGGGCTGAGCAGCACCAGACCTGATCGCTACCCGGTGAAAGTGAGGAATATGCGCACCCTGTACCTATCTGATCCGGATATCCTCCATATTGAGTCAGGCTCCCCCCTGCGCGGGCTTGCCTCCGTCCCCGGCGACAAGAGCATCAGCCACCGCGTCGTGATCTTCGGGGCGCTGGCGGAAGGGGCAAGCCACGTCACTGGCTGGCTCTCTGCCGGTGATACGCGCGCGTCGCTCAAGGCGATACAGGCGCTGGGTATCCCGGTCGAACGCCACGATGACACAACGCTAACTATCCACGGGGGTCAGTTTCGAGCGCCCGCCAGCGCCTTGAATCTGGTCAACACAGGGACTGGCATCCGCCTGCTGGCCGGGATCATGGCCGGTCAGCCGTTCCCCGTCACGCTGGATGGCTCCGAGCAGCTCCGCCGCCGCCCGATGCGTCGGGTCACCGCCCCCCTGCGCGAAATGGGGGCCGCGGTGACCGACCGGGACGGCCTGCTCCCGCTTCACTTCGAGCCATCTCACCTGCGCGGCATTCGCTATGAGCTGCCGGTTGCCAGCGCCCAGGTCAAGAGCGCGCTGCTGCTGGCGGCCCTGTTCGCCGAGGGACCGACAACCGTGCTGGAGCCAGGCCCGAGCCGCGACCACACCGAGCGCCTGCTCAGCGCGATGGGGGCCGGGCTTATCATTGCTGGCGGGGGCGTGACGCTGACCCCCGGGCGCTCGCTAAACCCAATCGCGCTGGCCGTGCCCGGCGACTTCTCATCGGCGGCCTTTCTCATCGTCGCCAGCACCATTGTGGCGGACAGCCAGGTTACGCTGGAGAATGTCAGCATCAACCCTACGCGCACGGGGCTGCTGGACGTTTTGAAATCAATGGGCGCCAACATTCAGGTGGAGGAAACCGGATACGCTGGTGGCGATCCAGTTGGACGTCTCATGGTACAATCGGCCCCGCTGGGAGAGGCCGACATCTCCGGCGAGACCGTTGTGCGCATGATTGACGAATTTCCGGCCTTTATGATCGCGGCGCTATGCGCCGACGGAAATGTAACCGTCCGTGAGGCCAGGGAACTCCGCGTCAAGGAAACCGATCGTATCAGCATCATGGCCGGTGAGCTGCGCAAGATGGGCGCGGTGATCCTCGAACAGGAGGACGGCTTCACTATCCAGGGTCCGCAGAAACTGACGGGAGCCGTGGTAAACGGGCATGACGATCACCGGGTAGCTATGAGTCTCGCCGTTGCCGGGCTGGTGGCCGCGGGCAGGACAACCGTTTGCGGCGCTGGCTGCGTGGCCGATTCCTTCCCCGGTTTCGCCCGGACGCTGGCGCAGCTAGGAGTAAACGTACAGTGACTGCCCACAGTATCACGCGCGTGGGGTTGGTCGGCTGGCCGGTGGAGCACAGCCTCAGCCCGACCATGTTCAACGCCCTGTTTGAAGCACTGGATATGCCCTGGAACTACGAAACCTTCGCGGTAGAGCCGGCTGATCTGGCCGGTATGGTGAGTCTTCTGCATGAGCAGGGCGTGCGCGGCTTCAATGTAACTGTGCCGCATAAGCGGAACATCATCAGCCTGCTGGACAGTATCAGGCCCGAAGCGCGCGTCATCGGCGCCGTGAACACAGTCATCCCGATGGACGGCGATACAGCCCGCTGGCAGGGGACTAACACCGATATCATCGGCTTCCACCAGGATATCAGCTCGCTGATGGAGCCTCCAGAACAGGGTTCATATGCCCTGATTCTGGGCGCAGGAGGGGCGGCCCGCGCGGCGGCTTACGTACTGGCGCGTACAGGGTACCGGCTCTTCATTGTGTCGCGCGATCCTGCCCGCGGCCTGGAGCTGATCCGCGACATCCAGAGCGGCCTGGCCGCGTCCGGCGCTGGAGAAGCCGATTCGTTCGGCTCCACCCAGTGGCGAATGCAGATGCGCACCATCCCCTGGGAGCGTCTGGGGCAAATTAAGGCGGATATCCGCCTGGTTGTGAACTGCACGCCGGTAGGGCTGTGGCCTGATGTAAATAGCTCCCCCTGGCCTGAAGAAGTGCCCCTCCCTCCGCTGGCGACAGTCTATGATATGGTCTACCGGCCGCAGGAAACCCGATTGATGCAGCAGGCCCGGGCCGCCGGACTGCCCGCGTTCAATGGGCTGGGCATGCTTGTACAGCAGGGAGCGGCCGCCTTCGAACTCTGGACCGGCAAGCCCGCCCGCACCGATATTATGTTAGCCGCCGCACAGCGAGTCCTGAACCATGACTGACACACGTCTCCGCCTTCTGACCGCGGGGGAATCGCATGGCCCCCTGCTCACCGGCATCCTGGAAGGGATGCCCGCCGGGCTTACCCTCATCCCCGAAGACATCACCCGCGAACTGGCCCGCCGCCAGACTGGCTATGGCAGCGGCGGGCGGATGCAGATTGAACAGGATCGGGCGCATATCACCGGCGGCGTCATGGCCGGGCAAACCACCGGAGCACCGATCAGCCTGATCATCGGCAATCGGGACTGGAAGAACTGGGCAGAGAAGGATATCACGCCCCTCACCACGCCGCGCCCTGGCCATGCCGATCTGACCGGCGCGATCAAGTACCGCTATGATGATCTTCGCCCGGCCCTGGAACGCGCCAGCGCACGAGAAACTGCGGTCCGCGTGGCGGCGGGCGCTATCTGCAAGAGGCTGCTGGCCGAGTTCGGCATCCTCGTCGGGGGGTACGTGACCCAGATCGGGAATGTCAGCGCCGATCTGCCGCCCGATCTCGATTATCCGGCGCGCTTCGAGCTGGCCGAAGCGAGCGATGTCCGCTGTCCGGACGCCGCGGCGAGCGAAGCCATGCGCGCGGCAATCCGGCAGGCCAAAATCGATCGCGACACCCTCGGCGGCATCTTCGAGATTGTGGCGCTGGGACTGCCGCCGGGCCTGGGCAGCCATGTCCACTACGACCGCCGGTTGACCGGCCGTCTGCTGGGAGTCATGGGCAGCATCCCCTCAATTAAAGGCGCTGAAATCGGCGCTGCCTTCCAGAACACGACTCGTCCGGGGACCGCGGTGCACGACGAGATCGCCGCCCGGGACGGCCTGCTGCGCCGCCGGACCGATCGCGGCGGCGGACTGGAAGGAGGGATTACGACGGGCGAGCCGCTCATTGTCCGCGCGGCTATGAAGCCGATCAGCACAACGCTAACCCCCCTCGGCACGGTTGATCTGGCTACGGGCGAGCCGGGCCAGACTGTGTACGAACGCTCCGATTTCTGCGCCGTCCCGCGCGCTGTCGTGGTTGGCGAAGCAATGGTTGCCTTCGTGCTGGCGGATGCCCTGCTAGAGAAGCTGGGCGGCGATCATGTGACAGAGTTACAGGAGCGCTTTGCGCAGCTCCGCCAGGGCCGTCTGGACGAGCTGACGATGCGCAATGAGCCGTGGCGTTTCGGCTACGACTGGCCGGCCGATTTTGACTGGGAATTCTGAGGCGGGATGAACCTGATACTGACCGGCTTCATGGGGACCGGCAAGAGCACCGCCGGACGGCTGGTGGCAGAACGTCTGTGCCGCCCGTTCATAGATGTGGATGTCGAGATCGAACGGCGCACGGGGCGAAGCATTCCGCAGCTATTCGCCGAAGAAGGTGAGGCGACTTTCCGGGCGCTAGAGCGGGCGCTGTGTCAGGAGCTGGCCGAAGCGCGCGAGCTGGTGATTGCAACTGGCGGAGGCGCGCTGGTGGACCCGGTCAGCCGTGAAGCCATGATGCGGACCGGTTTTGTGATCTGCCTGACCGCCTCACCGGAGAATCTCCTGGCGCGTTTGCAGCACGACACGGGCCGCCCTCTGTTGCAGGCGCCCGATCCAGCCGCCCGCCTGCGCGCACTTCTGGAGGCGCGCGCCGCTTCCTACGCCGCCTTACCTCACCATCTCAATACAGACAGCCTGACACCTGAGCAGGTCGCAGAGGCGATTCTAACCCTATGGCACACACGCTCCACGTAAAAGCACCCGACGCCGGCTATGATATTCTGTTCGAGCCGGGGGCGTTGCGCCGGCTGCCTGCGATTCTCAACGCGTACAGCCTGCCGGGGCGCGCCGTCATCGGGACCAATACGACCGTCCTCCCCCTTTATGGGCGCGCACTGGCGTCCCTCCTGTCGGACGCCGCGGTGGTAGCTATCCAGGATGGCGAGCAGTACAAGACGCTGGATACGCTGGCCGCGCTTTATGCCGATCTAACCCGCGCCGGGCTGGACCGAAGCGGGCTGCTGATCGCGCTGGGCGGCGGCGTGGTCGGGGACACTGTCGGCTTCGCCGCGGCAACCTATATGCGGGGCGTCCGTCTGGTGCAGATTCCGACCACCCTGCTGTCTATGGTCGATTCCAGCGTGGGCGGCAAGACCGGTGTCGATCTGCCGCAGGGCAAAAATCTGGTCGGGGCCTTCAAGCAGCCGGAACTTGTCATCATCGACACCGAGGTCCTGCCGACACTTCCCGATATCGAATGGCGGTGCGGGCTGGCGGAAGTGATCAAGCACGGCCTGCTCGCTGACCCGACCCTGCTCGACCCGGAATTGCTGCGGCGCGAAAAGGCGGCTGAATTCCTGCCACGCGCTGTCTCCGTCAAGGTGCGTATCGTGGAACAGGACCCGTTTGAGAAGGATGTCCGCGCCCATCTGAATCTGGGCCATACCTTCGCCCATGCTCTGGAGCAGGTCAGCGGCTACTCCTGGAAGCACGGCGAGGCGGTGGCGGTGGGAATGGTAGCGGCTGTCCGGCTGTCGGCTGCGCTGGCGCTGTGCGAGCCGGACCTCCCCGGCCAACTGGAATCGCTGCTGGCGAAGGTAGGCCTTCCGGTGCGCTTTCCACCCTACCCCCCAGAACGTCTGTGGGAGGCAATGGCGACTGACAAAAAGCGGCAGCGCGGAAAGACGCGGTTCGTCCTCTTGAAGGGCATCGGAAAACCCCTTATTATGGAAGATGTCGCGCGTGAGGCGGTGCTGTCTGTTCTGACGGAGTTGACCGACCGGTGAGCATCGAATTCCTGATCCTGCACGGCCCTAATCTGAATTTGCTCGGTGAGCGCGAACCGGAGGTCTACGGTCCGCTGACGCTGGATGACATCAACGATCGCCTCAGTCAGCATGCCGCCACCCGCCAGATCAGCTTGCGCATCCAGCAGTCCAACCACGAAGGTGTCCTGATCGATACACTGCATCTCGCCCGCAACTGGGCATCCGGGGTCATCATCAATCCCGGCGCCTATACCCATACATCGATCGCTCTGCGGGATGCTATCGCCAGCATCGATCTGCCCGTTGTCGAGGTCCATCTCAGCAATATCCACGCCCGTGAGGAATTCCGGCATCGGTCCATGCTGGCCGGCGTCTGCCTGGGGCAGATCAGCGGTTTCGGCTGGCGCAGTTACGTGCTGGGGATGGACGCCCTGCTGGGACATCTCGGCCGCCTGGCCGAATAGTCATTGCGTGTGGCGAGGTTCCGCCTTGCGCCGTATTAGCGTCTATCCTGCACCTGCCAGCGGATTTCGCTTTCACCCGTCTGGCGGTTGATCCAGCGCGCCAGCACAAACAGAAAATCCGAGAGCCGGTTGAGGTACACAATAGCCGCCGGATTGACCGTCTCGACATGCTGGAGGGCCACACACGATCGCTCAGCGCGGCGGCATACTGTGCGGGCCACATGCAGCATAGCCGCTGGCCCGGCCCCGCCGGGCAGGATGAACTGGCGCAGCGGCTCCAGGTCCTGTTCCATTTGATCGATTGCTCTTTCCAGGGCCTCAGCCGCGCCCGGCTCGATCCGGACAACTCGCGCCGATGAGGCGTCGGAGGGCGTAGCCAGATCCGCCCCGAGGTAGAATAGATCGTGCTGCACGGCCTCCAGCCATTGTCGGGCCACAACAGGCAGCTCACAGGTCCGGACCATGCCCAGCCAGGCATTCAGCTCATCTACCGTCCCGTAAGCCTCTACCCGGATATGATCTTTAGGTACGCGCTGGCCTCCAAATAGGGCCGTATCTCCGGAATCGCCGGTTCTGGTGTAAATTTTCATGAGGAAGTCCTGTAAAGTATGCCGGGCGATAACTATACGAGAAGACTGGCAGATATGCCAACAGTCAATCAGAATCGAATCAGTCGCGTCACGATGATCGTGCTGAACGACGTTATTCACGACAGCCGGGTACGGCGCGAAGCAGACGCGCTGGCAGGCGCCGGTTACGACGTAACTATAATCGGGACACAACGAATATGCGACAGGCTGCCGGATACAGAATCGTTCGCAGGGTGGACGCTGATCCGATACTGTTACGGGAGCGGGCTGGAGCGGCTGCGCAGGTACCGCGCGCTGGCTCCGCTGCGCCACCTGTGGCAGGCCGCCGGCCTGATCCGCTTCTTGCGCCGGCAGATGCCCGCCATCTGGCACGCTCACGACTTCCCGGCGCTGCTGCTTGTGACGGCGGCCCGGCTGGGGAAGCGCCGCCCCGGAAAGCTGGTTTACGATTCGCATGAGCTGTACTTCCAGCGGGAGGATGTTTCGCGTCGGGGCCGGGGGCGCTGCTGGCGGCGGATCGGCGCGACTCTGGAGCGCAGGCTGGCCCGCCGGGCCGATCTCCTGCTGACGACAAGTCCCGGCTTCGCCGCGTTTCTCTCGCACGCCTGGTCAGTCCCCCCTCCGGTCGTCGTGCTGAACGGCGCCATCCTTCCGGATGACACGCCTCCGCTGGAGCGGCCTCCCGGCGCGCGGCTATGGCTGGTACATACAGGCTATCTGCTGGAGCGCGGGCGCCTGCTGGAACAAATCCTATCCGGCCTGACCCGGACTGCCCCCGACGTCCACCTGACCTTTCTCGGTGAAGGGCCATCGGAGGCACGCCTGCGTTCCCTCAGCAATGAGCTTGTCCTCAGCGAACGGGTGCACTTCGTCCCACTGACGCCGCCGGAAAAGGTCAGCGCCGCCATCCGGGGCGCCGATGCCGCTGTAATCGCGTTCGATCCGCGTCCGCCGGGGTATGCGCTCACCCTCCCCAACAAGCTATTCGAGGCGATTGCCGCCGGGTGTCCGGTCCTGGCTCATCGAACTCCGGGTCTGGAAGCGTTCCTGAAGGAATATCCGGTTGGCGTCCTGTGGGACAGCAGCGATCCGGCCAGCTTCCCCGCAGCGCTCAGCCAGTTGGCCGCTGATTCCAGCCGCGCCAGATGGCAGTCCATCCTTCAGGCTACCCAGCAAATAGTGGGGTGGGACGCCCAGGCGGCGCGGCTGGCAGATGCATACAGCCGGATCGCGCCGGAAGAATGATAGTTGCCACCAGAACCAACCTTCACTGAATTTTCACAACTTAGCAACAAAATAGTACAATGAGTACTTGCCCTTTTGGTAGAGAGACCATGATAATGATAATGAGTGGGCATGCGCCTGCTCATGGTTTCTTGACATATCCATCCTGGGGTGCGCTCAGGGTTATGGCAGGTTGGCTTAGTGCTGCGGGGGAATGAATATGGCGAACAAGCGGCGGCGGACTGTACTGACTCTGGCCTTCATCCTGTGGATGATTTTGAGCAACTTCAACTTCCCGGTTTCCCAGCTCTCTCCGCAGCCAGCCGCTGCCGAAGCCGCCGACCCCGCACCGGAAATGGCGGCGGACCGGCCCGATGGCTCCCGTTCTCAATATCCTGGCTTCTGCCCGAATGACGACGCCTACAACCATATCCGCGTTCAGATCACGCAGATCGCCGCTAACTCCACTATTTTTGGCAACCAGGTTGTCAATGCTCCCAATACCGGCTCTCTGCTCCAGGTGATCCCTGGCGAGGTCGTCACTATCACGGTACGGCTGACCAACGACCATACGGAAACACTGACCACGGTCCAGGGCGAGCTGGTCATGAATGTCGATGGATCATCTCCGCAGACTCTTACTCCGACCTGGACGAACTGGACCGGGCGCACCGGGCCGGGAGATACCTTCAGCGGCTCGCTGGCCCAGGGGGCTTTTGTTGAAGGTCAGGTGCAGTACACGGCCCGGGCTTCTGATCCTACCACCGTCAACTACCGCTGGTATGCCTGGGGCTACTACAGCTCCGATGGGCGCTGCGACACCGATACGGCCGACAAGCGCCCTGCCAGCGATATGCGCTTCATGGTGCTCGGTCCCCATATTACCGTGGACGTGAGCGCCCCTCCGGCGGTAGAAGTGGGCAACCTGATCACCTGGACGCTCACCATCACCAACCAGCGCGCGCTGGCCACAGATATTAATTACGCCAACGATATATTCTTCGAGACCACCACCTATGGTCAGTGCACCCCTAACCCGGGCGGGACTACAATCGAGAGTCTGCTCTCAACGCTGTCACTTCCGGCTACGATAGGGGCCACGGCCACGGCCACGTTCTCCTGTACGATGCTGGCCGGGTACCCCGATCCGGTCGTCAATACCGTTCGGGTAGGGGCAACGGCGGCCGGGCTGCCGCTGGAATTTCTTGACAGCGCTACGACGGAAAAATCGGAAGCATCGATCAAGGTTATGAAGTTCGCCAATGTGACCGAAGCCGGCGTTGGCGACACCATCATCTACACTATCCGCGTGGAAAACGACGGCAACACGGACTTGAACAATGTCACGGTTGTCGATACGCTGACCGGCCTCCTGACCGACGTGCCGCGCACAATGACCCCCGGCCAGGTCTACCAGCAGAATGTCAGTTATGTTGTCAAAGACACCGATGCGGATCCGATCATCAATATCGTGACGGCCATCGGCGTCTCGCCACGGGGGGCGACAGTTGGCAGCAACTTCAGCGCAAGTGTGGACAAAAAGAACCCGGCGCTTGACCTGACAATGACAGCATCGCCCACCGCCGCGACCGTCGGAAGCCCTGTCACCTACGACTTCCAGGTGCGAAATACCAGCACAGAAGGTCTGGTGAATGTCCGGGTTAACTTCCCGCTGTGCGGCGGCAATGTCCCCCTCAATCGCACCTCCCTGCCCGCCGGTGAGATCGCCACCGGATCGTGCGTTTACACGATCCAGGCAACCGATCCAGACCCGCTTGGCTTCACTCCGCAGACTACGGCAACCGCCTCGGCAGTCACGCCCCAGGGGTCTACGATCACTGATTCAGCCTCCGTTTTCGTCGATATCCTCAGCACCAACCTGCGGGTCACTCTGACTGCCGATCGCCAGACTGCGCTGCGTGGCGACACCATTGTCTATACCGTATCGATCTCCAACCTGACCGCGAGCGCGGTGACTATCAACACGATCACGAGCAATCTGCTCGGCAATATCGGCGCCACGCCGCAGACTCTTCAGGCTACAGGCCAGCCTGGCGCAACTTACAACTTCACGGTGCAGTATACGGTCAGCGGCAGCGACCCGGACCCGCTCCTCCACATCGTGACCGCAGTTGACAGCAACGGGAACTCCGACGCGACCTCCAGCAGCGTGGATATCAGCGACGCTCAGTTGTTCATCACCGTCGTAGCCAACCCGCCGGATGCACAATCGCCCGGCAATCCGGTGAATTACGATATCCTGATCGCCAATAACGGCCGTATCACCCTGACCGATGTGCGGGGCTTCTGGCAGGCAGTAGGCCGGGGCGAACCCGAATCCACGCTCAACATCGTCTTCTCTGACGGCGACGATGTCATGGCTCCTTTTGAAATCGCCACGGCCCAGCTCTCGCGCACCGTACAGAGCGACGATCCCGACCCGCTGACCGTCCTTATCCGGATCGAAGGCCGGGACGACCTCGGGCTGCTGCGAAGTTTCTACGGCACAGCCACTATTGATGTGTTGCCCACCCAGCTTCAGGTCCGCAAGATTGGCGACGCCAGCCGGGCCGCCGTCGGCGATACCGTCACCTACGAGTTCTACGTGGAGAACGTCTCTGATACCGGCGAGACTATCCAGAATATCACGCTGACCGACCCGCTCTGCCCTATGGCGCTGTCCGGTTGCACCGGGAACAATGTCAACCTGGCGCTCTATGATCCCAGCACCGGCGCGTTAACCGATCCAAATTCCGGGCAGCCAATCCCGCCCGGGGTGTTTGCAACCAGCATCCCCTCCCTGGCGCCTCCCTCAGGCCCCAACCGGGGGCAGATGGCCTACGGGCAGATTCAATATGTTGTGCAGGTCAGCGATCTGGAACGCCCGGAAGGCATCCTGACAAATGAGGCCACCGTCCAGGGGACCAAGCAAAGCGACGGGCAGACCGTGCGCGATGTCAACACCTGGGACCTGGAGGTGGTAAATCCGCTGGAGATCGAGAAGATCGCCGACAAGGTGATCGCCAGCGTCGGCGGCTGCATTTTCTACCAGTTCACAGTGCAGAATATCGGATCGCTGAGCACGATCACCAACATCACGCTCACCGATCCGCAGCTGGGGTGGACCTTCACCCGGGCCAGCCTGGGGCCGGGCGAAATCTGGCAAGTCCCCGATCCGGCGGCAGTTCGACCGACGGACTGCACACCGCCAACCGCTTACCCGACTGACTATCAGGTTCGGCCGGGCGATGGCCCCAGGTTGACTAACGTGGCCGAAGTGACAGGCACGGTCAACAGCCAGACGGTTACCGCTACCGCCGAATGGAGCGTTGAGATCAGCGACCCTGTTGTGGTACGGAAGACCGGGCCTGCCCTGGCGGTTATTGGCGACCAGATCACTTACTCGATCGCGATCACCAATGTGTCGGAGACCAGCTATACAATCCTGGACGCGGTAGACACGTCCAACAGCCATAACCCGGCCACTCAGACCCGGACCTGGAACCAGCAGTGGTTCATCAACAACACCGGCGATGCCACCCTTGCACCCGGCGAAACAATCACGATGCAGTACTCCTACACGATTCAGCCGCACGATCCGGACGAGCTTACCAACGACTTCGTGATCAACGTGCAGTCTGGCAGCAGCACTGAGTCCTACAGCGCGCAGACTACGGTGAACGTCTACAGTCCGTTCCTGATCTTCAAGATTCCGGATAAGTTCTTCGCTGTAGTCGGTCAGGCTATCCACTATGATTACTATGTCTACAATATATCCAGAATACGGATGGACCAGATCTCGCTAACCGACGATCATCTGGGCCGTATCGCCGTCCGTACACGGGCGGAGGTCCCCGGCGGCGCCTACACCACGGCGCTGCGCAGCCTGCTGGGCCGGACGGGCAACCTGGTCGTATGCGTCCCGCCGCTATGCGACAGCCTTTATGACTATGTCAAGAGCGATCCGGCAGCCGGGGCGAATACCTACGTCGTGACGCCAGTCGATGCCCAGAGTGACAGGCTGATCAATACCATCACTGTTGACGGAGTCACGGGGACGAACTCTTACGGTGTGCTAGCCGGCCAGCGAATCTTCACCATAGATGAAGCTACCGTGCAGGTCGGCAACCCGCTGACAATCACCAAGATCGGCCCGGCGACAGCCAGCCGCGGCGACACCATCAACTACGCGATCACAGTTACCAATACCAGCCCGCTTACCTCCGGCATCACCATTCAGAACGTGAGCGTCGTCGATGCTCAGACCGGTCAGGTTGCGCTGACCCCGCCTAATCCGAATCTGGCGCCGGGGCAGTCAGCGACCGGGACGGCGACACTGACTGTGCCGCTGACGGCGGGCGATCCGTTCACCAACCTGGCGACCGCTTCTGGCCGGATTACGCTGCTGGTCAACGGGGTGCCGACTACCTACGACATCACCTCGACAGCCAGCACCACGGTTGATCTGACCGATCCATTGCTGGAAGTTATCTTCACAGCAAATACCACCACCGCTCCACGCAACACAGTCGTCACCTGGACGGCGGTCATCACCAACAACAGCGCCGACACGCCAATCCAGAATGTGACATATAGCGATGCCACCGGGATCGATATCCTCGCCGCATCGCAGGCGGCGGGCACGCCCTGTCCGACATCGCTGCCTATCAGCTCGTCACAAACCTGCCAGTGGACCTACACCATCAGCGACTCCGATCCTGATCCTCTGGATAATACGCTGACTGTGCGGGGCGAGACTCCGGGCGGAACCCCGGTTGCGGCGTCTGATCAGTTCATCATCGATCTGATCGATCCGCGCTTCAGGGTGAGCAAGACCGCCGCCCCCAATATCGCCTTCATAGGCGACTCGATCGTCTACACGATAACGGTGACCAACACCAGCGGCGGCCAGATGCGCAATGTCCGCGCCTTTGACTCGATCACCGGGCCGGTCACGCTAACCTTCCCCGGCGGGGTGAACGGCATCCTGAATAACGGCGAGACGGCGACTGCACAGATCGCATATACAATTTCGCCTTCCGATCCGAACCCGCTCGTGAACACGGTCACCGCTACCGGTACCTCCGGGCCGAATCAATTCACCGACAGCACCTATACCACCGTGCTGATCACCGCCTCACAGCTTGTCGTGACGAAGAATCCTACGCCACGAATCGTGGAAAGTGGCGATACGGTCCGGTACAACATCGCTATCACCAATGTGGGTCGGACGCCAATCCGCAACCTGAGCGTTGTGGACCCCGCGATCGGCCTGGATACATCAGCTAACCCCGGCGTGTGTGGCGGCGCTATCTCCCACGGCGGGCATACCTACAACCTGACCTGCACCGTGGATACTCCGCTGACGGTAGGCCCTCTCGATGCGCTCAACCCGTTCGAGGTAGCCTTCATCACTTACACAATCACCGCCAGCACCCTGCTCCCGGACCCGTTTATCAACTCTGTCGTCGCCAGAGGCGTCGATCCGGATGGCAACATCATTGAGGGAACCGACACAGTCGCCGTCGATATCGTGGTCCCCGGCATTGTCCTGAACAAGACAGCGAATCGGGCCGGCGCATCGATCGGTGACACGGTGCTGTATACCGTGCAAGTCACCAATACCGGAGCCTCTCCTCTCGATAACGTCCGCATTGTCGATAACGAAATTGGCAGCGCCGATATCCCCATGAGCGTCGAGGGCGGCCCGACACAAACCCAGTTCACCCTGGGGGCAGGCCAGACCGCGACCGGCGTGATCACGTATGTCGTGACCAATACAACGCCGAATCCGTTCATCAACACAGTGACTATGTTCGTCAATGGCGTCGCCGTCGATGGCGCCGCAGCCAGCATCGAGATCCGCGATCTGGGTATCTCTGTGACCAAGACGGCGCGCGTGGCCTCCGCCGTAATCGGCGATACCATCACTTACGACATCGAAGTCCGTAACGATAGCAACCAGACCCTCACTGCCGTCACAGCTACCGACCATCTGTCCGGCCTGCCGGTGACGCTCACCGATCCGGTATCCGGCGCTGTCGTCACCCAGCTTGCTTCGGGTGAGCGGGCCGTCGGGACATTCACATATGTAGTGCCGGTGAATTCGCCAGACCCGCTTCTGAATCGTGTGACAGCTACCGCACGGGCCAGTTCTGGCGTGTACCTCTCGGCGAGCGCGCTGGCGCTGGTTGATATCCGCGAAGCCGATGTCAGCCTGAGCAAGACGGCCTCCACCGCTACCGCGATTGTGGGCGATCTCGTCACGTATAACTTCATCGTTCGCAACGAGGGGACTTCGCCCCTGACCAACGTGCGGGTTACCGATCCGTTATGCGCGACCGCCAGCAGCGGCTGCAGCGGCGGAGCGGTCATCCTGACCTTCCCCGGCGGGACAACCGGCACCTCCGGGACGCTGGATAGCGGCGAACAGGCCACCGGCAACATCATCCGGGCCATTCAGCCAGCAGATCCGGATCCGCTGGTCAACACAGCCCTCGCTCGCGCCGAGACGTTCAACGGGCTGACGATTCAGGATATCGACAGCGCCACCGTCCAGATCTCGGCCTCCGATCTGCTCGTCACCAAGACGATTCTCGGTGTGGGAACCTGCACCACCTACGATAACCGGCCTGTCGTCCAGATTGGCGAGCAGGTAGCCTATACCGTGCAGGTGGCAAATATCGGCACAGCCACCATCACTGATATAGCCCTCGTTGATAGCCTGATCGGGGACATCACCTCCACCGTACTGAGCACGGGGACAACGCTGGGCGCCGGAGGGCACAGCTCCGGATGCGTCGAGATTCCGGTGACGGCGGCCAGCCCGAATCCGCTGGTGAACACTGTGACCGCTACCGGGCTGATCGGAACTACTACCGTGACGGATACGACTTCGGCCAGCATCCCGGTCGGCAGTTCCGGCGCGCTGATAGTGACTAATATGCCCGACCGGGGCACAGCCAGCATCGGCGACACCGTGACTTACACAGTCACCATTCGCAATAGCGGCCTCACCTCGCTCACCAATGTCCAGGCTACCAGCCCGCACGCGGGCGGCCTTATCCCGCTGAACACGACGACGCTGGCGCCGGGCCAGAGCGCAATCGGCACCTATACGCACCAGATCACTGGTCTGGACTCAGACCCGTTCCTGAGCACGGTGACAGTGACTACCGCCGAAGGGCTGACCGGGACGGCGACGGCCACCGTGGATGTGGTCACGCCCGGCATTCGCGTCACCAAGGTAGCGACGCCAGATTTCGCCACTGTAGGGACCGAGATCGCCTATACCATCACGATCACGAACACAGGCACGGAACCGCTGAGCGACCTGCACGTGATCGATCTGCTGCTCGGCGGCAATATCACCGGGTGCTTCGACGCTACTGTGGCCCTGCCAACGCCCGCGCCTGCCTGCACGGTGCCGGTTAACACGACTCCGGTCAACCTGAATCCGGGAGCCAGCATCAGCGCCACCATTCGCCGGACGCTGACCAGCAGCGACGGAGACCCCAGCATCAACACAGTCGCGGCGCAGGGTGCGACAACCACCCAGGTGCTGACGGATACCGCCAGCGCCCGGGTCAACGTCATCACGGCTAATGGATTGGCCGTTGTCAAACAGGCCGATGTTTCTGCGGCGCAGAACGGCGATACGATCATCTATACCGTGACGGCTCTCAACCTGGGCACGACGCCTATCACCAACCTGACTGTCAACGATACCATGGCCGGATCGCTCATCCCGCCGGTCACCTCGCTGGATGTCGGGCAGAGGATGACGATCACCTACACGCACACGGTGAATACCGCACGGGATCGAAATCCCCTGATCAACACCGTGCTGGTCGCAGGTCGCAACGGCCTCGGGCAAACGGTCAGCGATTCGTCGTCGGCCTCGGTGGACCTGTTGAGCAGCAGCGATATTCGCGTCACGCTTGCCGCCGACCGGGGGACAGTGCTGCCGTCGCAGGCAATCAACTATCTGGCGACCATCACCAATATCGGGACGGACACGCTGACAATCACCAACGTCACAGCCCAGTTCCCCAATGGCACGCAGGATACCACCCTGGCCAGTTCGCTCCCCACCCTGCTCCTGGGGCCAGGCCAGAGTGTCACCACTACTTTCCCGTACACTGTCCTGCCCTCCGATCCTTCACCGGTCGTCACGCGGGTCACGGCCCAGGCGACCCGGCAGTCAGACGGGCAAACAGTCTCCGACACCGGCGCGGCGTCCGTGGAAATCACCTCCGCTTCGTTAGCCCTGGATGTGCGAACTATAAGCTGTGGCATCCCCTGCATCGTCGTAGCCGGCAGCACGCTCCAGATTCAGGCGATCGTCACCAACGATGGCGCCATCACCCTGACTAACGTCACGCTTACCAGCACGCCCCCCCTCCAGACTACGGATCAGACTACCGGCCTGATCCTCGGCCCGGGCGCGTCGGCTACAGTCCACTACACCTATGTGGTGCCATTCAATGTCTCAAATCCGCTCAACATCACGGTGGACGCCTCCGGCACTGACCCGATTGGCGGCATCATCAACACTAGCTTCGGGATCAGTCTGGATACATCGAACCCGCGCATCAGCGTCACGCTGAGCGCGGATCGCACGCTCGCCCCGCCAGGCTCCGTCGTCACCTATACAGCCCGACTCAGCAATCCCGGCTCCGATACGCTGCAGAACATCGCGGCTATGGACAGCACGGTCGGCTCCGTGACTAGCCGCCTGCCGGCGCTGACGCTGGCGCCCGGTGCCACGATGACCTTCACTTACCAGCACACGGTCAGCCAGAGCGATCCGGACCCGATCGTCAACACGCTGACGGTCAGCGCTGTCACCGCGTTCCGCCACACGGTCGCTGACAACGACACCATCCTGATCAACGTCCAGCGTCCGGAGTTGTTCGCTCTCGTCACGGCAAGCGTGCAATCGGCTCACATCGGCGAGACTATCAACTACAACGTCACCATCATCAATATCGGCGATGGGCCGGTCAACAATCTGCACGGGTCTTACCTGGTGGATACCGGCGCTGGCGGCGCCGGGGTATTGCCCCGGCCGCCGGGACAAAGCGGTTCTGTGTTCATCTCAGTTCCGAATCTACCGGTCGGCGCCTCCACGAATGGCACCTTCAGCCATGTGGTCACCACCGGGAATCCGAACCCGCTGACCTTCCGGGTTGTGATCTCCGGTGAGGGGCTGGTCGGCGCTGCCGTGGAGCCGGTGACGGCTACAGCATTCGTCAGCACGCCGCTGATCACAACCGATGCGTCCGGCAATCCGATTATCGTCGGCACGCCGATCCCCGGGGTCGCCGATCCGGAAGTGACGAAGGAAAGCACCCAGCCGTTCGCTGAGCCGGGCGGCCTGGTCACCTGGATTCTGACCGTGCGGAATCCCGGCTCCGATCCGGTAGCCGGCATCATCGTCACCGATACACTGGACAGCCGGATGACACTGGAGACGGTCGGGATCAACAACGGCACGATCCAGTCGCAGGGTAACACGATTGTTGCCGTGACTGACGCGCTCCAGTTCAACCAGAGCACCGTCCTGACCATCGTCGCCAGGGTCAACGAAGGCGTGCTGCCCAACTCCCTGCTGACAAATGTTGGCTGCGCTACATCCGTAGGCGGGGCGTCATCCATCTGCGATACGGCCATGATTCGCGTCGCGCCGGATGCACAACTTCTGCCGGCTACCGGGCAGGCGGAGGCGGGAACCGGGGCGGATTATGCCGCGCCAACAGCCATCTTCCTGCTCGCTTTGTCCCTTCTGGGCGGGCTGTTCGGCCTCAACCTGCAGGAGTATGACCGCGGGATGCGCCTGGTTCTGACGGCAGCCATGATTGCAGCCGT